>OATV01000022.1_pt1 | contig 114046 bp, 126 predicted proteins | sample 1476081 | NCBI WGS metagenome assembly OATV01 (sample SAMEA2579990, study PRJEB22360) | human gut metagenome | biome: human gut; feature: human-associated habitat; material: faeces | place: Denmark | collected 2008/2010
ATTGATTTCTGAATCGCTCAGCTGTGTGACTCGCCTTGCGACATGTAATAATATATCAAGATTTTGATGTTTGGTCAACACTTTTTTTCAAAAAAATTAAAAGAAGTTTTCAATCTGTTTTCATTCTTTTCAATTATTTCGTTTTTAAACTTTTTAAATCCTAATTGTCTATCAAAACAGTTTAATTTTTCATTAAAAATCGAACAATTTGAATCATATATTTGAAATAGTTCGATTAACTTTTTTACGTACAACATAAAAAAAGAAAGAATCTGTTCGATTATCGACAGATTCTTTCTTTTTTGTTTAAAACATTGGGACACCTTCAATATGATATTTTGACCAAATCGTTTTTAATTCTGCAGGTGCTACCCATGTATAGTCTTTATCCATTTCATTTTTAAGTGCTTGTTCATCCATCTCGAAGACAAACAGCGGAACATTTTCTTTATTGATATGCGCGTTAGTTAATTCTACTAAGCTAATTGAAGTAACGTCCAATTGAACCTCTTCTTTGAACCATTGTAGCATACTAGCTAAACCCGTCATCTCATCAGAAACTTTTGCCATCGCAAACTCAATCGCTTCACCTATTGGATGCATCAAAAATTTTTTACTACCATCGTTTAAGTTCAGTATGATTGTTCCAGCGACTTTTTTGTTAGACACGACATCCACCTCAATTAATTTTTAGATTCACTAACAAAAGAAATTGTAACACACTTTCTGAAAAAATACAGAATTATTTTTCAAGCAACTTATCCATTGCTTCATCAATCCATTCTGGAAGTTCTTTGCCTAAGGTTGCAAAGCCAATTTTTTTATTCTTATCCGTAAAATATTTTTTACGTCGATGGTTCACTGAATGAACTTTGTCTTCAAGGGTCCGTAAAGATAAGCTAATCTTTTGAGAATATTCATCAACATCAATAACTTGAACGGTTACTTTTTGTCCAACGGTTAAGAGTCCATGGATATTTTTGGTAAAGCCAGCTTGTACTTCCGAAACATGAATCAGTCCTTGTGTTTCTTCGTCTAAAGAAACAAATGCGCCATATGGTTGAAGTCCGGTAATTGTGCCAGAAAGTACCATACCAATTTTGTACTTCATCAAATTTCCTCTTTTCATACGATAAATTTCTTTTTCCGTTTCTACTCATTTAAAATAATAGCATTTTTTCAACGTTTGTGCATTATTTCTTCCCTAGTTGTTAAAACTATTGTTTCATCTTTTAAGCAAAATCTACTATACTATAGGAAGTAAGACTTTATATAGAAGAAAAGGAGTTATCTTATGTTTAATTTTAATGAAACCATTGATCGTCGCCACACGAATTGTGTTAAATGGGACACCGTTGAAGCGAGTTACCACGAAAAAGATTTACTACCTTTATGGGTTGCTGATATGGATTTCAAAGTACATCAGCCTATTCTTGATGCCTTGTCACAAGTTATTGAACAGGGCATTCTAGGATATGCGGTTGCACCTAATGAACTGTATCAAGCAATTCAAGATTGGCAACGTCAACACCATCAATTGATTGTTGAAAAAGAAGAAATTTTGTTTAATAGTGGCGTGGTACCCAGTTTGGCCACAGCCGTTCAAGCGTATACAGCACCTGCTGATTCTGTCATGATTTGTGATCCAGTCTACCCCCCTTTTGCAGATGTGGTAAAACAAAATGAGCGTAGACTCGTGCGACATTCCTTACTAGAAGTTAACGGACATTATGAAGTTGATTTGGTTAAAATGGAACAACAGATAATCGAAGAAAAGGTGAAACTGTTACTTTTTTGTAATCCCCATAATCCTGGTGGACGTGTTTGGACAAAAGAAGAATTGCTAGCAATTGGCCGTTTATGCCAAAAACACCAAGTAACTGTGGTTAGCGATGAAATTCATCAGGATTTGATTTTCAAACCGCATACCTTCACTTCCTTTACTGTCGCTGATGAAGCATTTAAGGAATTCACTGTTACCTTAACCGCGGCAACGAAAACCTTTAATTTAGCGGGGATTAAAAATTCAATGCTGTTCATTCCTAATGAAAAACTACGGCAATCTTTCGTATCTTTACAAGACAAAAATCATCAAGGCGGCATCAATACTTTTGGCTACGTTGGAACGGCAGCTGCCTATCAAACAGGTGAAGAATGGCTAACGGCGTTACTGGATTATTTAAAAGAAAATATTGATTTTGCCCTTTCCTTTTTCCGTGAAGAGCTGCCTAGCGTTCGTGTAATGGAGCCTGAAGGAACCTATCTTTTATGGTTAGACTTTAGTTCTTATTCACTAACGGATCGAGAACTTCGCGATACCTTAATTCATAAGGGGAAAGTGGTTTTAAATCCAGGAATTAGTTTTGGTCCCCAAGGTTCTCAACACATGCGTTTAAACTTAGCTTGTTCAAAAGAAACTCTCGAAGAAGGCCTTTTACGTATCAAAAAAGCCTTTAATTAAAAACAGCTGTCCTAGTTTTTAGGACAGCTGTTTTTAATTCTTTCTTTTGCGTTTAGTTAAATAAACTCTGACGAACCAGATACCTGAAAATAGAAGTAAAATTTCTCCAATTATGATTGTATAAAATCCTGGTTCATGAACGATTCCTTGCTGATCTACATACGTAAAAAACGTTCCTATAAATGGGAGTATTACTGCAAACAAAGCCAAGGCCATTGGATATCTGTATTTTTCTAACAAATTCGCTTCCTCTCCTTCTATTCTTTAATTCAGTATCCTATAAAGACTTCATTAAAAGAAGCGATTTGGATGCTTTTAAAAAAAAGTTAGTCGTTTTAAGAAAAAAATAAAGAGTACCAACGAATTTGTCCCTCGTTGGTACTCTCTTTTTCAATTGGTTAAACTTATTCACCAATGATTTCAACTGTGTCCATCACGACGTCAAATGTTGGACGGTCTTGGGCATCCCGTTGGACTCCACCAATTTCATCCACTACATCCATACCATCAACAACATGACCAAAAACAGTATGACGGAAGTCTAACCAAGGTGTTCCGCCTTGTTTGTAAGCTTCAATAATTTCTTCTGGAAAACCAGCGTCTTCTAACTGACTCATCATTTGAGCTGGAACATTTTGATTAGTAACAACAAAGAATTGGCTGCCATTTGTGTTAGGACCAGCATTTGCCATTGACAATGCGCCGCGCAAATTGAAAACATCCCGAGAAAATTCATCCTCAAATGCTTCTCCATAAATACTTTCGCCGCCCATTCCTGTTCCGGTTGGGTCACCGCCTTGAATCATAAAATCAGGAATCACACGATGGAAAATAACGCCATCATAGTAGCCCTTTTTCGCTAATTCAACAAAATTTTTAACCGTTTTAGGCGCTTGTTCTGGGAATAATTGAACAGTGATGTCGCCTCGGTTTGTTTTAATGACCGCTTTTGGGCCTTTAGCATTTTCTAAATCTAATTGTGGAAATTGTGACATGAGAATGTCCTCCTAGATAATTATTTTATAGTTCCATCATATCGAAAAATGCTGAAAATTGCTATGATCTTTTTCCAATGATTAAAGAATGCTTTGATTCGTTAGCCAAACTTGCTTTTTTCGAAAAGCCGTGCTATTTTGTGAAGTGTTCGCAAAACGATCAATAGTTGTCTCAACCCTAAATGAATTAGGAGGAATTTTCAAATGTCTGATGAAAAAGATATTTACGATTTAACAATTATCGGCGGCGGTCCTGTTGGATTATTTGCCGCTTTTTATGCGGGAATTCGTAAAGCGAAAACGAAAATCATTGATAGCCTGCCGCAATTAGGTGGTCAGCTAACAATGCTGTATCCCGAAAAATATATTTATGATATTCCTGGATTCCCTGCTATTAAAGCCGGTGAGTTAATTGCCAATTTGGAAAAACAGATGCAGCCATTTCAGCACGATGTTTGTTTGGAAGAAGAGGTCACACACCTTGCACAGGAAGCAGATGGACTTTTGCGCTTAGACACAACTAAAGGCACACATTATTCTAAAACGGTTATCTTTGCGATTGGTAACGGCGCTTTCCAACCTCGACGTTTAGCTATCGAAAATGTTGAAGCCTTTGAAGGTGAGTCAATCCATTATTATGTGACTGACATGAAAAAATTCGCTGGCAAAAAAGTTGCGATTGCTGGTGGCGGCGATTCCGCAATTGACTGGGCTTTAATGCTAGAAAACGTCGCAGAAGAAGTATCTATTATCCATCGTCGCCCACAATTTCGCGGCCACGAACATAGCGTGGAACAACTGGAAAAATCTAGCGTTTCTATCAGAACTCCTTATATCATTAGTGATATTTTAAAGGAAAATGAAACGTTCACAGGCATCCAATTAACGGAGACAAAAGGTGACCAAACATTGGATCTCCCTCTGGATGATTTAATTATCAATTATGGCTTCACTTCTTCTTTAACACACCTCAAAGAATGGGGATTAGACGTTTCTAGAAATGCTATTAATGTTCATTCCGATATGTCAACTAACATTCCTGGTGTATACGCTGTAGGGGATATCTGTTCCTATGAGGGAAAAGTGAAATTAATCGCTACAGGCTTTGGTGAGGCACCTACTGCCGTAAATAATGCTTTACATTACTTACGGCCCGATGCTCGACGTCAACCAGTTCATAGTACAAGTTTATTTGAAAACGGCGTACCTAAATAAGGTTAGCACTGGACTTTAGCAGTTTTTAAGCCAAGGACAAAAATCTAAAACGGATTTTTGTCCTTGGCTTTCTGCTTTACTGAAAAGCCTTTCTTTTTCTCTTTTAAATTTATTTTTGATACAATAAAAAGTGCTAGGAGGAAGAAAGATGAACCAACCAATTATTTATTTAAATGAAGTATTCAACGAAGAACAACTGGAACAAGTGAAAGCTGTGGCGCCCAATTATCTAGTTAAAACATCTACCGATCATTTATCCTCTGCTGAAGAAGAGGCAATCGAAATTATGTTAGGCTGGCATAAAGAAATTGGTCCGCGTTTATTAGCCTCTGATACTAGTCACCTAAAATGGATTCAGCTCATTTCTGCTGGTGCTGATTATATGGATTTTGATAAATTAAGAGAAAAAGGCATTCTGTTGTCTAATGGTAGCGGAATCCATAGTGTTTCTATCTCAGAACATGTTTTAGGCGTTTTATTAGCACATACCCGCGGACTGCAAGAAAGTATCCAACAACAAATGCAACACACATGGAATCAAACAGCCCCTTTCTATCAACAACTTTCTGGGCAAAAAATGTTAATCGTAGGCACCGGGCAAATCGGACAACAATTAGCTAAATTTGCTAAAGGTTTAAATCTTCAAGTTTATGGCGTGAATACCTCTGGACATGTGACGGAAGGCTTCATTGAATGCTATTCACAGAAGAATATGAGTAAAATTATCCATGAAATGTCCATTGTTGTGAACATTCTTCCTTTGACTGAAACAACAAAACATTTATACAATCAGGCACTTTTTGAAAAAATGGCTCCTGAAACAATTTTCGTAAACGTTGGTCGCGGCGCCTCAGTAGCAACGAACGATTTGATAACTGCCTTAAACAATAAAACCATTGCTTTTGCTGCCTTAGATGTCTTTGAAGAAGAACCTCTTCCCGAAGATAGCCCTTTATGGGAGATGCAGAATGTTTTATTAACACCTCATATTTCTGGCATGACACCGAAGTTCAAATCAAAATTACTGGCGATTTTTATTCCAAACTTAAATCAATTTGTGACGGATCAGACCCTCGTCAAAAACCAAGTTTCCTTAAAAAAAGGCTATTAACTCAAAAAAGGCCTTCAACCATCTTTCAAGTAATTGCATGGTTGAAGGCTTTTTTTTGCTTTTTTTTACCAGATAACCTTGAAGTTATCATTTGTCGACGCTTGAATGATTGGATGTTTTTTCAAATATTCTGCAATCAGTTCCGTCATGTCAATTTGAATTTCTCGAATAATTTTTTCAGGTTGGAACATTTGATAGTTTCCGCCACCGACTGCTCGGTATTGATTTGTCACGATTTCCAAAACATCTTCTGCTTGCACTGCTTTGCCATGATAATTAAGTTTCGTCACTCTTTCACCAAACGGTTGTCTTAAATCAAGCGTATACTCAATGCCTTCATACATATCATAATTATAGTATTGTGGTTTTGGATCGACATATTTCGGATTAAAAATTGGTTGGCCTTTTTCTAACACAAAATAAGTAGCGCTTTGTTCTAACGCTTCACGGAGGTCTTGTCCAGTGACACGCAATACAGCCAAGGTATTTGGATAAATATAGTTGGTAATGATATCGCGCATCGTAATTTGGTTATTAAACCCTTTGCCTTCATTGTTAAAAAGTGCAGTCCCTGAAATATCCGTTCCGCTTGAAGCCATTTGGACGTTATTAATAAATTCTATATATGGATGTTCTTTGAGGCGTACGGCATTCGGATTTTGAATCGTCATATCCCCATCCACATTTCCCACTGGTTGGTCAAGCCACTCTTCTACCTCGTCATGTAACGCTGTTGTCAAAGCTAAAACTTCTGCATCTGGTTGTTCGTTTCCAACAGGATGAATAGCTGCGTCACTTCCAATAACGCGATAGCCTTTAGCCATAGGTTCAATTTCTAAAGTAATTTCTCCAACGAAAGCTCCTCGAAAACCTGGTTGAATCACAGGTATTCCATTCAGTTTTGTAGCAATTTCTCGATGTTGGTGACCAGTGACTAAGGCATCAATCCCAGGAACTTTTTCCAATAAATCGTAGCCTTCATTTTCTCCTGTTAGTAATTCCGTGGGTTCCCCTGTTTCTAAATCTTTTTCAAAACCGCCATGGTAAGCGACAACAACTAAATCCGCTTCTTCCCGCAGTTTTGGCACGTATTCCGCCGCTGTTTCAACGACACTTTTAAACGTTAAATCTTTGACTGTTGCCGGCTGTTCCCAATGAGGAATATATTGGGTCGTCACGCCAAGAATGGCTACTTTAACCCCTTGTTTTTCTATGATGACATACGGCTGACCGAAATAAGGTTGTCCATCTTTACCAAGAATATTGGCAGCTAAAACTGGCTGTTGATAACTGGCAATCGTTTCCTTTAAATAATCTAAACCGTAATTAAATTCATGGTTGCCTAAAATACTAACATCATAATTCATTTGATTAATGATTTTAGTGATGGCTTCCACTGAATGTGTTTCTGCTTTTCTTACGTAGTAACTAAGCGGCGAACCTTGAATAAAATCCCCATTTTCAATTTGAAAAACTGGTCCTTTGGCAGACGCCCGTAACTTTTTCAGCATGGTTGCTGCTTTTGCGGTTCCAAAAGGCAAATCCATCTTTTTTTCACTATAACTTGTTGGCATAATGTACCCATGCATATCACTTGTTGCTAAAATTTTTATTTGCATTTTGTTTCTCTCCTTCTTCCGCCCAAAAGAACAGGAAGGTTAGAACACGAGCCATAACGACTCAGATCCCAACCTCCCACGTCTGTTTATTTATTGATTATTGGTTCCATGCTTGTTCAAATTGTGATGTTGCATCTTTCAATAATTTTTTCGTGTCTTTATTTGATGAAGCAAAAATACTTTCCATAATTGTCCGCATTTCATTATAGGCTGAATCAGCATTTTCTTCTACTGGGATAGCGAATAAATCTTTTACTGCGTTTTCAAGTTGTGCAGGTACTTTGGTTGTCTTAGAATTTTTGTACTCATCACTGTGTAAAACAGATTCTAAAATTGGCATATAACCTGTTTGTTGTGCCCAGTACAATTGTGAATCAGGCGTTGCTAAGAATTTCATGAATTCAAATGCCGCTGTCCGTTGTTCTGGCGTAGCACTATCGAACATATAAATATCTGTTCCTTGTTGTAAGTTGATTTTTTCAGGACGTGGTGCAACACCGTATTCATAGCCACCAGCTTCAGCATCTTTTTGAACAAAACCAGCACCAGCAATACTACCGACAAACATTGCTACCTTTTTGTTTGCAAATGGGCCAGATAAATATTTATCTGAACCAGCTGTGCGGAAGTAACCTGCTTCGATACCATCACGGTAATAGTCCACGACTTCTTGTGAATCTTTGCTTGTTAAATCTAAGTCTTTATTAAAATCAACGCCTTTGTTTTTCATTCCAATTGCGTAATAGTTATTTAACGAGTCAAAACCAGCACCAACGACTTCTTTGTTGGATTTTTCGTAAATTGTTTTAGAAGCTTCTTTTAATTCCTCTAATGTTTTCGGTACTTCAACACCATATTCTTTCAACAAATCAGCATTATAGAATAACATTTCTGTCGATTTATTAAATGGAATGCCGTATTGTTTGCCGTCGATTTTGGCGCCGTCTAATAATACTTCACGAATTGGCTCTGCATCTTTCCAGCCGATTGTGTCATCATCCATATATGGTTTTAAGTCCACTAACATTTCATCTTGTGCAGCATTCCATAACCAGCCTGGGTACGCTTGCGTAATTGTTGGTAAATCTTTTGGTGAAGTTAAAGTCGAATTGATTTTGGCTTGTAAATCTGGGTAAGCAGATTGATTTTGTAATTCCACTTTAATTTTTGGATTTTCTTTCATGAAGTCTTTCGTTAATTTTGTTAACGCTTCTTCTTGAACCCCATTCATTGCATGCCAGAAAGTGATTGTCGTATCTTCCTTCACTTCTTTCACAATATCGTTTGATTCTTTGGCCCCATTACCGTTACCACAAGCCCCCAATGCGAAAATAGCTGCGGTTGCTAACACTGTTGTTGCTAGAGTTTTGAACTTCATTTTTTTCTCTCCCTTAAAAAAATTTATAAAACAATTTGCTCGCCACGTTCTGGCAATATTCTTTCACCATACGGGTTTTCCAGTTTTTCTGGTTTTAACGTATGGATTGGAACCAATACTTGAGGTTCAATCAATGCAATAATTTTATCCAGATCTTCTGGAATTGCATGTCCTGAACAAGCTAAGCGGACAAAAGTAATGTCTTTTTTAGCCAACAAATCTAAAAACACGCGATACTGTGGATCAAAGTCCCCTAACGGTTGTGCATCACTGTGAATGTATAAACTACCTTCTTGGAGGTTGTCAAACTGGTTCACAACTTGCCACAAATAGTCTGTTTTGTCCTTTAGTAACGTGTCATACGGGATTTCTAACGCTGGATTCAATTCTGGTATTTTACCAGATTCAGCATAATAATAACGAACTTCTATTCCAAATACTTCAAGTAACAACGCAGCCATATTTGCTTCTAAAACGACTGTACGTGGTGACTTTTCAATAATCTTAGCAAAACGTTCCACGTTTGCTGGATAACCATTAAAGGTAATTTGTCGATTCGGGTTTTCTAGTTCTAAACGAACCAAGTGCTGAACAAGATCTTCTTCACTGACAACCGCTATTTGGGCTGGATCTGGTTCACGTTCTGGGAAGCTAATGCTTACGCCTTCCATCATTAATAATTCAGTATGTTTAGCTTTTTCACAAAAAGCTAAAGTCTCTTCACGATTATGGCCATGTAAGCGCAAATCACCTGTGTATGTGATGAAATGGTCAGGCGTGCGAATCAGTAATGCCGAAGCACCGTACGCATCATGATCAACAGGCACGATTTCCACTGAAATTTCGCCAACTTTAATCACATCGTTTTTATTAAGACCAATCATTTCTCGGGTAAAATTCTTTTCTTCAAACGGTGATGGAATCAAAAAATCACCTTTGCGATTTAAACTATTTAGAATCATCTTCGTTTCTTTTAATGTGTACAACGGAACAGCTGGGTCTAAATAATTAATCATGCGCGAATGATCTAAATGGGCATGAGATAAGAAAACAGCTGTGTGTTGATACTCTTTGTCTTCTGTACCATGATATTCATAACCTAAACGTGGATCATATAAGTCTTTTAATTCTGGCACTAAACGATTATTAATTAAGGTTTCAATGTGATCATCGGGCAAATCTAATTCTGGTCGAAATTCTGTGCCAAAATCAAAGAAGATGTGGGCATCTTTATACGCCACTTCAATCACGGTTCCTCCAATTGTTAAAATGCCACTGTGAAAAGTCACAGTTGTTTTAGCCTTTGATTCCATTTTTTGCAACTCCTCTGATAATTTCTTTTCTGAAAATCAAGTAAATAATTAAAATTGGAATAACGGTTAATGTTGCAGCAGCCATTTGTAAATGTACGTCACTACCGCTCTCTGTCGCAAAGGCCGATAGTCCATTATTCAATAGACGGTATTTTTTCTCGTTCGTCACCAACAATGGCCACAAGAAAGAATTCCAACTAGAAATGAATGTTAAAATCCCTACTGTTACCAACGCTGGTTTTGACATTGGTACTAAAATACGCCAAATATATTCTAAATCACTAGCGCCATCAATCTTGGCAGCCTTGTAAAAAGTATCAGGAATACCTTTTAAATAACCGTTTAAATAGTAAATATAAAAAATACTAGTTAAAAATGGAATAATTAAGGCGCTGTAAGTATTTAACAAACCTAATTGCGCAATCGTTTGATAATTGGTAAAAATAATAGATTCATACGGAACCATTAACAACGAAATCATCAAAGCAATGACCACATTTTTAAAACGGAACTTCAAACTCGTTAATGCGAATGAAGCTAACACGGCGGTGACTACCGTAGCAATCGTTGTAACGCCTGAAACAAAGACTGTGTTCAAGAAATACCGAAGAAAGGGTGCTTTTTGAAAGACCTCTGTGTAGTTTTGCCATTGTGGTTGTTTTGGAAACATGGTTGGCGGCATGCTGGTCGCTTCAGAGTAACTCATTAAACCAGCTAAAATCATATAGACAAATGGAAATAACGTAATAACGGCTAAAATGCCTAAGAAAACAAATGCGATAATCGTTAAAACTTTTTTCATTGGCTTATTGCCCCACTTTCTTTAAGAGTTTATTTTGTAAGAAAGTGACCACTAAAATAATCACAAATAAAATCACTGTGGCGGCCATCGCAATTCCGGGACGCCCTGCAATGTGGAATTTGTCATAAATATAGTACACTGCGGTTGTGGCACTATTGGCAATCCCCGCACGACCACCGAATAAAGCATAAACTTGTGTATAAACTTTAAAGGCGCCAATTAAATTGACCGTTAATAAAAAGGCAATGGTCGGGACTAGCTGCGGAAACGTAATACGTCGGAAAATTTCGCCGTCTGAGGCACCAAACATTTTTGCAATTTTAAAATGTTCTTCATCAATATTTCTCAACCCAGCCAACAAAATAATAATATTAAATGCTAAACTCGTCCAAACCCCAAAAATAATCAATGTCGGCATACTCATTTGAACATTATCTAGCCAGTTGACAGAAGGAATGCCGAAAAAGCCTAAGACGTAATTGACAATTCCATAATCGCCATTAAAGAAGTAACGGAAGACAATCCCAATGGCAATCGTACTCGTTACATAAGGCATAAAGAAAATCGTTTCAAAGAAACTCTTATGTTTAACTTTTTCAAAGATAATCCAAGCAATTGCTAGGGAAATTATCAAGGCAATCGGTACCACAGCAAATGCATAGAGTGCTGTATTTTTTAACGCTTTATAGAAGATTGGATCATTCAATACACGTTGGTAATTTTCTAAACCAGCGTAGCGTTGGTTAATTAAGGAACCTTTTTGGAAGCTCATCCACAAAGAACGAAACAGTGGATAAACGCTAAACAGTAAAATGATTCCTAATGATGGCAGAAGGAAGAGCCATGCTTTTGGTTGATTTTCTGGATTGTATTTTTTCATTAGTAAACCCGGTCTCCCGCTTCGTTAAAGATAAATACTTTTTTATATGAAAAATCAAAAGATAAAGTGTCTCCTTCTTCAATCGCTTCTTCTACACTTACAATTGATTTCACTTGTTCATTTCCTAATGTAAATCGTAAAATACGTTCTCGACCAATCAATTCCACTAAATCTGTCGTTGTGGTAAAGAGACCTGTTTCAGTTGGTACCACATCTTCTGGACGAGAAGCAAACGTATATTTCCCGTCAGTCATTGGCATTTTAAAGCGTGCTTGCTCAAAACGCTCAAGCGGAATTTCAAAACTTTCGTGGTACATTTTGCCGTCTTTCACTTCAACAGACAATAAATTAATAATTGGGTTACCTATGAACTGAGCAACAAATAAGTTATTTGGTTCTAAGTAAAGGTTTTGAGGTTCATCATTTTGTTGAATAACCCCTTCGTTTAATAAAATAATTTTATCACTGATTGATAGCGCTTCCTCTTGGTCGTGCGTTACAAAGATTGTTGTAATCCCTACTTCTTTCACCAAGCGGCGGATTTCTTCACGAATTTTCAAACGCAAACGTGCATCCAAGTTACTTAAAGGCTCATCTAATAATAAAACATCTGGTTTTTGAACTAACGCCCGGGTAATCGCAACACGCTGTTGTTGACCACCAGAAAGTGTGCCTGGCTTTTTATGGCTTAACTCTTCAATATTCGTTAGTTTCATATATTCTTCGGCAATAGCTTGTGCCTCTGCCTTGGGAACTTTCTTACTTCCTACCGTCAAAGGAAACATTACGTTTTCTAGAACAGTCATATGTGGATATAAGGCATAGTTTTGAAAAACGAACCCGATGTTCCGATCTTTTGGTGCTGTTTTGACAACCGATTGCTGTCGAAACTGAATATCTCCATCACTTGGATGTAATAAACCTGCAATTAAGTTTAAAATTGTGGATTTCCCACACCCACTTGGTCCTAACAAACAAACCAAGTCCCCTTGCTCAATCGTAAAATTGACCGATTTTAACGCTTCAAACCCATTATCGAATACTTTTTTCAAGTCGATAACTTCTATCATGACCCAACCTCCAAAAAAACATTTAATAGCATACCTTTTGATTTTAACATTTATTTCTTGCAACCGCGAGAGCAAAGCTGTTTCATTAAGATAAAAATAGGTAAAGTTAATGTATTTTTTATGTAAAAAATGTTGTTTTTCTGAAAAGTCTATTCACACTTTTTTTAATGCTCAACAAAAAAACAGAGAATTTTTCTCTGCTTTTTTGGTTATTTTTTAGAATCTTTTTCTGATTCCTTTACAATATAAATAGGTCGTTTTTTCGTTTCTAAGAAAATTTTGCCGATATATTTGCCAATAATTCCTAAACATAATAGTTGCAAACCACCTACAAAAAGTACAATACAAACCATTGAAGGCCAGCCGCTTGTTGGATCACCATTAACTAATGTTCGAAAGATAATCACTAACATTGCTAGTGCAGAACCAATACACGAAAAGGCGCCAACGTATGAAGCAATATTCAATGGTGTTTCTGAAAAATTGACAATCCCGTCAATTGAATAACTTAATAGACTCCAGAAAGACCAAGAGGTTTCTCCAGCAATTCGTTCTCGATTTTTAAATTCAATATATTCTGTTTTAAAGCCGACCCAACTAAAAATCCCTTTTGAAAAACGATTATACTCAGATAACTCTAAAATCGCATCGACCATTTGTCGGGTCATGACACGAAAGTCACGGGCACCATCCACCATTTCCGTCTCAGCAATTCGATTAATGAGTTTATAGAACATCCGTGCAAAAAAGCTACGAATGGGCGGTTCGCCGTCTCTTGTTACGCGTCGTGTGCCAACACAATCTAAATCTGTACTGGTTTCAATCATCTCAATCATTTGAGGTAATAACTCAGGCGGGTCTTGTAAATCAACATCCATGACTGTCACTAAGTCACCTGTTGCTTCTTTTAAACCAGCGTATAAGCCTGCTTCTTTCCCAAAATTTCGTGAAAAAGAAAGATAACGGACCTTCTCTGGATGTTCGCGATAAAGCTGTCTTAAAACAGCTAACGTCTTATCTTTTGAGCCATCATTCACAAATATATATTCTACTGAATGAGACAGTTGCTGGCTAATTTTTTCTACTTCTTCAAAAAACAGCGGAATCGCTGCTTCCTCATTATAACAAGGGACAACAATTGATAACATTTTATTTCCTCCACACTTCAGTTAATTATCATTATACCATATAATAGCCTTATTAAATAACGATATCCAACTAAAAATAACTTAAATAGAAAGAACCTGAGAAAAAATCCAAAACGATTTTTTCTCAGGCTGACTAGCGGTTAAACGAAAGCAACAGAAATAGTCCTACGCACTACTTCAGCCTCTTTTGTTTAGCACTAAAATTATTTTGTTAAATCTTCTTGGTTTGCTTCAAATTGATAACGCGGTTCATCATTCTTTTCATCATAATCAACAATCAAATCATACCCTTTAAAGAACCAATCATCTGTTTCTTCAATAAAATAGGTAATCCCATCTAGGTTCTCTTTAATCATTGGCTCATCTGGCGCTTCTACAGACATCGCAATGGAAAAACCATCATGAACAGGTGTTTTTCCGTAAATTTTTCCGAAAAAACGAATGCCTGTCTCAGGCTGAACCCCGGTTTCTTCTTTAAACCATTGTTGGGCTTTCGGTGTCACTTCTAATTTCATTCTTTGTTCCTCCTTCACATCTCTGTCGCCATTTATTGTAGCACAGCGCAGTGCTTTTAGAGAATAAAGTGCTTAGCCATTCATTTTTTCATCTAATAAATCAACATCTGCGGTATCACCGATAACTAATAAATTGTCGTTTTCTCGAACAATTTCAGAAGCATCTGGCGAAGCAATTACTTCTGTTTTCGAGCGGCGAATCGCTACCACAGTTAAACCAAATCGCTGACGGAAATTTAATTCTGCTAAGGTTTTATTGTAAAATTTTGGATTGGTGACCCGAACCTCAGCTAATGAAAATTCGCTAGATAATTCAATATAATCTAAAATATTGCGTGAAACAAGTTTATGGGCAATTCGAATACCCATATCTCGCTCTGGGTGAACGACCATGTCTGCCCCAATTTTATCTAAGACACGGGCATGATATTCATTGACTGCTTTGGCTAAGACATTGGGAACCCCCATCTCTTTAACCATTAATGTTACTAAAATACTCGCTTGAATATCTTCACCAATTGCCACCACTACGTGATCAAAATTCCGAATCCCTAAAGAACGCAACGTCATTTCATCTTGGGCGTTAGCCACCACTGCATGCGTTGCAATATTCATATATTCATTGACACGGTCTTCACTGCTGTCAATGGCCAAAACTTCTTGACCAGCTTCCACCAAAGTTTGGCATATGCTGCCGCCAAAACGTCCTAAACCAATAATTGCAAAATTTTGTTTCATTTCTTCTGACCGCTCCTGTCTGTTCGTTAAAATTAGTATAACAAATCCATAAATAAATTCCTAGAAGGATTTCCTAGAATTTATTTATGGATTTATCTGATATTTATTTGGCTAAACCATGTTGAAAAGCATAAATCGCCGCTTGGGTCCGATCATCCACATCTAGTTTTGCTAAAATGTTTGAAACATGTGTTTTAACTGTTTTCAAAGTGATAAAGAGTTCATCAGCTATTTCCTGATTACTTTTACCTTGTGCAATCAACATTAAAATTTCGTGTTCCCGGTTTGTCAAATCTTCGTGCAACACCGGCTCTTGTTTTTTTGTTAACCGTTCCATCATCTTATGCGTCACTTCAGGTTCCAACACACGCTCTCCGCGATAAGTCGCCCGAATTGCATCAGCAATCTCATGTGCTGTTGATGTCTTTAATAGGTAGCCCGCTGCACCAGCTTCAATCGCCGGATACACTTTTTCATCATCAATAAAACTCGTCACAATAATAATCTTGGCTTCTGGCCAATCTTTCAAGATCGCTTTTGTTGAATCAATGCCGTCCATTTCTTCCATTACCAAATCCATCAAAATAACATCTGGACGTAGTTCCAATGCTTTTTCATAGCCAATCTTACCGTTTTCTGCTTCGCCTACGACTTCTATATCCTCTTGAATAGATAAATATGATGAAACGCCTAAACGGACCATTTCATGGTCATCCACTAACATTACTTTGATCACTTGCAGTTTCCTCCTTTATGACAGGAACTTTAATTTCAACGCTGGTTCCCTGCCCTTTAAAACTAATAATTTTAACTGTACCGCCCATGCCGACAACACGTTCTCGAATATTATTTAAGCCATAACTACCGGCTTTATTACTTTGTTCCTTCATATCAAAGCCGACACCATCATCAACAATACGCAATAACACGTTTTTATCGACTTGGTGTAAGTATACCTCTAATTCCTTTGCTTTGGCATGTCTTAAGGTATTTGAAAGTAACTCCTGCACAATTCGGAAAAGATGATCCTCAATGCTGCTATTTAAATGAACATCTTCAACATCCCAAATCAATTCAATTTTAATTTTTGTTTGTAGTTCTTTCAGTAATTGTTCAATACCTTTACGCAAACTTTTTCCTTCTAGACTGATAGGACGCAAGTGCAATAGTAGCGCGCGCATTTCCGATTGGGAGGCATTAATGATTTCTGCCACCATGGCTAGTTGTTTACGATATGGTTCCGGGGTTTCTGTTCGTTGTGCTTGTTCATTTAATGCAGACAACATCATCATGGCTGCAAAAAGTTGTTGACTGACTGAATCATGCAACTCCCGCGCCAAACGATGCCGCTCGTTCTCTAAAATTTCTTCTTTTGTTTGCCCATCCATTAATTGCGGTCGACTGTTTAATAATTGCAATTCTTTAGACATCTCTAATAATTTATTTTTAATCGACCAAATATCTTGTTCGACTTCGGTTAGATAATGGTCTTGATTTTCACTGGTCGTTGGTTTGTTTAAGACTGGACTTTCATAATTACCGTTGGCCAATAACCGAAGTTTTTCTTCAATCCGTCCATATTGCCCTTTTTGAACCAATGAAATCAGTAAAAAGGTCAATAAGCCTATTAGTAAGGATATGAGAACAATGTGCACAATTAGTGGTAAATAAAAGACTTTTCTCTGAAGAAGCTCTAATAACCACCGGTTTTGTTTAATCGAATGAAAATATGAAAACAATGTAATTAAGATAACAATAAAGGTGCTAAGGGACGCATATAATGAAATCATGCGTCTTGAAATCCGATCGGTCATACACGGATCACCTCAACATCTCCTACTAAAGTGTTCGTCATAATTTTCAAACGACGAAGATTGGTATCATAATCATTGCTGTAAATTTTTAATGATTCGTTTTTCAATTGATATTTTTCTTCTTCAAAACGTACCGTTCCGTAAAAAGTTGAATGTTCTAACAAAATAGCTACACCTAACGGCACTAGAATTCGCGTGCGGCCAAAACCTTTACGAATAATAATAATATTGTCTTCTTTCGGTAGTAACGTATTACCTAAATCAATAATGGTGTCCCCAGAGATTAAATCAATATTGATATCGTCCCATTCATAGATATTGTTACCAATGCGTTCGTTGGCAAACCAGCGGCGTTTAAATCGTTTGCCATTTTTAGGTTCTTTTGCCGCCGTCTCCACCATAATCATTTGTTTTTTTCGCCAAGGTGCTCGCTCAGCTATATCCACGCCTGAAATCTCAAAGCCTTTTAAGCCGATAAAGAGTACGCCAAAAATCAACATAAACCAAACAGCCGTGCTGTTCATTGCACCAATGACAATAAAAACAACGCCGAGGACGAATTGAAAGTTGTTAAAATGTGTTTTAGATGCTTTCCTGGAAACGTAGGCCACAAGTAAAACGCCAATTGTTAATAAAACAGCTAATCCAGGATTATGTACAATTTGCCATAACGCCAGAATAAAAAGTAATGCTTCTGCGACGATAAAAAAGCGCCAAGGGTTATTCATAGATTTGCCTCCTCCCTCTGTCATTTATTTTACTCGTTTATTTTATTTAATCATAGTGGTTTGCGCCTCAGGTTACCATAGGACTTTAGCCCTAAATGTCCTAGATTGCGAAAGGACAGGCCTTGGAAGCTGCCTGCCCTACTCAATTATTTAGTTTGCTTCAACTTTTGTAATTTTAACTGTCATGTCGCCACCAGGTGTTGCAATAATCACTTGGTCGCCTAATTGTTTACCAATTAAGGCTTGCGCAATCGGTGAATCGTTAGAAATTTTACCAGAAAATGGATCGGCTTCGGCACTTCCTACGATTGTGTATTCCTCTTCTTCTCCATCAGGCAATTCTTGGAAAGTAACTGTTTTACCGATGGAAACTTCGTCTTGGTCCACGCCATCATTATCGATGATTTCTGCAAAACGAATCATATTTTCTAACGTTGTAATACGTCCTTCAACGAAAGCTTGTTCATCTTTAGCTGATTCATACTCTGAGTTCTCTGAAAGATCCCCAAAGCTACGAGCGATTTTAATACGCTCTACGATTTCTTTACGTTTAATTGTTTTTAATTCTTCTAGCTCTTGTTCTAATTTTTCTTTTCCTTCAAGAGTCATTGGATATACTTTTTCTACCATGTTAATTCTCCTTTTTCGCTTAACGATACGTAGTTCTTGGTTGGTTATTGAAAAAAATTCCGCTTTCAATCCACAAAAGAGTACCACGCTTTTTCTAAATTGTAAATATAATTATTGAATTTTTGTGATTTTGCTAAATTTTATTTATATAAATTTCTAGTTGCTACTCTTTCCCTCTGTTAAACAGATTACTTTTTGAGTATCTAAAAGCTTGGTGAATCATACAAAATTGATTCACCAAGCTCTTTTATGTTTTCATTTTATTCACTACTTGAATTATTGACATACTGATCTACTAATACTTGATGTTCTTCATATGTTTTTGAGAAGTAGACTTTTCCTGTAGAAATATCTGCTACAAAGTATAAATAGTCACTTGGTGTCGGATTCAAGACTGCTTTAATTGACTCCTCACTTGGGCTATCTAATGGTCCTGGTCCATAACCAGTATTTTTATACAAGTTATAAGACGAGTCCACTTCCAAGTCAGCATACGTTACAGTTTCTTTGTGTTCTCCTAGAGCATACAAAATAGAAATATCTGATTGGATTGGCATATCGGCAGCCAAGCGGTTAAAGAATACTTGCGCAATTTGTTTGCGGTCTGCTTCTTTGACTCCTTCTTTTTCAACCAATGAAGCTAACGTTAAGACTTGCTGATTGGTTAAATTCTTTGCATGAATTGTCGGCGTATATTGTTCCATTACTGTGTTCATTTTAGCAATCATTTGTTCGACAAATTCAGGAAGTGTTGCTTTTTTGTAGTAATCATAAGTTGCCGGGAACAAATAGCCTTCTAAGCGATAACGAACACCTTCTGCAGTTGCAGCACTTTCAAGTAAATCAGGATACTTAGCCTTCATTTGATTGAAGAAGTCTTCGTTTTTCATTAATGCAATGAAATCTGCTTTCTTGAAATCTGTATTTTTTTCAATAGCTTCGCCAATTTTATCTATATCGTAGCCTTCAGGAATCGTTACTTTGCCATCTGCAATTTTAGTTGGTTCTGGCGTGCCTCCTTCTTTTAGCATTTCACCAATTTCATCGAGTGTCATGCTTGGAGACATTTGATAATAGCCCGCTTGAAAATCTGTTAAGTTTTTAAATTTTACGTAGTAGTTAAAAACCATTCCGCTTTTAATGACGTTGCTTTCTTCTAAAACCGCAGCAATTTGCTTATTAGAAGATCCTTCTGGGATATGCACTTGAACAAGCTTCTTATTGTTCTTGTCTAGTGGTTGTAGCCCAGCGTCTACATATTTATAAAAAGTAAACCCAAAGATTGCCATCATTAAAACCAATACAGAAACTACAATTAACACGATACGACCGACTAAACGATCTTCTTTTTTACGTGTTTGTTTTTTTGTATTTGTTGGCTTTTCGTCTGTTTCAATCGGGGTTGGCTCTTCGACTGTCTGTGTCGTCTTGTCTTTCCCACGTCTTCGAGCAGCTCTAGAACCTGCACGTGTTTGTGTTGTGCGGCTCGCTGTTTCTTGTGATTCATCAGATGAAGGTTGGGGAGACCTATCATTTTTTTCAGAGGAATCAGGTTGATCGCCATCATTTCTACCTTTTAAAGACCCAGTTACTTGATCTCTAAGCGAAGATTTGGGATCTTGGTTATTTTGGTTATCATTAGCCAAAACTAACCCTCCTTACTATTCTATCGTTTATGACTGAAACTATTATACATGAAACCTCTTTAAAATTAAATGTTTTTAATAAAAAGACCGTCATTCCCCGATAAAAAATTCATCATTGACAACGGTTAAAGCCTATGATGGCGCTTTTCTATTGAAACGATAATAAATCTTAAAATCCTCCTAAATTTATCGAAAATCCATTTTCTATTAAGAATTTTGTAGCAAAATAGCACCTAAGTCTTTAGGCGATTGTACTAGGAATGTTGCTCCCGCCTCTTGTAATTCTGTTTCTTCACCAAATCCATACAAGACACCTATACTATCTAAGCCATTTTGTTGAGCACCAAGAATGTCATGATTACGATCACCAACCATGATAATCGCTTCTTTGGTTGGGTCTAATTGAGCTTCCGTTAATGCATACTGAATCACATCTGCTTTTTTAGAACGATGACCGTCCATACTCGCTCCATAGATGCCTGTAAAATAACGATCTAAATCAAAATGAGTAATAATCTTTTTAGCAAATTCTTCTGGCTTGGAAGTCGCAATGTATAACTTTGCTCCCGCTTCCTTTAACCTTGTTAACACTTCTGGAATCCCTGGATACACATGGTTTTCAAACATACCTTTTCTCTGATAATACGCTCGATAATGACCCACGGCTTGTTGCGCTGCTTCAGCTGAAGGCGCCATGTGCAAAAATGACTCATATAAAGGCGGCCCTATGAAAGAACGTAACGTCTCCTCGCTAGGATCTGGCCAGCCTAATTGTTCTGTTGCGTACAAAATAGAACGCATAATGCCGCTACCAGAATCCGTAATTGTGCCATCTAAATCAAATAAAATCGTTTGATACATCTTCACTTCACTACTTTCTAGCATTTTTTGTCTAATTGATTCTTCAAAATAAGATACGCAAAAGAAGCACATTTTTCAGCGCTTCTCTGCCTTTTTATTTATTTTGCTGTAAACGTATCTGGTTTTTTATCTGATTGCTGCATTTCATAGGCAATGGCTTCAACGATTCGACGGCTAGCTTGACCATCCCCATACGGATTTTGTGCATGCGCCATCGCGTGGTAAGCATCAGAATCAGTCAATAATGTTTTCGCCTCTTGATAGACTACTTGTTCGTCTGTACCAACCAATTTCAATGTTCCTGCCGCTACGCCTTCTGGACGTTCCGTTGTATCTCGTAAAACTAAAACTGGCACCCCTAAGGAAGGAGCTTCTTCTTGCACACCGCCAGAATCAGTTAAAATTAACGCACTTTTCGCTGCAAAATTTTGAAAATCTTTGACGTCCAATGGTTCAATTAAATGCACACGAGCTAATTCACCTAAATGTTCCGCTACTATTTCACGGACTTTGGGATTTTTGTGCATAGGGAAAATGACTTCAATTTCTGGATGTTCCATTACAAGTCGACGAACAGCTTTAAAAACATTTGCCATTGGCAGGCCTAAATTTTCACGACGATGCATTGTGATTAGTACGATGCGTTGGTCTGTAGGGATTTTTTCCAATAAATCATTTTGATAGTGGGCATCAACAGTGTACGCCATCGCGTCAATCGCTGTATTGCCAGTTACATAAATATGTTCTTCTGGATGATTTTCTTTGATTAAATTGTCCTTACTTTGAGTAGTTGGGGCAAAATAAATATCCGTTAACACATCTACCAGTTGACGATTCATTTCTTCCGGAAACGGAGAATATTTTTGCCAGGTCCGTAATCCTGCTTCCACATGTCCCACCGGAATCTGTTGATAAAAAGCAGCTAACGCAGCCGCAAATGACGTGGTTGTATCGCCATGAACCAAGACAATATCCGGCTGTTCTGTCACAAGAACCTCAGTTAATAAATTCAAAACACGACTTGTAATATCTGTTAAGGTTTGCCCATCTTTCATGATATTTAAATCATGATTCGGTGTAATTTGAAAATCTTCTAACACTTGATCCAACATTTGGCGATGTTGCGCTGTTACGACTACTACAGAGTCAAATCCTTGACTTTGCTCTTCTAAAACTTTGATTAAAGGGGCCATTTTGATTGCTTCTGGCCGTGTTCCAAAAACCGTCATTACTTTAATTTTCTTCATCATTTTCCTCCTAATTCTATGTTAGTTTCGGGTATTTTTGTTGGCGAAATTCTTCTGCTCGTTGAATATAATGTAAGGCGTTCGTATGATTACTGGCTATTTCTGCTGCCGTTAACGGACGGATAACCTTCGCGGGTCGACCAAATGCTAAAACATTTGGCGGGATAATTTTGCCTTCTGTCACTAAAGAGCCCGCACCGATCAGGCTGTTTTCTCCAATAATAGCATTATTTAGAATCGTTGAACCCATGCCAATCAAAGCACCATCACCGATTTTACAACCGTGTAACATGCATTGATGGCCCACCGTTACATACTTGCCTACAATTGTCGGGGCATCTTCATCAACATGAATAATCGTGCCATCTTGAATATTACTACCTTCACCAATGGTAATTGTGTTACTGTCACCTCTTAAGACCGACTGAAACCAAATATTACTATCCTTTGCTAGTTGTACGTTTCCATAGACATCTGCACTAGCAGCAATAAAATATTCTTTTTTCAAACTCTGTCACCTCTTTTCATTAAGTATAGACAAGAATTCCTCACTTTCATAGTAAAAAAGACAAGAAAAGAGCGTGGGACAAAAATCACTTTGGATTTTTGCTCCACGCTCAAAAACTGATAAACGGCGGGAACAGAAGCAACTCCTTCGGAAATAAGCCGAAATTCTCCAAAAATTAAAGAACAATTTTCGGAAATTCCTTCTTATTTCTCGGAGTTAAACGCTTCTGTCCCGACCTCTTTTTATTCCTCATAGTCGCCTTCTTCAGCAAATTGACTATTGTATAGTTTTTCATAGAAGCCACCTTGTTCCAGCAACTCATGATGCGTACCTTTTTCAATGATTTCTCCTTGTTTCATAACAAGAATTAAATCAGCTTCACGAATAGTTGATAGGCGGTGGGCAATAACGAAACTCGTTCGTCCTTCCATAACACGATCCATTGCTTTTTGAATTAAGGCTTCCAAGCGTGTATCGACTGAACTAGTCGCCTCATCTAAAATCAAAATTTTTGGATCAGAAATTACCGCTCGGGCAATGGTCAACAATTGTTTTTGACCAAGGGAAACGTTATCTCCCTCAGAATTGATTTCCATTTCATACCCATCTGGCATTGTCCGAATGAAGTGATCCACATTGGCCGTTTTCGCTGCATCCACAACTTCATAATCCGTGGCATCCAACTTCCCAAAACGAATGTTATCTGCAATGGTACCTTTATACAACCAAGCATCTTGCAATACCATTCCAAATACAGATCGGACATCACTACGGTTCATTTTTTTCGTATCAATGCCATCAATTTTAATGGCGCCTTCTGTTACATCATAAAAACGCATCAGTAAGTTGATTAAGGTTGTTTTCCCAGCGCCAGTTGGTCCCACAATCGCAACCATTTGGCCCGCATCAACTTTAAAGTTCAAATTACGAATTAACGGTTTTTCTGGGTCATAACTAAAGCTGACATTTTCAAATTCAACAGAGCCTAAAATAGGTTCTGGTAAAGGAACATCTTGTTCGTTAAGTTCTTCTTCTGGTTCATCTAGGATTTCAAAAATCCGCATGGTCGAAGCTGAAGCGCTTTGTAAAGCTGCAGACAACTGCGTAATATTCCCCATTGGTTGGCTAATTTGCCAAATATATTGAATAAACGCTTGTAATTGCCCCACTACAATCACACCAGCAACCACATAGTAACTACCAAGGACAGCTACCCCGATATAGGTCCCATAAGCGGTCATCTGAACCAATGGCAACATTAATCCTGAGATAAAGGATGCTTTGAAACCAAAACCATTTAAACGATGATTGACTTGTTTAAAGCCTTCAAGGGTTTCTTTTTCCCGGCCATATAGTTTTAAGACACTGAACCCAGTCATATTTTCTTGAACATAACCATTTAAGTCTCCTAAAGAATTTTGCATTCCTTGGAAATATTTCTGGGAGATTTTAACAATTGTTCTGGAAATAATCAGAGACAACGGAATCATAATCACTGAAAAAATCGCCATCAGCGGATTGATCAAGAACATCATCACTACCGCCATCACAATCCCTAAGACTGCCGAAACAATATTAATAAAACTTTGTTGCATCGCATTGCTGACAGCATCCACATCGTTCGTCACCCGTGACAAAATATTTCCTTGTTGGTTCTTATCAAAATAAGAAACTGGCAAACGATTGATTTTTTCTTCAATATCGCGACGTAAATCGCGCATGGATTGTTGAACGACATTCGTCATTAAAAAGCCTGACAAAAATTGTGCCACACAATAACCTGTTCCCACAACTAAAATCCAAATTAAACATTGGATTACATAATCAAAATTGATTGATTCACCGGCCGCAATATTACGGCTAATTTCTGTCGTTGGTAATCCAGTTAAATAAGGTAACGCTGCATTAAAGGCAACGGTTAATATTGTAAATAAAATAACTAAATAAAACGTCACTCGGTACGGTTTAATATAGCGACCGATTCGTTTCATAGAAGAAAAGGCGTGTTTCATGCTAATTCCTCCTCTGACAATTGAGAAGCCGCAATATCATAGTAAATTGGACAAGTCTCAAGTAATTCACGATGTGTGCCAATTCCGACCACGTCGCCTTCGTTTAAAACAACAATGCGGTCCGCATGCATAATTGTTCCAACACGTTGTGCCACAATTAAAACAGTGGATTCTGTTGTTTCTTTTTTCAGACGCGCTCGTAAATTTGCATCTGTTTGATAATCTAACGCAGAAAAACTATCATCAAATATATAAATTTCCGGATTGCGAATAATCGCCCGTGCGATAGCTAAACGTTGTTTTTGACCACCAGAAAAGTTCGTGCCACCTTCTGAAAGAGGTTCATCATAGCCTTGCGGTTTTTGTGAAACAAATTCTGTAGCTTGAGCAATGTCAATTGCTCGTTCCATTTCTTCTAACGTCGCATCTTCCTTACCGTAGCGAAGGTTATCAGCAATTGTACCAGTAAAAAGTAACGCTTTTTGTGGAATATAGCCAATCTTATTGCGTAATGCACTAAGTTGGTAATCTTTTACGTTCACTCCATCGATTAAAATTTCACCTTCTGATACATCATAAAACCGTGGAATCAATTGAATTAATGTTGATTTCCCACTACCTGTGCTCCCAATAAAGGCCACTGTTTCACCAGGTGACGCCTTAAAACTTACATTGCGGATGACTGGGCTTTCCGCATGTCCAGGATAGGCAAAGGTTACATTTTTAAACTCTAGATAGCCTTTAGTAGCTGTTTCTGTTACGCCTTCTTCTTCACGAATAGCTGGTTCCATGTCTAAGGCTTCTTGAATCCGTGAAGCCGAAACCGCAGCCCGCGGATACATCATAAAGACACTGGCAAATAACATAAACGAGAACAGCGCATGGAAAATATATTCAATAAAAGCAATTAAATTCCCAACTTCTAAATCCCCATGGCTGATTTGAACAGTCCCGCTCCAAATGATTAAGACCATCACAATATTAAATAAGAAAAAGAACCCTGGTTGGGCTGCTGCCATTAAACGAAACAAACTTTTTGAACTTTTAGTGTAAGTTTCATTGACTTTATTAAAACGAGATTCTTCAAATTTTTCATTAACAAATGCGCGTATTACCCGCAATCCAGAAAGATTTTCTCTTAAAATCCCATTGATTCCATCTAAGTTCTTTTGTTGCTTTTTAGATAACGGTTCTGACAAACGAGCAATCCCGACAACTGCTAGCAGCAGAAAAGGCAAGGCACCTAAAACGTACATTCCTAACGACGGACTCGTTCGCATCACCATGTAAAGACTGGCAATAAACATCACTGGCGTCATAAAGCCAAGACGTAAAATATTTCCCATGAAGAGCATAATTTGGTATGCATCATTGGTAGTTCGCGTAATTAAGGAAGAAACCCCAATACTTTCATATTCACTGTGTGAGAAAGTTTGAATCTTTTCAAATAAATCATCACGAATATCACGAACAATATTTGTTGTAATTCTGGCACCAAAGTACCCCAGCAAAATATTCATTGCGACACCAATAATCGTAATTACAACCATCCAAATCCCTTGCTGATAAATATAGTCCATATCTTTAGGAATAATTCCTTTGTCAATCATTCGTGCTAAAATGGTCGGCAAGCCTAATTCAATTAAAATAAAACCAAACACACAAATAAAATCAGCGAAAAGTAATTTCTTATAACGCATTGTGTAACGCCACATTAACTTCAATTAATCATCTCCTTCTTATCTTACTTTAAATTTTCTAGTACTCCCACTGTATCAAAAAGAAATCGGTAATACAAGCTGTCTGGCTAGAAAAAACAGCCTTTCTCTTTCTATCCTTTCTCTTTTAGATTTTCTAAAAAATAGATAATTTTAATGATTTACTTATACGATTAAAATTGCTACTTCCTTTTGATTGTGCCATAATTGGGAAAAACTGAAAGGACCCTTTGAATGAAAAAATTATTCTTCATTTTTCTCGGTTCCTGTACGTTTGCTTTAGGCACGTTAGGAATCTTTTTGCCGCTTTTACCCACCACTGGTTTTTATTTATTAACGGCCTTTTTTTGGATGCGTAGTTCAGATAAACTTTATAACAAATTTTTAGCTTCTTCTTATTATCAAAAATATATCCAAGAAGCCTTCTTTGAGAAAAAAATTACTCGTAAAGGTAAATGGAAACTATTTATTTCCATGTTTCTTTTATTTGCCATTCCGTGTTTAATTGTCCGAAATACGTTGATGACTACGACTTTAGCGATTGTTTATTTAGCCCACGTGATCGGCTTAAGTTGGTATTGGCGTCCTAAAAAAAAGGCACTCGAACTTGATCAAGAATAAGGTGAAACAAGAAGTTTGTTTTTTTTAAAAGTCCAGTGAGTGTTTCTATACTTCCTTATCATTCTATGATAAAATAAGCTTAATTGTTGTTATTCACAACACACGGGACGGTTGAAAAAAGAACACATAAAATCAAATACCCAGAATGAAGCAAAGTCGAGGCTTCATTTCATCATTAACAGATGTTTTTGATGAGCATTCTTTTTTAGGTGATCAGCACCTCGTTTTGTTGTGTTTAATTTTCTGTCTTAAAATGAAAAAAACTATAAATTGCTACTATTAGTAGCTGAAGGAGAAATGAATCGATGATTTACAAAGTATACTATCAAGAAACAAAAATCAGAAACCCAAAAAGAGAAGACACAAAATCTCTTTACATGGAAGCCGATAGCGATGTAATCGTGCGCCAATTAGTTGAAGAAAATACCCCATACAATATTGAATACGTTCAATTATTAGACGAAAAACATCTTGCTTACGAGCAAGAACATGCGGACTTCACTCTAACGGAGTTTTAACATGAAAGTAAACATAAAAAATAACGAAACTGGCGTTTTTGCAATCGGTGGTTTAGGCGAAATTGGAAAAAACACATATGGGGTACAATTCCAAGATGAAATTATCATTATTGATGCTGGGATCAAATTCCCAGAAGATGATTTACTTGGGATTGACTACGTGATTCCAGATTATAGCTACATCGTTCAAAATTTGCATAAAGTCAAAGCACTCGTTATTACCCACGGTCATGAAGACCATATTGGTGGCGTTCCTTATCTTTTACGTCAAGCGAATATCCCAATCTATGCGGGACCACTAGCCTTGGCTTTAATTACCAACAAACTAGATGAACATGGTTTATTGCGAGAAGCGGAATTACACGAAATTAATGAAGATACGGTGATTCGTTTTAGAAAAACAGCGATTAGTTTTTTCCGGACGACTCACAGTATTCCTGATGCCTTGGGCGTTGTGGTTAAAACGCCTTCTGGTAACATTGTCGCAACAGGTGACTTTAAGTTTGACTTTACACCCGTTGGTGAGCCAGCCAACTTACACAGAATGGCGAAATTAGGTGAAGAAGGCGTCCTTTGTCTTCTTTCAGACAGTACCAATGCTGAAATACCCACCTTTACAAAATCCGAAAAAACAATTGGGACCTCTATTTTAAAAATCTTTGAAAAAATTGATGGTCGGATTATCTTTGCCAGTTTTGCTTCAAACATTTTCCGTTTACAACAAGCTGCTGATGCAGCCGTGAAAACCGGTCGCAAAATTGCTGTTTTTGGTCGTAGCATGGAAAATGCCATTGTCAATGGCGAACGCTTAGGCTACATCAAAGTGCCAAAAGGAACGTTTGTCGATGCGGCGGAACTGAATCAATTGCCAGCAAATGAAACAATGATTTTATGTACTGGCTCTCAAGGAGAACCTATGGCCGCGCTTAGTCGGATTGCTAACGGTACACACCGCCAAATTAGTATTCAACCAGGCGATACGGTTGTTTTCTCAAGTTCACCAATTCCTGGGAATACGACAAGCGTTAACCGTTTAATCAACTTATTATCTGAAGCCGGTGCAGAAGTTATCCACGGAAAAATCAATAATATCCATACTTCTGGTCACGGTGGACAAGAAGAGCAAAAATTAATGCTTCGCTTGATGAAGCCTAAATATTTCATGCCTGTTCATGGTGAATTTAGAATGTTAAAAATCCATGCTTCGCTCGCTCAAGATACAGGGGTTCCTGAAGAAAATTGCTTTATCATGGGCAACGGCGATGTCTTAGCTTTAACGGCTGATAGCGCACGTCCTGCTGGTCACTTCAACGCTAATGACGTGTACGTTGATGGAAATGGTGTCGGCGATATCGGGAATGTTGTTTTACGGGATCGTCGTATCTTATCTGAAGAAGGTTTAGTTTTAGCGGTAGCAACGGTTGATATTAAAAATAAAGAAATTATGGCTGGTCCAGACATTCTTTCCCGTGGTTTTGTCTACATGCGTGAGTCTGGTGATATGATTCATGAAGGCCAACGTCTTTTATTCAATGCTCTACGTGAAGCAATGAAAGATAAAAACTGTACCGAAGCAAAATTAGGCGAAGCCATGACGACCGCTTTACAGCCTTTCTTGTTTGAACAAACAGAACGTCATCCAATGATTCTGCCAATGATTATGACTGCCACAGTTAGTGATCAATAAAGCTCTCATTTAATAGAGAAGAAAAATGCTTGTCCATTTTTCTTCTCTATTTTTTCTAACAAAAAAACACCTAACATGCGTTAGGTGTTTTTGGATTATTTTTTATTAGTTTTTTTCTACGTTAACTGCTTGAGGGCCACGGTCTGAATCTTCAACATCAAAAGTCACTGCTTGACCTTCTTCTAAAGTTTTGAAACCATCACCTTGGATAGCTGAGAAGTGTACGAATACGTCGCTTCCGTCTTCGCGTGAGATAAACCCAAAACCTTTTTCTGCGTTAAACCATTTTACTGTTCCTTGTTCCATTCTTTTGTTCCTCCTCGTGCATTTGCACATAAATAGTCGTAACTTTGCTCGCTTCCAATAGAATATTTAAAAAAATTTAAAAAGTCTACATAATTCCAAACAAGATTACCCTTTCATTTTACACGTGATAAAATATTTTTGCAAGAATTGTCCTCATTCTGAAGCAAAAAAATTCTCTTCTCTCAAACTAATGTATCCGCTATCACCAACAATAATATGATCCAACAATTGAATCCCCATCATTTCGCCACATTCTTCCATTCGTTTGGTAAATTGAATATCTTGTGGAGACGGTGTCGGATTGCCAGATGGATGATTATGAGCTAATAGTATGCGAGCAGAAGAATATTTAACCGCTTCCCGAAAAATTTCGCGTGGATGAGCAATACTTTGATTCAGTGATCCTTTGAAAATCGTTTTCTGTTGGATAATGTCATTCTTGGTATTCAAGTAAATACAAATTAAATGTTCTTGTTGCAGCCCCTTCATCTCTTGGAGTAATCGTTGAGCGACTTGTTGACTGGACGTAACTTTGCCAAATTTGATTTGACTACTTTGATAAATTCGACACCCCAATTCAATGGCCGCACGTAATTCAATGGCTTTCACTTGGCCAATGCCTTTAATAGCCATTAACTCGTTCAACGTGGCTTGCTGCAAATAAGAAAGCTGCTTAAACTGTTTTAACAGCGTTGCGGCAACAGTCATCACGTCTGCTTCTTTTGAGCCAGTGCGTAACAGAATCGCCAACAACTCTTGATTCGATAATGCTTTTTCTCCTATCGCCAAGAGCCGTTCTCGTGGTAAACAATCACTCGGCATCTCACGAATAAACAGATCCGATACTTGCATAAAAAAACCTCCTTTGCTAGTCATTAATAAACTACGCAAAGGAGTGTTGTTTTTATTATTTTAAATAATGTGGCGCTTGATGTAAACTCTCCAAGACATGTAATGTTTTCTCTTGGATAACTTCAGTTGGTTGCAATAAATCAGGTACCATGATCACTGGAATGCCCGCACTATGAGCCGCACTTACCCCATGAAATGAGTCTTCGAAAATCAAGGTTTTCGGGGCTTCTGTTCCTAAAAGTTGACGAGCTTTTTGAAAAATTTCTGGGTCTGGTTTTGCTCGTTTAACATCCTCTGCTGAAACGATCCCTACAAAACGATCCTGAATCCCAGCATGGCTTAATAACATTTCAATTGCTGGACGGACGTTACTTGAAGCAACTAATCGAGGAATTTTTTGATCATCTAAAAAGTCGAGAAATTCCACCACCCCTGGTTTTAAAGGTACATTACCAGATTGAAACTCTTGCAGGGTATCATCATAAGAACGGCGGATAAATTCTTCCACTGTGTCGTGACCATAGGATGCATAAATACGTCGGTAATTCTCTTGTACTTCTTCATCGGAAATCCCAACATAGTCTAAATAGACTTCTTTACTATATGGTAACCCCATTGCATCTGCTACTTTTTGAGTAGATGTATAGTAAATCAACTCCGTATCAAAAAGCAACCCATCCATATCAAAAATTACGCCATCAAATTTCTTCATCATTTCCTCCTATAGTTAAAAGTAATTCTCTTACTTGAGAAACAAAATATAATGAACCTGTTACTAATAATAAATCATCTGTCGACATTTTTTCTAAAATTTCGCCTAAGCCAAATTGCCATAAAGACACAATTTCTGTTAAATCGTCTTCATATTTTTCCATTTCTGTAAGTGCAATAGCTTTAGGGTAATCAAAGCTAGTTAAGTAAAGATGCGCATTCGGTACTTGCTTTAAGTCCTGAATCATCTCATCCACATCTTTAGTTGCTAAAGCTGAAAATAAAATATGAATCGTGTGTTGTGGAAACTCTTTGCGCAAGTTTTCAACTAAGCGTTTTACTGCATGATCATTGTGGGCACCATCTAAAACAATCAACGGTTCATCACTAAGACGTTCCATTCGAGCTGGCCATTGCGCTTTAGCTAACCCTTGAGTAATGTCTCGTTCTTTAAACGGCAAATGTTGTAGTTGGCAATACTTGTCAAATAATTGAATAGCTACCGCCGCGTTTTCTACTTGGTGACGCCCCAACAAGGGAACTTTAATCTTTGTCAGTTTGCCCATTTCTCCATAGAAATTAAATACTTCCCCCCATTGTGTATCAGGATGTAGATATTCCACTTGATACTCTTTGCCAAAACGAAAAATTGGACTCTGTTTTTCTTGTGCGACTTTTTCAATGACTGCTAGCGCATCAGCACAAATATTGCCTGTTACTACTGGGACTTTTTCTTTAATAATACCCGCTTTTTGATAGGCAATTTCAGCAATTGTTTCACCTAAAATTTCTGTGTGATCCTTCCCAATTGTCGTAATTCCCGTCAATAATGGCTTCACGACATTGGTGCTATCAAGTAATCCACCTAAGCCAACTTCAACAACTGCGATATCCACTTGTTCGTTCACGAAATAGTCCAAGGCCATTCCTGTCAATGTTTCGAATTCTGTAATTCCAGCCACTTCAGTGATCTGGTCTAATTCTTTAATGATTGGTTGATACTTTTCCACATAGGTAATCAATTGTTCGTCTGAAATTGGTTGACCATTTATCGCAATTCTTTCATTAAATGATTCAATATAAGGAGAGGTAAAGGTTCCGACTTTCAAGCCCATTTCTTCTAATAGACAGCGTAAATATGTCACGGTTGAGCCTTTACCATTGGTTCCTGCGATATGAATCGTTGGCACTTTGTTTTCTGGATGATCAATTTTTTCTAATAACGCATTAATCCGATCCAAACCAGGTCTTGAACCAAAGGGTAACCGGCTATGAATCCATTCAATGGCTTCTTCTATTGTTAATTGCATCTTGTCCAACTCCTTGTCTTCTTCTACATTATAACTAAGTTAGGTGACTTTTTCACTAATAACCAATTGAAACTTTTTCTTGAAAACTTTTTGCATTTTTCATAATTTTGCGTTATTAGCGGATACATTAATGAACTTATGGTAAACTAACATTCTGGATGGTTCGTTCCAGCCAGCCAATTAAAAACTATTTTTAGAGCGTTCAACACGCTTATTCATGATTTTTTTATAAAGGTGGACTTATTTTGATGAAAAACAAATCGAAGCTTTTATGGTTAGGAAGTTTTTTCTTGCCGTTTTTACTTCTGTTGCTTGTATGGATGACATTACAACTTGCGCCTTTTGGTGACAACAACTTATTAGTTAGTGATTTAGGCACACAATACATGCCTTTCTTGAGTTTTTTAAAACGCTCTTTTCACGAGGGAATAACTACATTCTACTCTTTTTCCAATGAGATTGGTGAATCGATTGTTCCTTTGGCAGCCTATTACTTACTGAGCCCTTTTAATGTGTTGGCTTTCTTTTTTCCTTATGAACAATTACCTATAGCAATTTTATGGATTATTACCTTAAAACTTGCCTTGATGGGCACTACGATGTTTAGCTATTTAAAATACACTTATCAAAAAGTTGATGGCACCACGTTACTTTTTTCAACGTCCTATAGTTTCTGTGGCTTTGTCACCGTCTATAGCCAAAACTTTATGTGGTTGGATGCACTGATTCTATTCCCGCTTATCTTATTGGGACTCCAACGTTTATGGGATCAACGCAAATGGGGCTTATACAGTATAACCCTGTTTTTAGCGATTGTGACGAATTACTACATGGGTTATATGATTTGTCTCTTTGCTGTTTTTTACAGTATCTATTGGTTCTTTAAAAAGAATACCCACCCCCATGCTATTCGGCAATTTTTTAAACAAAGTCCGTTATTCATCCTCGTTTCTTTTTTAACAGGAACTGCAACTAGCTTTTTATTATTACCTGCAGCAGAAGGGATGCTCTATACAAAAAAAGCAGATTTTGATGTCTCGACGTTCTTTTTAACGCCTAAGTTCAACACTTCATTCTTCTCGCAATTAGGCTTAGGTTCTATTAATTATGAGTTGCGTTTAGACCATTTACCAACCGTTTTTGCTGGATTATTTGTGACACTCCTCTGTGTTGCCTATTTTCAAACGAAACAAATTGCGTTAAAAGAAAGAATAGCTTCAGCAATTCTTTTATTCATTCTTTTTTTAAGCTTTTGGTTAGAAGCCTTTAATACTGTCTGGCACATGTTTCAAAGCCCAGCTGGTTTCCCTTACCGAAATGTCTTTATTTTTAGCTTTTTATTGATTGTCTTTGCCTATGAAGTTTGGCTTAAAAAAGTGACCATTCCTTGGACCGCACCTATTATTTTTAGTCTGCTGTTAGTCATTGGCTACGGATCTTTGTATTATGGTCCACAAAAGAATCTCTTAATTTCGATCAATTATTTATGGCTAAGTTTACTTTTTATTTGGTTGATTTTCTTTTGCTTGCGTTTAGCGCACAAAAAGGCCTTAAGAAACTATGTAGTCGTGGCTTTATTCTTACTGGTCAGCACAGAATTAACAACGAATTTCTGGATTTCTTTTAAACATATGCCCTTTGGTAGCCAAGCAACATTTGCCCAAGATTACCGAAAACACAGCCAATTAATCGATGAAAAAATGGCCTCAGCACCAGAACTTTATCGCATGAAACAAGTCATTCCTTCCAAAGAAACAGGGTTCCGTGAAATCAATAACGGCTACAATAATCCTTTACTTTATGGCTATGCTGGCGTTTCTAGCTATACTTCGACTTTAACTGCCACTACCCAAGACACATTAAGTGCGCTAGGTTTATATCGAAAAAATGATCGCCGGATTGCCTATGTGGATAATTCACAACTAACCAATTTACTTTTAAATGTGAAATATGACTTTTTACCAATTGAAAAACCTACGAGTGAAAAATTGCTAAAAACAGTTGGTTCCACGAAAATCATGGAAAATGATGAAGCGATTGGTATGGGCTTTTTGGCGCCAACCGCATTAACCAAGTTAAAATTAGCAAAAAATAATCCTTTAGATGCCCAAGAAGAACTCCTGCAAACGCTCGTGCCGACGGATAAACCTTACTTTAAAACAGCTTCGTTGATAAATGAACCTCATCATACCAACGAAACAATTGAAGCAACCTTTAAAGTGAATAGCACTGGTGACTTGCATCTTTATATTCCGAATTTAAAATGGAAAAAAGTTACACAATTGAAGGTAAACCAACAAGTTATCTCGACGCCGATTTATATTGCAACCAATCAACTGTTCAATTTAGGGCATTTTGAAAAAGGAACTACCGTGACCCTGTCACTAACTGCTGAACAAGTGGTTGATTTAACCAATTGGCAACTTCAAACTTTAGACCAAACAGCCTTTAATCGTGCGGTTGACAAATTACGCCAACAAGCTCTTCAAGTGAATGCAACTAAAAAAGGCCATTTAAATGGCGCACTGAATGTACCTGGAAATGACACTCAGTTACTGTATACGTCCATTCCTTATGACCAAGATTGGCAAGTCAAATCGTCGCTACAAAAAGAACCCTTAAAAACACAACGCATTCTAGGTGGCTTTTTAGCTGTTGAAGTCCCAGCTGGCAAACAGCAGTTAACCTTTGCCTATCATCCAAGAATGATTTATCTCGGTACTGCCGTCAGCGGAACGGTTTTACTGGGAACGGCTGGTTATCTTGGCTTTAAAAAATACCGTCGAAAACGTCAGGAGGCCACTCATGACTAATCAGAAAAAATTTTTAAATGGACTCATTCGGTGGTTACCCCTAGTTGGACTGGTGCTTTTCTTCGGCTTAATTTTATGGGGATATTCCAGAGGAATTTTTCATTCTGTTGCTTCCTTGCAAGCTTTTATTAAACAGTTTGGTAACTATGCGGTTCTGTGTTTCATTCTTTTACAAATCGTCCAAGTGATTATCCCTATTCTACCTGGAGGAATCTCTTCTGTTGCAGGAATGTTGATGTTTGGCAATTTGCAAGGACTTTTGTATAGCTATCTTGGGTTGATCATTGGTGAGTTTATTGGCTTTTTACTGGTTCGTTACTATGGACGTAGCTTTGTAAAAATAATCCTTTCACCCAATAAATACAAAAAATTTGAAGAGATTTTGGACAAAAATGAACACAATGTCAAAAAGCTCTTAATCTTTACTATGTTAGTCCCCTTCGCTCCAGATGATATTGTTTGTTTAGTGGCGGGAATTACAGATATTTCTTTAAAAGAATTCATGAAAATTGTTCTTTTATTGAAATTCTGGTCTGTGGCTACTTACAGCTACTTAATGTTGTATTTGTTTCAATTATTTGGCAAATTATAACAAAAAGACAACAAAACCAACGTTTGGTTTTGTTGTCTTTTCTTTTTTAGATTGAACGTAATTGGGCAATCCGTTCTTTGACAGCCTCTTGTTTTTCAAGGTAGTCCTTTTCTTTTGCACGTTCTGCTTCCACGACCTCATCTGGTGCATTTGACAAAAAACGTTCATTTGAAAGTTTGCCTTGCACACGTTTGACTTCTTTTGTCCATTTGTCTAATTCTTTTTCTAAGCGAGCAATTTCTTCCTCGATATTAATCAACCCAGCTAATGGTAGGAATAGTTCTGCGCCTGTTAATACAGCGGACATGGCTAATTCTGGCGCTTCTATTTCACGACTGATGACTAATTCCTCTGGGTTACAGAAGCGTTCCAAGTAGCTAGTATTAGCTGTTAAAAATTCTTCTACTTCTGTATCGTTTGTTTTAATTAACAAAGTAATTGGTTTAGAAAGTGGTGTATTCACTTCTGCTCGAATATTCCGAACCGAACGAATAACTTCTTTCAGAACTTCCATTCCTCGAGCTGCTGCTTCATCGTTAAATTCTTCATGAACAACTGGGTACTCTGCCACAACCAATGACTCACCTTGATGCGGAATTTTTTCCCAAATTTCTTCTGTTACAAACGGCATAATTGGATGCAATAAGCGTAAGATTTGATCCAATGTGTACACCAAGATGCTCCGTGTTGTTTGTTTAGCTGCTTCATTGTCTCCGTAAAGAATCTCTTTACTCATTTCAATATACCAATCACAGAAATCATCCCAGATGAAGTTGTATAATTGGCGACCTGCTTCACCGAATTCAAAGCGATCAAATAATTCTGTCACACGGGCGACTGTTTCGTTTAAGCGCGTTAAAATCCAACGATCAGCGACAGTCTTTTCACCACTAAAGTCAATATCTGCAGCAGTCATACCTTCTACATTCATGATAACGAAGCGACTTGCATTCCAGATCTTATTGATAAAGTTCCAAGAAGCATCCATTTTTTCATAACTAAAACGAACATCTTGACCAGGTGCTGAACCATTTGATAAGAACCAACGTAACGCATCTGCGCCATATTTTTCGATGACATCCATTGGATCAATCCCATTCCCCAATGATTTACTCATTTTGCGTCCTTGCTCATCACGAATTAAGCCGTGAATTAAGACATTTTGGAAGGGACGTTCGCCTGTAAACTCTAAGCTTTGGAAAATCATACGACTTACCCAGAAGAAGATGATGTCATAGCCAGTAACTAATGTGCTTGTTGGGAAGTAACGTTGATAATCTTCGCTTGCTTCATCTGGCCAACCCATCGTTGAAAATGGCCATAAAGCAGAACTAAACCATGTATCTAAGACGTCACTATCTTGAACCCAATTTTCACTGTCGGCTGGCGCTTCCATCCCAACATACATCTCGCCCGTTTCTTTGTGATACCAAGCAGGAATTTGGTGGCCCCACCATAATTGTCGCGAAATAACCCAGTCATGTACATTTTCCATCCAACGTAAAAATGTTTGATTGAAGCGTGGTGGATAAAATTCAACAGCGTCTTCTGTTTCTTGATTTTTCATTGCTTTTTCAGCTAATGGTCCCATTTTTACAAACCATTGGGTCGATAAACGTGGTTCCACGACAACGCCTGTTCGTTCTGAATGGCCCACGCTGTGATTCATTGTTTCGATCTTAATTAAGCGACCTAATTCTTTCAAGTCAGAGACAATCGCTTTACGTGCAGCAAAACGATCCATTCCTTCGTATTTTCCAGCCAGTTCATTCATCGTGCCGTCTTCGTTCATAACATTTACTCGAGGTAAGTCATGACGATTACCGACTTCAAAGTCATTTGGATCATGGGCAGGTGTGATTTTTACAACCCCTGTTCCAAATTCCATATCTACATAGTCATCTGCAATAATTGGAATTTCTTTATCTACTAATGGCAAGACAACTGTCTTACCAATAAGTTCCTGATACCGTTCATCTTCTGGATGGACCGCAATCGCCGTATCTCCCAACATTGTTTCAGGACGCGTTGTCGCAATTTCAACAACGCCAGAACCATCTGATAATGGGTAGCTCATGTGGTAAAAAGCTCCTTCAATATCTTTATGGATTACTTCAATATCAGACAATGCTGTTTTCGCTTTTGGATCCCAGTTAATGATATATTCACCACGGTAAATCAAATCTTTCTCGTAAAGAGAGACAAACACTTTACGAACGGCCTCAGATAGCCCTTCATCTAAAGTAAAACGTTCACGGCTGTAATCTAAAGAAAGGCCCATTTTTGCCCACTGTTCACGAATGTGAGAAGCATATTCTTCTTTCCATTCCCACACTTGATCAACAAATTTTTCACGACCTAAGTCGTAACGTGAAATTCCTTGTTGTGCTAGTTTCTCTTCTACTTTTGCTTGCGTGGCAATTCCGGCATGGTCCATTCCTGGTAGCCATAACGTATCAAAGCCTTGCATTCTTTTTTGGCGGATAATCATATCTTGTAATGTTGTATCCCAAGCATGCCCTAAGTGTAGTTTTCCTGTTACATTGGGTGGTGGAATAACAATTGAATAGGGCTTCGCTTTTTTGTCGCCACTTGGTTTAAATAAATCTTGATCTAGCCATTTTTGATAACGGCCAGCTTCGATTTCTGTCGGTTGATATTTCGTTGGTAAGTTTTTTTCTTCTGACATTTTTTCCCCTTCTTTCTTAAAATACGCGATTTGGAGCGGTAATTATTTTACAAATGAGTTTTTTTGGCTAAACACTAAAATACGCCCTAAAATACTTTCGTATTTTAGGGCGTAGATTCATCTTATTTACGCGGTACCACCTAAATTGCATTTGAATTGAATTCATTCAAATGCCACTCATTCGTGAGATAACGTTCACGAAACGAATCGTTCTACTAACGTACTGTGTTCAAACCATTGACTCACAAGCTACCTTCTCACTGGTTGTGTAAAAGTCTTGCACCTGAACGACTTTTTCTCTAAAACGACACCAATGATACTCCTCTTGTTCGCTGTCTTTGCTTCATTCTACAATGAAGCGCAAGTAAAGTCAATTTGTAATCTAGAGGGATTACACTTTTTTTGCAGCTTCTAACGCTTGTTGATAATCGGGTTCCGACGAAACTTCTGAGACGATTTCTTCATAAACTAACGTTCCTTCTGGGTCAATCACAAAAATAGCACGTGCTAAACGGCCCATTTCTGGAATATACAAACCATAAGCTGCACCAAATGAGTCTTCAGTATCATGAAGCATTTCCATTTCGACACCCTCAGCGGCACACCAATTTGCTTGTTCTTCAACTGTGTTATTGGAAATCGTGATAATCTGAACACCGTCTAATTTCGCCGCTTCTTGATTGAAACGTTTCGTTTGCAGTGAACAAACACGTGTGTCGATATCAGGAACCACACTAATTAAAACCGTTTTACCTTTATAATCTGCCAAGTTGATTTCTTGGTTGTTTAAATTTTTCAAAGAAAAGACGGGGGCTTTTGTGCCAACTTCGGGCTGTTCACCTGTCAATTCTAATACGTGCCCTTTTCTTGTAACATTCATTCTGAAATCCTCCTTTTCCACTTTCAATAATAAGTATAGTAGAGGATTTTTATGAAGACAATTTTATTGCTTTGGGCTATTTGCTAGTGAAAAAGTTTCATTAAAATAAATCAGTGTTTGCAGTTCCGTTGTTAAATCAATATACTGCACACTAACGTTGGCTGGCACACTGACACGGTCTGGCGCAAAATTTAAAATCGCAGTCACACCCGCTTGAACAATTTTGTCGATGGCTTTTTGGGCATGGTGACTTGGTACTGTAGAAATGGCTACCGTGACCCCTTCTTGTCGAACGAATGCTTCTAACTCAGACATATCATGAACTAATAATCCATTAATCGTGGTGCCAACTAAAGCCGAATCATTATCAAAAGCACAGACAATATTCAAATTCTCGTTGCGTCTAAAATTATTTTTTAATAATGCCTTGCCTAAATTGCCACAACCAATCAGAGCAATTCTTTTTTCTTCTTGCGTATTTAAAATATTACTAAATACCTCAATTAAATACGGCACATCGTAACCATAACCGCTTCGGCCCAGTTCACCAACGTGGGAAAAATCACGCCGAATCGTTGCAGAAGGAATCTGGATCATTTCACTAAACTCTCGTGATTTAATGCGTTTAACACCAGAATCCCCTAACATTTTTAAATAACGTAAATAAACCGGCAAACGTTTTGCCGTTGCTTTAGGCATTTTTTTCTCCATCCTCTGTCCTCCTTGTTACCTACTTCACATATTCAGTTTATCACGGTTCCCCTCTCCGAGCAACTTGTTTGTGAAATAAGTACAAAATAAATACAGTGACGTCTAAGCGACCGTCACTGTATTTATTTCTTATAGGAAATCTGCAAATTCGTCTTCTTGTTTATCTTTCGCTGTTTCTGCTGAAATCTCTGTAATTTTGAGTCCTTCTAAGGCCCGAGCCATTAAACCTTCTAAGTCTAAGCGCGCTTCATAATCTTGCGCTTTATCCAAGCGAGGTCGTGTTTTCGGTTGCGGTGGCGCAAAAATTGTACAACAATCTTCGAAGGGTTGGATGGCTAATTCAAACGTGTCAATTTTTTCGGCAATTTCGATAATTTCTGTCTTATCCATTGAAACAACGGGTCGAATTATCGGTGTTGAAGTAACCTCATTAATTGCTACCATACTTTGAAGTGTTTGCGAAGCCACTTGTCCTAACGATTCACCATTAATAATGACTAAACCTTTCCGCATTTCACGAATTGCATCTGTTAAGCGTAACATTAAACGTCGTGTAATGGTCATTAAGTAGCCTTGGGGAACAACTCGTTTTATTTCTTCTTGAATTTCTGTAAAGGGCACTTCAATAAATTGAATAGTTCCTACATAAGGGACTAATTTTTCAGCTAAATCTTTAGCCTTTTGTAACGCTTGTTCACTTGTATAAGGTGGACTAGCAAAATGGACAGCTTCCACTTCCACGCCACGTTTCATAGCTAAATAACCAGCAACTGGTGAATCAATGCCTCCTGACAACATCAACATACCACGACCACTGGTGCCCACTGGCAATCCACCCGCACCGCGAATCGTTTCATAAGATAAATACGCCGCATCTTTACGAATTTCAATTCTTAAGTTGATATCAGGCTTTTTCATTTGTACTTGAATTTCCGGAATGGCTTCAATAACAGCCCCACCTAATTCTTGATTCAAGCCATTTGAATCAAGTTCAAATGAATGGTCCGAGCGTTTAGCAGTAATTTTAAACGTCTTACCTGGCGTATAAACTTCCCGAACAACCTCTTGAACCATTGCACGAATCGCTGGCATTTCTTTTTCAATACGAATACTTGGCGAAAAATTTTGAATTCCAAACACTTTACTTAGTTTCGGAATCACTTCTTCACTATCTTCCCCATTTAATAAAATATGCATTCTATCTCGATCTGCATGGATTTTCAATGCTGGAAAATCAGCTAACGCACGTTTCACATTTTGTGCTAACTGCATGATAAACGTTTTACGATTTTTTCCTTTAGTTGATAATTCGCCATAGCGAACCATAATTTCTGTATATTTCACTTTCTATTAATCCCTTTCTAAATCGCTTTAAAACAAAGCTTACAATTAGTTTTCATTATATTTGCTAACAATAAAGCTAACAATTACTATTCTAAATTTTTAAATCAGTTAATTTCTTAGAAACATCATTCATTCTTCCATTATAAAGGTGCCCATATTTTTCTAAAGTGGTTGTTATACGACTATGACCCAATCTTTCCTTAATAACCAGTGAATCTTCCTTAAGGGCAATTAACATAGAAGCATGAGAATGTCTTAAAGCGTGTATCTTAATCACTGGCACATCTGCTAAGTCACAAAGTTTTTTAAGCCAGCCATGCGTTGTAGACTTAGCCAATGTTCCACCATCTATAGAAAATATAAGGTTTATTTTTAAAGGAGATTGCTGTTCTCTCCATATTTCAAAAAGCCGTAGCGTTTCATCGTCAAGAGATACCGTTCTAATACTACTTTTTGTTTTTGGCGTTGTAGTTCTAAACTCTCTTTTATTTTTAACAAGCATCGTCTTATTAATATAAACAACTTTACTGTCAAAATCAACATCTTCCCAATTCAAAGCTAAGGCTTCACCTAGCCGAAGACCTGTCATGAATAAAAATCTAAAAAACATTTTTTTAAAGAACAATAAACTATCGCTTTCATCACTAAGCAGCATTACTTTTTGCATATCATCTATAGTCCAAATGTTAACTTCTTTCTCTTCAACTCGAACTCTACTTACTTTTCTTGATATATCTTCATCAATAAATCCAAAAATAAAAGCTCGCTCGAATACGGATTGAATATTACAAATGATTAAATTAATATACTCTGGAGATAAACTTTCACCTGTTTTAGTTTTATACTCACCAGATAAATAATTAATCAATTTTTGTAAATCAACCGTTTCAATAGCATTTATCTGTACCTCATTAAAGATAGATAAATGATTTTCAATTATACCTGTATTGGTCTTAAAAGTACCTTCCTTAACATGATTTTTGTACCAGCATTTATAATATTCTTCGTAAAAATTACCAAATGTAATCTTTTCACGTTTTTCTTGATAATCAATCATAAACTGATTATAAGCTTTTTTTGCCTCCTTTGCTGTCTTAAATCCACGCTTAAATTTTTGTATTCTTTTCCCTTTTAAATCAAAACCCAAACTTGCAACAAAATAATACTTACCTGTCTTTTTGTCTTTATAAACATTTGATGTCTTTGCCACCTTTATTAACCTCTATTCCTAAAATTTCTTCAACTACACTCACAGGAACACAAGAGATTTTCTTACCACTATAGAAGTGGCAACCTCTTTCTACTAGTAAAGCTTTGGCTTCACGAATAACACGTTGTGATTGGTATGGAGAAAATCCAAGGCTAATAATGTCTTTTTTTGTCACAGTACTTAACATTAATAATACCATCTCCTTCTATTTAATTACATAAAAAAAAGCAGTACTTAATTAGCACTACCCTATGTCAAATGTTCATTAAAATTGAATTTCTATTTAAATTTACCCGACTTGTAGATAACTTCATAGTTACCACTAGCTTTCATATCATCAAAAGTTACTTTGCTTTTTGTACTATCTAACTGCTTATCTTCATCATAATAATAAAAATACTCCAATGCACTAGGCTCATCTTTAACAGGAACCCAAATATCAGCCAAATAACGATTAGTGTCTTTATCTTTATACATCAAAAAACTAAAACTATCTTCTGAATACTCATCACCATATGCAGAATCTTTAATTATAGAGTCTTTAAATTCTTCACCTGTTTTATCTAATTTAGAACCACAGGCAGATATCATAAAAATTGCAACAACCATCAACACAATTGAAGCTGCCTTTTTCATTTTATCATCTCCTAACTTATATAAACGTAATACTATTAAATAAAGCAAAAAATTGTATATCAAAATTAATACTCTTGTTTCACTGAGTTATAGGTAATTTCTGCTATCTTATTCCCTTTCACTTTTGCCAGTAAAAGTACCCTTGTTTTTGTTCCGTTTTGTTCACAATCAAGCACGACTGCGTATTCCTTTTTATCATTTTGATATATTGAACTTACTTCACCTTTACTTTCCAATTTTGCACCAGTTTTCACATCAATACCATTTTTCTTTATACATTCAGCAGTCATTAATTTCTTCAATTTTTCGTTACGATCATTGATACTAGAAAAATTAGCATAAGCATTTCCAAAGTCCTCTACCAACTGGTAAGTGTTAGATACCTTTTCTTCCGTTGATTTATCCTTACTCTGTATAGACTTGGTACTACTTTTTTCAGTTGCTTCACTTCTTTTCGTAGTATTTATATTATCAACTGGTTTCATAGTCACCAATTCAGTTGTTGACGAAGCCGCCGTTTCATGACCTTTGGTGTTTCCTCCACAAGCAGAAAATATTAATCCAACACCTAATACTAAAACTACTAAACTTAACTTTTTCATTTTCTACCTACTTTCTTTGAAATGCGTTACACTTCTTTAATATACATAATCTTTGAAAAAATCCCCTCAGAAAATTTAACACGATACTCTTTATTATTCACAGCTAATAAAAAACTATCTTGGTACTTTTGAACTGCAAATTCATTTTTTCTACAGTTAAATTTCGAACAGATTTCTTTTATCTGACGATTAGTTAAACCACTTTTCTTACTCAAAGTCATTCATAATTCCTCCTATTTCCTTACTATGCTGGTCACATGTGGAAAATCTAATCCCCAAGTCCGAGAATACTTAGCAACAATTTGACCTTGTTCAGCGTTTTGCTCATAAGTAGTAAACTTGTTTTTACCTTCAACACTTGCCACTACACCAGTATGCCCATAAATACTAGTAGCCACACCACCTTGACCAAAATTAATGACATCTCCTGCTTTAATATCTGAATAATTTGGATTCTTTATGACTGTCCAACCAATTGAACTCCAAGGATAATCATTACCAATTTCACTCGCAAACATATGCCCCGTACCCATCATTTGTAGACCTCCTTGTTTTTCAACAAAAAAAGCAGATAAGCCATAACATTGACCACCATTAATAGTTTGTCCTAGTACTTTTTCTAAAATATCAATTTCTCCTCCACCAATATTGGCTGAACCCCCGCCCATGGAACCTGTAGAAAGTCGCTTATACCAATTATTAGCACTAGTTTTTCTTTTTGCTTGTTCTACAGGATCATCTTTTGTTCCAGCTCGTTCCCACAGCTTCAAAATATCTACCGCAAGTGTATTCACATCTTCTGATTTAGACATTCTTTTAAGTAAGTCACTATCAGAACCATCCTTATTCCACGCAAAATCCATTTGTAAAGCTACTGATTCCCATTCCTTTTTTTGACTTTTTGCAAAATTTAATAAATTAACTCTTCGTCCTGAATCCCATTGTCCTAACCCAATTCCATAACCGCCTAAACTAGCGTTATAAGCAATAGAAGGATTAAAAGCCAAATCACTTTGAATTCTAGCAGGATTTAATCCACTTTCATGTTCCATATTGCCAATCCAAGCGGCTGCAAACTGCAACGTTCCACCGTGTGACGTCACGTAGTTAGAAACTTCTAATGCTACTTTTTCCTGTGGTGTAGCAGGCTGAAACTGGGAAGAATCTCCGCTTTCACTAGAAGAAAATACACCTAAAAATAATAAAAAAGGAAGAATAAAGACAAAGCAACTAGCAATTAAAACCTTATTTGATTTCTTCATGGTCTCTCCTTTCAATAAAAAAGAAGACTGATAAACATTTCATCAGCCCTCTACAACCTCAACATTATATTCTTCCGTGTCCACACTTCCAAAAAATTGTTCCTCTGTTTGTTCTAAATTATTGAAGTTTTCTTCTGTTTGGTAAAATGAATAAACGTTATTTAATGAATCATTGTTGTTTGTGATTAATTCGCTATCTTCTCCACCATCAAAAAATGCACGTTCTTCACGAGCAAATGCCAGCTCATCGAAATTATCGACCCTAACATTCAAATTGTCTGCTATTTCTTGCTTATCAAGTTCTTGATTTAATACCTCTCTATCATTTTCACTTGATTCTACACTTGAATCTAAACTATCAAGTTCATTTTCAATAATTGGCTCTAACTCAATATTACTTTCATCAGCTAAAGAAGTATCAGAATCAGATACAGTTTCATCTAAGACCGGAACATCAATTTCTTCTAAAGAATTATCCGCTTCATCATCTGTTAAATCTTCAAAATTGTCCACTTCATCAGTTAAAGCTTTATCTTCTATTTCTTCTAATTCCTCGTTATCAACATTAGTTGGCTCTTCTACTTCCACAATTTCTTCTTCGGTCAATAAATCATCTTTTAATGGTTGTTGTTCTTCTTGAGTATAACGATTCAACAATGAATTCAATCCTGTTTTAACACCAGCAAATTGCCCATTATCGTCAATAAAATGGTCTTGAGCTAAGTTCAATGCCTTGTCATGCTTTGGCATTAAATGACTAGCACCATCAGCAGCCAACGCTAAATTTCCAGTGGAAGCACCTATTCCTGCTTTTACTGCTCCAACACCAATTTCACCTGTACGCTCAACCGTTTCTTTTGTTTTTTCATTCATTTTTGATTCAAAAGAAGGTTGTTGAACTTGACCATCAGAAAAGAATGATAATATTTTATATCTGCTTTTCCAAATTTTCCGATACAAAATAATTTTCACCAATGCAGTAACAATTAATGTTCCTAAAAGAAAAACACCACCAGACATCACCATTAATAAACTGCTACTTACTTTATCCATCAATCCTAAAAACGCTTGGTCAATTAACTTATTGATCCAAAATAACACAGACAAAAAGATACCGAAAACTACAGGTAAAAATAAAATGCCAATTAATGATTTAAAAAATTTAAACATCATCATTTGACACCGAGGGAAGAAAGACACCAACGCAATAATCGGAAAAACAAGAATGAGTAAATCAACAATGATTTGAATTACATTGAGCATAATATTAATATACGTGACAGGCACTGCTAAGACTGCTAAATTGACTAAACCCACACCAACGCCAAAAGCTTTTTCCATTGTTTTTGCTCCGTCCTGTGCGAAGTATGGATTATCTTTCTCATTATTTTTTATATAGGTACTTCTTTCATCCTCAAATTTTGCTTTTTCTTTTTTAGACAATTTAGGTTTTTCTAGTAGTTTACTTTCGTCTAATTTCTTACCATTCTCCATTTTTCCATCAAGTGAACCACTATTCACAAAATTAAATGTTTGTTTTACCGTGGCATCAAAAATTGGACTTTGATATACTTCTCCATCTTTAGATCCTTCTGTTCCTAAATTGGCACTTGTGGTAAACGTACTTTGTACTCCTTTAGTAATTGTGTTAGTTGATTGAATCAAGAACGTTGAGCCACTTGTTGTGCCTGTTGACGTTGATACAGAGCCAAACCAAAAACCAAACAAAACAACAACTGCTAAATAATGAAGGAATACTTTTGAAAAGCTTCTACGGCTGGAAAAGAAATGATAAAGCAGATAATATGCACTAATAAGAATCGCTAATGCAAGTAAAGAACCACCTCTAAATCCCTTGCCACCAAAGCCACTTAAAACATCTTTTGACATATTCAATACCGTTTCTTGTTTTCCTTCAAAGAAACTAGATTGGTTTAAGACGTTCTCACAAAAAAGGAAAAAAGAAGCAAACATTCGTAAGATAAAGAATGGTATATCTACAAAGAACCAATTCACTACTTGCCACCCTTTATCCAACAAACCACCATCAACCGTATAGGCACTATAACTGTCAATTAGATACTGCACATTCTCACTTCCTTCCTATGCAACAAAGCGGTTCTCCATTTTAGAAGCTTCTGTATCATCAACGGTTTTGAACAGTTCCAACCATTCTTCAAAAATAACATGAACAACAATTCGATTAGTCTGACCAAACATATCTTTCATTAAACACTGACCTTGAACCATATTTGAGACCCATTTCATGTTAATTTCGTTCACTGGTAAATTGAGATATTTCAAAACACCTTCTCGATTTTGAACTTCATCAAAACAAATCACTGTACCAAAACCAGTACCATCTTCACTATCATCCAAATCATTTGTTGATTGTGTAATCAATACTAAGAAATTATTAAACGAACGGCCAATACGTTTCATAGATTTCAAAATTGCTTTACCTTCAGGAGAAGATTGAAAAATCCAAGATTCATCAAAGAACGTCACTGTTTCTTATTTTGGATTTCTTGAACCAAACTTCGAACAAAACGTTCCTAAAGCAAACATCAGTGTAACTGACGACCGTTTATTTTCATCTAACTTTTCATTTTTATCAGTTGGTAAATCTAAGTCCTCGATTTCCAAAATGGTTACTTTTCTATCGAATGACAAACCTTCCACTTCTCCATGAGAAAACGCCAATTCTAAAACAGACCCTTTGATTGTTGACAATAAAAATCTCCCCATGTCTTTAACATCCGAGATTTCACTCTCAGCTAACAATTCAATAACATGCCAGAATCCAACTTTCTTTCCTGCTTTTCGTTCAGAAATTACTTTTGTAATAGCTTCATTACTTGCTGTTTTCTGTTTTAAGTTCCATGTACCATCATAAACATTCGTTATCATCGCTTTAGCGGTAGACGTGGCTTCTGTTTCATTAAATAGAACAATCGGGTCAAGGACGCCATGGTTTTTCGTATCACGAACATCTAAAGTGACGAAATTAAAGGACTTCACAAAATCAACATCTAAAGGATATTTCTTTTGATATTCAGGGTCATTAATTGTGTACATAAATTGCTTTCGCATTTCTTTTTTTGGATCAATGTATAACACTCTGTCTTTTAAAAGTGCCATTTGCATAAATAAGGTTTTAGCCGTCACTGATTTTCCATTCCCAGTATCACCTGTAAGCGCCCAATGTGGGTTGTTTGTTTTCTTTCCATCAACCCCTTCTTTATTTGCTAATAGCATGTTCATAAAAATTAGATTTTTTGAACTAGAAATAATAGATTTTCTATCTTCTTTTTCTTCCAAAGTTGTATCCACTCGTCCAAGGTAAAAGCCTAACTTCGTACCTGCATGAAGTGAAGTAAAGAAATTCAACTCGGCAAACGATTCAATCGTTGACGTGTGTTGCCAACGAGAAGTCTGCATGCGGATAAAATTACCAAACAAAGCGGATTGAAATAAATAAGGATTATCAAACGTTGCTTTAATAAGTGGAATATCTAAACTATCAAAACGATTGATTAAATATTTTTTTCTTGCACGCATTTGTTTTTTCGTGCTACCACTAACAACAATCACTGCTTTCCAGTCAATAATATCCACACCATCATCAATTTTTTGGTCTAAATCGTCTAGTGATAATTGCCCTTCAACAATCTTTCGTTTTTGTTTAGAACCAGCTAAGTGTGCTTCCTGCATGATATTCTTAGTGCGGGTTCTTGCACGTGACGAACGCCCAGACAGTGCTAATTGCCCTTTACTTTCTGCAAAAGTCGCTTGAATCTTCACTTCGACTGGGAAAGGCATTTTTTGAACGACCTCTAAAAAATGATTACCATCAAGAAAAACACCTACATCTCCCATTGGAAGATAGGATATATAGCTTTCGCCATAATCACAATTCAAATGCAATCCCCCGCCAAATAATGGTTTAATTTTTGTTGCCATTAAATTATCTAAATTTTGACTAGAAAGAACATCTTGTCGCTCATGAGGAATATTTTTCAAGAATTGGTACGCTTGGTAATAATACAATTCATCTTCTGTTAATCGTTCAATTAACAATTCAGATAGATTTTGGTAAACCTCTAATTCTTGTTCTCGATAATCTTTTTCCCAATAATCCGACAGTTCTACATCAAAACCTAAGCCTTTGACAAACTTTTCCGATACGTTACTAATTGAGTTAGTAACGGTTTCTTTTAAATCAACAGCCAAGTCTTTTTTGATTAAAGGCACACCAATAATCCATGTATATTCGTAAACCATACCCATTTCTTGTTCTAAAACCATTGCCGTTTTCATCAATTTATCTACGCCTACTTCATAATTATTAGAATCAATTAAAGAACGCATAGCACCCATTTTCCCTCGAATGTCGGCATTAACTGGTAAAAGGTTAATTTCAAATCCATCATTTGCTTTTAAACGATTTAACGCACGAGCAACTTTTCTTTTCGTTTTTAATTTCTTTTCAACATCAGTCAACATTACAGTTTCAGAGCGAACACGATAGTAAGCTATCGCTGTTTTTTCTTGTGTTAAAACAATATTTCCTTTCATATGATTCGTTAATGGATATTCTAATTGCATATTTTTTCCTTTCTTGTTGATTTTATTTTAGTAATTAACATAAAAATGATTTTTCAGAAATTTCTATATATTAATGGACAACTTTTTTTCATTCAGTTATTATAAAATAAAGCTATATTTAAAATAGCTTTTAAATAATAATTGGAAAGAAGGAAAGTGTATGAAGAAAAAAGTTTTTTTAGCTTTAACTATTTTCGCAATGGTAACACCTTTTATTTTTAGTTCAGAAGCTAGTGCCAGAGAAGCTGAATTTGGTAGCTCTTGCCCTGGTGGTTTTTATTTTAAAAAAGGTGGTTGGTCTACAGGCGGAAAAAATATGAGCGGTGGTTATTGTGTTCCTTTAGGAAATATGGGAAACATGAATAACAAAATTTGGTAATTAAAATGAGAAAAGAAAGTGTTATCAAATCCTTTTTATACATTCTAATTCCTATAATCATAGGTACCATTATTTCGCTTTTCACTAACGCTCCTATTTTCCTTATAGCGGGAATTATATATATTATTTTGTTACTGTTTTTACTTCCTACTTTAGACTTTGGAATTACTGATTTTAACGCCAAACAAATTAATCCTAGCTATAGACCTGAAAGAAAAATAAACAAAAATGAAAGTATTGTTACTGTGCTACTTTTAGTCATTGGAATAATAGTCTGTGCAGTCATGCTTTATTTAAAATATAAAAATTCATAATTTAGACATAAAAAATAAGGAGCTAATGCTATGCGCTCCTTGTTTTTTTATTCATAGATATAGTCCACTTTTTGTATTAACGTTTAAATGAAAACTCTTCTATTTCTTTTACTCGTTCGAAAGCTACAATTGGTCTACTATCTAACACATAATTTTTTACATAGACAAAACCATCTTTTAAAAAACCAAAGCCTGTTTTTCCTTCGAATTCCTTTTCAGAATACCAACGAGCAACTTTATTCGGCACCAATACCATGATTAACAAATTTAAGTTAATTCCTAAAATTTGTGGTAATGGTACTTCTTTCCAAAACAAACCAGTTAACACAATCCCTAAGAATAGAATTAGGAGATAGGATAGACTAACAGGTTGTGCAAATACCCATACCACTTGACCCTTAGGCGACTTAATAACTTGCATTGAATAAGGGGCTTTTAAGCCCCTCGAATAATCGTAATATTTCATATACTCACCTACATCTTAATTCCAACTAAACTTAGGAACCATTTAACAACTGCAAAAATATTTTTTCCTTGATTCGTCGCAAAGTCCTGTAAGATTAAGGCAATGACAATTACTGAACCAATTTTTGCCCATTCAGCACCTTTCCAGTGTTTTAGAATCAAAATAATTACACCAGCCGCCATAATTGTAATAAAACTTGTACTTAAAAAATTACTCAAATTACCTGTATTCATTAATCATTTCCTTCTTTCTCTGTAAAGTAATGTTTCATCGTATTAACAAAATAAGAATTCTCCGTTTTAGATAACCAAAGCGAAAAATCCTCTGTATGCGTTAATTTTGTTGTTTTATCTGAAAAAGTAACCGATACTTGAACCCCTGTTACACCTTTCTGCTTTGTATCAAAAAATTTCATATCACCAGAATCTATTGAAACAAATGAGTCTTGACCTGCTGTCGTTGTTGGATTTTTCATTAACAACATTAATTCTTGTTTGTTCCCAACTGAATATTTTGTAAAAAACATCTTTAAAAATTTCTCTATAGATTGTTTTTCTTTCCCATCAACATCTATTGAATTTTCTGTCTGTTTTAGAGGTACTGTTTTCCCTTGTGGTAAACTACTTGCTACAAAATAAGGACGTCCTACAATTGAAAACAAATTGTCTTTTACTTGAATTGGTAAAACCATATTCTGTGTCACATTTTCAGTCTTTTTATCTTTCTCCAATTCATAATTAACATTTAGATAAACCAAATAACAATCTTCCATTTTCTCTATACGTGATAAAGACGTATTTTTAAACGTACGTAAGACATTCTCTTGTAGATTTTCTGTTTCATCAACATCTTTTACATCTAGTGATAAATATTTAGATAATCGATCAATACGAGCCTTTTTCGCTTCATCACTAGCTTTCGAGTTATAATTCAAATACTCTTTCGCAAAATTTTCGACATAAAAAGAGAGGGCTGAATAATCAAGCTCCTCTCTATCAACTTTATTCTTTTTTGATTGTTCACTTAATGTATCCACTTTTGAATACAAATTATCTACATTACTTGCCATCACATTGGCTCGAAGCGCACCAACTCCTGACATCACCAGTAAAACACTAGCGCCAATTAACACAACCCGATTCGCTTTCTTTTGAGAAAAAGTTTTAACCTTTGGTGTTTTTTCTTTCTTCTCTTTCTTTTTAATTTTCTTTAAATTCATATTCCCCTCCTACTCTTAATAAGCCCAAACAACTTTCAAACGTTTTTAAAAAAGTAGATTTAATCGCCTTTTCAACATAAACTCTCTCTCTAACATGCCCCTTATGTGTTTGAAAGCCTTCTTTATACAAATAAAAATAATACGAATTGTACATTTTATCCCCGTTAGGCTTTCTCAAGTATTGACCTTCTGCAATCAAACTAGTTATACCGCCATGAAAAACGTATTGCGCAACAAATTCCTTCTTAAAAGGTACTTCATCAACAATAATCCCCATTTTAAGTAAAGAATTTTTATATTCTTCCATATAAATAATATCTGCTTCATCAATTGGCATTTCATCAACGATGAATCCATGCAATCGAAGCATTTCAGGAACTGGTACATTTGAATACTTTTGGTAAAATTTACTATGCTCTCTAAAAATTGGCATAATATTTTGATTCATAAAATACAACTCCTTTCCATTTTTCTGTAATATTTATGGTATCTTTCCATAAATTCTTCCCTTAACTCTTCCAATCCCTGCGTAACTGCTTTTTTAGAACGACTTATCATTAGTTCTTCATAACCCATAGGAAAATCATCATGTGTGAGAAAATAATTAGCAGCCACCTTCTTTTCTCGTCCTAAAATATAAGATAAATCATCTGCTCGATACTTTTCTAATGGCATTTGCTGTTTGACCATTTGTACGTGTAGACCACAAAATTTTTCTTCACTAATCACATCATATTCCACTCGAAATAACTTTAAACGGTCAAGGAAATTTCTTTGAACAATCCTACCCAGTTCTTTTTCATCAGGCGGATACCCCTTCATTCGTTTATATGTTTCATAAAATAATACAGCGATTTTCTTTTCACATTCCAAGAGTTTTTCTTGTTTAGCTGTTATTTTTTCAGGATTATTGGATTTGAAAATTAATGACTTAAAATCAAACATGTACTGATTGACAAACTCTTCTTTTGACAATTCCCTTATTTTTTCAACCAACTTTTTCCCTCCTCTAAACTAATTCCGCAATCACAATAATTCTTCCTGTTGTTTTTGTGGCTTGGTCACAAGTTATTAAAGTTAATGTTGGCTTTCTTGTTAGATTCAACATAGTTGTATCAGTCATATCAACATGCTTTTGCTCTTTTACCTTATATGTGAACGAATGTTCTTCACGATCATTAAGTTTGACCAAATCTCCTACAGAAACTTTATTTAACGAGGTAAAAAGTAATCCTTCATATCCAGCATTGTGAGAAGCTAAAGCATAATTTCCTTTTCCCATCGTTTGTTTTGATAAAACAGTACACGCTCCATAAAGCATATTGTCAAAACTATCACCCATTAAAATAGGCAATTTTAATTGAATAGAATCAATTTCAATAGACCCCAAAACAGAATCCGACACTTCACTAAAATTTACTTGGGCACTTTGAATCGTTTTAACAGACGGACGTTCGCCTTCGGTTAAAGAAATCACTGTTGGAATAGGTGTTTCTTCTTGTACTTCCGTACCAGTAATAACATCTACTTGATTACTTTGAACAGTTTCACTAGATTTTGTCTCTACATGTTTTTTTGGCTTTTCTGCTTCCTCTAAACCACTTGATACCATTGTATTTATAGCTTCTTTCACTTCTTCTTTTTGTTGGTTTTGAAAAAGAAGGAATGAAAAAAGAGCAATGAGAATAACTCCAATTGCTCCAACAAAATATTTGTTTTTTTCAATCCATTTTTTCATTAATTAGCCCTCTTTGCTATCTTTTTGTCGTTTCACTGCTACGACCACACCAATTAATGAAATTGCAATCACTGTAGCTACACCTGCACTTGTTCCAAAATCCATATTAGTATTTGGCAATACTTTTGGTTTTTCTTGTGGAGTTGTAACATTCACTTTGTTAGAATCTGTCGGTTCATCATTAATCACCAATTGTGCCAAGTTTGGAATCATAATATTCCCTTTATCATCGACATATTGCGAAAAGTCTGCGTCTTGCAATTTCCCTTTAATGTACACAAATAATTGTTTTTCTTTTAATTTGTTTGGTTCATTGGCAGTCCAAGAAACTTTTTGTGTTTTTTCATCAACACTAATTTTCCCCTGATCCGTAATATCTGTCCCATCTGAAAGAGTGACTTTCACTTCTTTATTCGCTTCCAATACATCTTCTAAATCATCTTGAATCACTAAAGATGTCATATCTTTGGTGTTTGGCACTTGTACATCTAATTTGAATGTCACTTCATCGCCCACTTTGGCACTGGTCAAATCCACTTCTTTATCGCCTTCAAGGATTTTCTTAGCGATAGACGGGTCTTTTGGTGTGACAGTTGTATGTGTTTCATCAGTTGGCACTTCTTTGTTGTTTTGGATAATTTTTGCTTTATTTGGAATTTGTAGTTTGCCATCGACAAGGTACTTATCTAAGCTAACACCTTCACGGATTTTTGTTTGAAAATTGAACTTGTATTCATGATTGTAGAAATCCGCTGTTTTTAATACGTCTGCTTTTGCGACCATACGTACTAAATTACCTTCATGCTTCGCTTCAAATTTATTGGTAACGTCCTTTCCTGCTTCGTCCGTGACTTTCACATCAGACACACGTTCTAATTCAGGAACCAGCTCGTCTTGCATTTCGTAATTACTGTAGTAGAATTCTTTCATTTCATCAGGAACTTTATGTGTAATCGTATAGCTATATACTTCGCCTAACCCTTCTAAGGTATTCTTATCAACATTTGTTTCATCACTATCTGTCACTGTTTTAGTAGGAATCATTGGCGCTGTTCGAACTGGTTTTTTAGCACTATAACCAAAATAACTATACTGGTTATTATTTTTTGGCGGTAAAGGATACCCTAAATTCTTTTCACGTGTCGCGAAGTCCTCACTATATGTGAAGTCGAATCGAGAACGATTAGAATACAAAAACGTAAAATCACCACGGTTATCGCCATCATCTAAGGGAATGTCATCAGAATCATAAAAAGTTTTTCCACCGTCTTTTTCTTCTTTATATTTAACAATTGTATCTTTCGTTGGTACGTACAATTTATCGATTGCTTTGTACGAATCTTTGTCAATCGTCATTCCTTGTAAATTATCAATATCAATCCATGAATAGTAGCCTGAAACTGGCTTTTCTTTGTCTGTGCCATGTTCTAGGTACGTCCATGTTTGTTTCACCCATGAGAAACCACCTTGGTAGGTTGCAATTGCGGATACATTGTTAAAAGCAACAATATTATTTGACACCATATTTTGTGCATTTTTATATTGTTCCCAATCTTGAATGGTAATTTTAAATCAATTGGTGTCCCATCATCAGCTGTACCTACGTTGTTGTAACGAATCCACGATTGCCCTTTCTTCGTTTTCGTTACATCAAGACCGATTTTCCCGTCCCATTTTTGTGGAGGCATATTAACGTAAACATCATTCGTCCACCCACCACCACCTGTTTCAACCGTAGTGACACCTTTAATAAACTTTGCAATAAAACTATACTTTGAACCAGCTTCATCATCTGGTGTTACCACAGAAGCATTCGGCGCATTAATGATTGAGTTAGAGCTTACATTTGCACGTTGAAAAAAATCTGCTCTCACTGTTTGTGGAACTTGTCCGCCTTCTTGCCCTTGAACCATCATTGGCATTGCCATGCCTGCTAAAATGATTGTTGTTGCTAATCCTTGAATAATCGTTGTTTTCTTCAAAATATTTCCTCTTTTCATTATTATTTTTTTGTATAAAAAATAGCCACAGAATAATTTCTATCGCTTCATCACAGATTCATTCAATTAAATATATTAAGGTGCACGTTCTGTTTTCAACAAAACACCTAGTATTTGAAAAATTTAAAGCATCTCTTTTACTTTACCTTCCACAATTTCTCCTTCAAACCATTCTGCAAAGTCTTGTTTAAATCCATCTACACTATACACTTCTTGTAATCCACCTTCTTCTCCATCCGTTGGATCTAAATAAGTTGGTTTATCCTTTGGTCTAGCGTAAACCCCAATCCATCTTTCAAAATCACCTTCAAATGGACTGTCAACAATATACCCTTTCTTTTCTAACAATACTCGAGCTTGTTGTTTTAATTCTTCACTGTTTTTAGGTTCAAAATATTTATATTTCTCTTTAAAACTAGAAAATTCTGAAAGCTCTTTATCATATATTTTTTTTACACTAAAAAATTCTTCCCAAATTGCTTTCTCTTTAACCGTCATTAATTCTTCATAAGCTACATAAGCATAACTATATCTTGAAATTTCTTTTAAAAGTTCTTCATTAGATTCTAAAAGCTTTTCAAAGACTGTTTTTAAATAAGGAATAATCAATTCTCCTTGTTTATCTAATTGAATTATTTTTTCTTTTGTTTTTTGTATGTCATTTCTAGTTTGTTTCATTTTCCCAGTAATAGTAATTGCTACTTTAGTGTTTTGTTTAATACATTCTCTGCCCATATACATAAACTCCTTTCAACTACAATATTATCTATTAATAAAGAATCAGCATCAGAACGTTTTCTAAATTCTTCATCAACATTATTTAGCTTTTTTCTCTTTCTCATCGAATAGAGTGAAAAAATAAATATCTCAAAATTAAGTACTACTAAAACAAAAGTAATTAGCAATAAATCAATTGTATCCATATATCCCCCCTTAATCTTTAAAATGGATATGCTTCTTCTAAATCAAATTCTTGTTCCATATAAGACCGAACACTATTATTTTGATTAGTATTAAACAATAAATCTTTCGCATCAACACACACCATTTCAATAATTTCCTCGTGTTTCTCCTTTAGTTCTGCTAAATCGATACGTTCCATCAGCTCATTTGTTCCTAACAGATTATCAATCTCTTTAATCATCTTTAATGAAGGGGCTAAATAATTTGATAACCACCGAAGTGTTTTTTCAATAGACGGTTTTTCACCTTGAATAGATAATTTTAAGCCTTCCAATTTATCAACAACATCATACCAAGATTTACAATAGACCTTCATATCATCTTCAATGTCATATACAGTCAAAGATTGATTAATAATTTCTTTCACTAACCAGTCTAACGACTCACCGCTTGATAGAAAATATTCTACAAACAAAAACGCCTTTTCATCTGAAAGGCGAATTTCATATCGATTTTTAATTTCATATTTTTCTCTTGCTTCCTCAACACTTACACTTTCTTTTCTTGCTAACTCGTAATCTTTTTGGTAAAAGTTAAAATATAATGGCGATTGACGACTGCCAAAATAAAGAGACAAACCTTTATTTACCATTTTTTTATTTTCATAAGCAAAGCCCCCACTAAAATCAAAATTCTTAAATGTAGTATCTACAAGCCCTTGCTCCATTTTTTCTTTCAAAACATATAAATCAAAATTTTCTTGTCCTTTCACAATCAATTCATCAAGAGCAATATCAATTCGTGTAATTTTTGTATCTACCAAAATACCTTGACCGAAAATATCGTCATCATAAAGAGAGCGAAAAAATTCTGTCCACGATCTATTGTTATCCTCTTCAAAAATTTCTTCTAGTTGCCGACAACCTTCACCAGACAAGTCCAACATAATTCCCATATTAACGTTTTCTGGATTCCGAAAAATCCGAATAGAGCTATATGAAAATGTTTCTGTATAATGATAAAACCCTCTAGGTTCATAAGTAAACCAGTTCATATCCATGTGCAACAACTTCTCAATAACTGTCCGAACATCTAATGTTTTAAATCGTATTCTTAAAAAGTCAATTTTTGCTTCTACCGAAGCGTGCCCACCATCTAAGTTCAACACATCAATAATCTTTTGTTCTAACTCTTTAGAAATAACACGTTTTCCAGATTCTATTTTTGAAATTAACGAACGCTCAATTCCTAATTTACTTGCCAATTCTTGCTGTTTTAATTTTAGCTCTTTTCTATACCGCTTTAAATCAACACCTCTCACTGCTTTAAACCTACTTCCAAAAAATGTGACAACTTTAGTCGAAAAATGTGACAAAATTATAATCGCTCAATCCCTTGTGGGGCATAGCGTTTAAGTAACTTTTTTATATGGTATATTAAATTCTACCCCCATGTTATAAAACGGGGGTAGAAACTTTTGAGGTGGGACAAGCCCACCTAACGACTAACAACACTTGGGATATACGTTGCTACTTTTGTTAACGATGGAACAGGCGCGGGCGCCTTGGGGCGCCGCCCCTATTCCATCTACAAAGAACGCAACAATCCCTTGCGGTTGCCAGCCTAATATTAACAATAAAAAAAGCGCCCTTTTTACAAGGTCGCCTCTTCACTAGCTTTTTTAAAACCAAAAACAACAAAACCATCTTTTTGTTCATAATCTGTTATATAAACAATTTTAACCTTTAGTTCTCTCCCAGTATAGTTTCTACTTGTGGATTCAATTTCTTGTAACAAAACTGTATCTCCTACAGAATAATTCCTATCATTAAATCTTATTTCAAAATTTTTTATCCCCTGAAGCACAGGTGCAAAATATTCATGATTAATTTTCAACTTATGAATCATACGGACACACCTCTTTGCTATAAATTATTCTTTTATGAACTTGATTAATTTAGAAAAACTATCATCATGGTCATAAGTAAAAATAGGGATTGAATTAATCTCGGCATACAAATTAGCCCTTTCTTCTTCCAGCAATTGGAAACAATTTATTAATTCAATAGGATAATTCATGTTGTCTCTATTCTTTAAACGTTCTTGAATTATTATAGGTTTTTCTTTTTTCAAAATGATTTTTTTCATGTTTGTACCTTCAAAAGTTTCAAACGGTAATGGAACTACTTCATTTTCCTCATTTAGTAAAGAAAAATGACCATCCAACATCAATATTTTGTTTTTTAGAGGAAATCGATTAAGTTCCTCTTTCCATAACAATTGATTATTATTGATATCAGAGGTACTCTTATCATTTTCCTCAATTCGTTTTCCTGCATTTCGAATTAAGTCACTAACAGATTTTTTATAAATAGGATATACCTCATTTATTCTATCTGCTAACGTTGTCTTTCCAACACCATGAATACCTGATAAAAAAATATAATCTTTCATTCTTTACACACCTTCTACATAGCAAAAAGATTGTGGCGCAACTTTTATACTTTCGCTTAACTTGAATAATTCTAGAGGAGTTTCATACTCAACAAATTCTTTAATTCCTATAGCAAATCCTGTTTCTCTACCTTCAAAATAATCATAAAAAAATTGTTTTGTAGTTCCTGATACATGCTTTGTTTCTTTCCAAATATTCTTAGGATTATCCTTAATAATATCTTCAATTTCAAATTCACCTACTACTTTACCATATGGTTTCGTAGCATAAACAATAATTGAAGAGATATCTTTACGTTTAAAAATGCTTTTCCTATATTCAAACTTTTTATTACCATTCATTATTTCTTCCACAAATTCAGGTTTTATTGACATTAATACTTTCATTTCTAACCATCCATTCCAAGTCTATGAACATTTTATCAAATTATTACGTTACTGACATCCACTTTGCCTAAATTCAAGATATATTTAAATTCATCTAATGTGTATTGTACATTATATGGATAAGAATTGAAAAGATTATTTTGCTTTAACGTATAGTGATTAATATTGTTGCCTTTACCAAAATAACCATTATATAAAAACTCAAGAACTACTAAATTAGGCTTTGTATTATACAAAGTCATTAACTCAGATTCAGAAAAAACCGTTTTATTTCCAACTAACTTTAGAAACGCTTCTAAAGTCACTAAAGAAACTTTATTTCTTTTTATTTCTTTTACATTTGAAACTACTCCAAAAGACGTAACAACTGATTTATATGTCTTTTGTTCGCCATTGTGTATTCTATAAATGAATAAGGGGGCATTTATAGAGTATTCAATTGGAGTATATGGAGAAGCGATAAATACTTTAGAAACACCATTTCCCGCAGTAATTTCTTCTATTTCATGGTTAGTTCCTTTGAGTTCAGAGTAAGGAAGTAATTTATCATGATATTGGTCTAGAATAGGAAGTAAGCCTGCTTTATAAAAGGAAGGATTTACAAAAGGAAACGACATTTTTGGTGTAGAATAGTTTATATTATTCCTATTTTTCAAATATATTAACTCACCTCTATCATTTTCACCTATGCTTGTAAATCCAAAGCGTTCTAGTAATTGTATTAACAAATTATGTTTTTTAAAAACCGTCACATAAATTTCTTGTGCCTTACTTTCTTGCCATTTCCAAAGAGCTACACCAATCGCACCTTCACCTAATCGCTGATTTCTATATTCTTCTGATAATTTTAAAGTTCCTATTTTAATTCTCTTAATAGAAGGCCTAACAGAACCTTTTAACTCTAAAGCTTCTTCCTCTTCTTTCAAATATATAAAGGCTCCAATGCCATTAATATCTTGAAAAACAAGTGCTTTTTCACTTTCATCGGCTTTTCTCTGAAACCAGTCTGGAAATTCAGGATAATCTTGTTTTAGACTATCAAAAAAACAATCATTTAAATCAACTTCTGAAAAATTTACCCACTTAAACTTACCTGCCATTTCAAAACACTCCTTTTAATGTATTGATAAAATAATTATATATCTTATAATTATTTTACACAAGAGAAGTTTAATTTCATCAACTTATCTATCCAAGTATAGTAGTATCTTAAATAGATTTTCATACTATATTTTTTCTACTCTACTTTCTAGTTTCATCACACGTTTTTTTATCTCTGCATTTTCCGACAAAGCACCTTTTACTAAATCAATTAGTTCTTTCACTGTTGCTTGATTTTCGTCAAATTCTTTTTTTGCAATGGAGATTACTTGTTGCCTTTCTTTTTCTTCTGCAGACATGAACACCTCAATCATTGCCTGCTCTAACGGTACGTTTTGTTTCCTTAATTGAACTAATTCGTTAAATTGTTCAATTTGATTCCCACTAAAAACTTTATACGAGTAATTTCTGCCTTGTTTATTTTTAGCATATTTGCGAACAAATTGGACATCAGTTAACTTTTCAATTTTATTTGCCCAATTCTTCAAAGTTTTTAAAGAAATAGCATTATCTAACGCTAAAATTACTTCATCAAATGAAAACATGCTTCACACCTACTTACCAAACATTTCTTTCCAAGCAGAATCCATATGCTCCTTAAATCTTGTTTCTAAATACTTATCAACTTCTTGTGATGTTGAGAATTTCTTTTCCTCAACTGGTCTATCTTCATCATAAACAGCTTCTGCATCTAAAATAGAAATCACTAAAGACTTATAATCAAGTAATCTATTATCATCTGAACCCCCTTCTTTTTCTGCCCTCCGCTCAACTTCTTTAATAATTTCTTGTTCCTTCTCCTTTACATAACTTAGCATTTGTCCTTGCGATTTAAATTTCACTTTCTTTTTCCTCCTTTTTATTCAAAGCAAAGATTACTTCTTCAACAATTTTAGTTCCCTTATTTTCCATAAATTTTTCAAACTCAACAGGATCAACTAATTTTTTTATTCGCTTTCCATTAGAAAATCGAACTAATTTTGCATAGCTTTCTGATTGTTCATACAGAATGTCACGAATACGTATATCTAAGTCAGGCTTTTTATAACGTTTTTTTACTTCAACATATACCCGTTCTCTAACACGTTTGATTATTTCGCTAGAATCCAATAAAAATCTCCTTCCTCATTACTCAAATTTTTCACTTAACTTAGCTAACTTTGCTTGACCTTTTTCTAACTCTTCATCAATTTCCGCAAGGGCTTCTTTATCTACATGCTTAGCTATTTTTTGAGATACTTCTTCTTGCACTTCTTTTGAAACATCTTCATATCCTAGCTCTTTAGAAATCTTGATAAATTCCTGAATGAAATCAAAATCTTGTGGTACTTGTGGGCTATAAAATTCCCTTGCGACAGAACCACCTAAAGCAACATAACCACGTCCATAAACTTTCAATCCATCGACTTTTTCAACATATTTAAACTTTTTATTTTTATTTTCATCACCGAAAATCATCAAAATACCAGTTTCTGATAAACGGCCAACAGACATACGAAACATAAATTGATCTCTTAATGCCGTTTTGATAAACTCTCCATCTGGTCTTTGCATTGCAACAATAAAGAAAATCCCTGCTTGACGAGCTTTCAAAATAAGTTGAGTTAAATATTCATCTACATCACCATCAGTCGCATAGTCATTCGCTAATTCTGCTTTAAATGCAGCAAATTCATCTACGACAATGAATTTTGGTTTTAATCCGTAATAGGCATAATTTTTACCCATTTTAAATTTTGGACTCTCATTGATAGTTTTAAATCGATCTTCCATTTCCTGAACTGCATTTTTAATACAATTGACAATATCCGTTTTCCCTGTATAAACTTTTCCTTCAAATAAAGGCAATCTACCTAGTGCCATTAAATCTGAATTTTTTGGGTCACATATTTCTATTTCGCCCACACGACACAAAGCATAGATTAAAGAAAGAATGGTAAAAGTTTTACCACCACCTGTACCTCCTCCAATCAACATATGCGGGTCTTTATCGAAATGCCAATATAACCCTTTCATCAACTGGACTTTGCCTTTATCTGCTTGCATATCTCTAATGGAAATACGTTTACTATACACATCAGTTGCTAACTCATAAATTACAAATCCCTTTTCACTAGTCTGACTTAAATTATCCGCATGAAACGCTGTTTCCAAAAAACCACCAATGGTTTCAAATTTTTCTTGAAACTTATTACCTGCTGTTTCAAATGAAACGAAAATACTATTTTTTGCAGACTTATAATAAATTTTTGGAAACTTGATTTTTTCTCTTGTTTTACCATCAGAACTTTTCACTTGTTTCTTCGTATAATAGCCATTGTCAATAATCATACGAGCTAACACTTGACGTTGTTCTACTTTAGAAAAATAGCCTGAATTGATAATTGAAGCCTTAACAAGCAATGTAATTAGCACAATTGCACCTATCGAAACACCTACAATGATTAACGCTGGCACAATATAAATTTTCCAATCAGGTGGATTTGAGAGATACAATGGATAAAGCCATTTATAGCCCACAAAATAGCCTAAACAAACAAAAATTGGCATAAAAAATAACACTCGATAGAGTGCCAACAAATTTCTTGAAGAATAACGGATACGCCTTCCTCTATATCTAAATAATTTTTTAAACATTTACCTACCTTCTTTTTGTAATCGTGCTAATTCTTGTCTACAAAATTCTTCGTAAACAGGAAAAAAGACTGTTGCAAGTTCCCAAACAGTCCGTTTATTAATATTACTATACGCATGTGCAAAAATATTTCTAATTGACCTTAATTGTCGCCAATCAACCGCACCACTATTTCTTTCCTTAAACCCTTCAGAAAAAGAGTTAGCAAGTTCTCCTACCTGCATGCAAGACATACTGATTGCATGAAAAAACACTCTATCGTGAGAGAAAACTTCAAAGCTTCTGCTACAACGATTGAGTGCCGATTTTACATCTTCACAATAAATCAATGTTCCCTTGAGAACACGAATATCTCTATTTTTCTCTTTCAAATACTTTAACTTTCTCCTTCATCATAGTATCGTAAAACTCTTTCTGGTATTCTGAATCAATTGGTTGTTCAAATGCTTCAAGCTCTACTAAATCGATCTCATGTTCAACGGCTTCCTTCAATTCATCGAAAAAATCACTATACACAGACCACCGATATTTTTCTGGCAAACCAGTAGTGCCAACCAAAAAATCAATATCGCTTGATTCCTTCGCTTCATCTCTAGCATAAGAACCAAACACATATATCACAGGAATTTCGTATCTTTCAGCTATTGGCTTCACACGCTCTTTAATTTCATTCATTGTCATTACCATTTGTCTCACCTCTTCTAACGTCTATTCTAAAGCCATTATAAGCCATCAAACCATCACAATCAATTTACCTCACTTATTCCTAATGAATATTCTTCAAAATACACTTTCTTTTCAAAATCTTCATGGAACTTTAAATCGTACGCACGAACTAATTGATCCAAAAAACTATCTAACAATTTCAAAACAGCTTGTTCACTTTCAAAAAAAGAATCATCTAGTAATAAAAATTGAATAAGACCATTACTCGTTTCATCAAATAATTTTAAGTACAAGTCACGGTAATAATTAAAACTTTGCCACCCCCTGTATGAATAAAATCTTCTTTCTAAAAACGCTCGATACCTTACTTGTTTATGCTCCATTTTTTCCGACAGACTACTCATTAACTTACAAGACACCCCCTCTCAGTTTACATTTAATTACTAAGCTATATTCTTTTCAATCCACCGAACAATCGTTTGATATAATCCCTCTGCACTACCTTCATAGAAAAAAGAATTATCATAAACATCTTGAAATGTCATAACTACTGCTTGAACATTAACATCATCAGTAAATAATGGACGTAACACATAAAACTCCATTTCACCTTCAACCGCACACATATACCTAATTTTTCTTTGCAATAATTTAGTACTTTCATTATTTTTTTCCACTAACATTTTTCCTTTCTTAATAAAAAATCTCTTTCAAATTACCACTTTCTTTATGAAGAAAAATAACACTACTCTTCAAACGTCTTTCCACTAACCAATTCTTCGCATTCAATCTGCGACTTTTCAACAACTCTTTTTCTTTTCTAACTGGGCCTTTCCCTTGCTTCATCCAATCACTCCTATTTTTTATTAACTTTACCCACTCTTTTTGAACTCACTCAAAATGCTTTGAACTAAATCACTACTAATAAAGCCTGCAAAATATAGTTGTGTTAAGTATCTGCGAGCATAATCATATCGACTCATTGGGAAAAATGGATTCGTTTCAAAAGTAACAAATAATTCCCTTAATGAATCAATCGCTTCATTTGATAGATTGAATTTTGTTGGGTTCTTGATTAATTCCTCTAATCGATTCATCTTTTAACTAACCACCTCATTTTTTATTATTAATGTCTATTAACAAACCTTGTTGACACAAATTAATAATAAAAAGGGCACTCGTTAGAATGCCCTTCACAGCTGTTAAACGGTGCCACCGTTCGTCCGAATATGATATTTACTTTCGTTTCAATTCCCACATCCAATTAATTTTTTCAAAAATTTCTGGTTCAGTGGTAAAATATTAACAAAAGGAGGTGTCCTATAATAATGCTAAAAACAATTGAAAAAGCATGTGAAATAGACATGCAATCCGTAACAATTATTCTTACCAACAATCAAAAACTCAAAATTGAAAAATTCCAATCAATTATTGATGATAAAATTTTAGAGTTTATCAGTTCTAATATTCAATACTACATCCCTGAAAAAAGTATTCTCTATTTTACAACGTCTTAAGAGATACCATTGTTCGTTTCATTTCATAATCTATTTTAATTGAAAGATAATCTAGCGTTACTTTTGCTTGTTCAAAGGTAACGTTTTTTTGTGCCAAAACTTCATACAATTCATCACCTATTTTTTTTAATTCTTCTCTTTTGCTCATTTAATCTACCTCAATCTAATATTTATTTTTGCTCATTTCCTTGATTCTTATTTTCTTTTTGTAGTGTAGGTTGAGCTGGTTTAACAGCTCCTACTTTTTTTATACCCACTGCACGGACTTTAAACGCTTGTTCTGTTTGTACATTGTCATTAAAACCTTTGTAAGCATTAAGCCATCCACGAGCTGTTACATTTCCAGTCAACTCGATTTCATCATCATAATTGATATCACTAACGTCATAGCCTGGATCAATCGCAATTTCTACTTGGTCATTTAATTTGCTAGAATAAACCGTTACTCGTTGTTCACGAACATCGTCAGTCACATTTCCTTCACCATCACGTTCATTAATTGCAACTACTTCTAAGAAATTCATCGTACCAAATGTTCCTACTACATCAAAATTTTCAATCGTGTTATTTTCAAATGATAATCCCATTATTTATTACCTCCAACTACTTCTAAACGTTTTGCATAAACTACCATGTCAATTGAGCGACTATTTCCAATGTTATTCCGTTTTACATTGATTCGTGCTACTGGATCAATTAATTTTACTTCTTCACGGCCATTCAACATTTGTGAATTTCGTAAATGAGGAACAAAAATCTCAAAATCACGTTGCTTTTCGCTTGAAGCGGTGAACACACGACCACGAACAGGTGCTCCATTTACATAAATATCACGTTCTGTTTTATAAACAGCTTTAATTTTACTTCCTAAATTTTTATCACTTAATGCAATTTCTTGAATTCTATTTGCCAAAATAATTTCCTTCTTTCACTAATTTTTATACAAAAATAAACAGTCAACCATTGACTGCCTTTCTCTCTTTATGCAATTCTTCTTATTAACTAAAAAACACAACTTGACAAGGTTTATGATAACCTGTCATTTTATATGTTCGTTGTAAAATCTGATTTTTTAATAATCGACTTTCAATTGTTAAGCGTTCCATGTTTGTTAACTTAACCGCACTCTTACCTAACTTCTTACGTTCTATGTTATAGCTCTTTTCTATATCCGAAATAGAAAAAGTTTTTTTCTGTCGTTTCATACGTTCAACAAACTTCTCAACAAAAAGTAATAGCTCTTCTTTCATTTTTATCCTCCTTATTCACTTAATAACAAATTCTGTTCTTTCATTTAAAATAAAAAAGTACAACTAAAATAATACAGTTGTGCTTACTAAAGTTAAGATTGAATTTTTTTTTAGAAAAAATCTTTTTCACGATTAAAAATAAAAACTTAAATTGTATTTCAATTTTAGATTCTTACGTTCATCACAATACATAGAATCATCTTCAATGGCTAGTGACTCTTACATCACATAACGGCACATTAGATAGTATTGTAATATACGGTGTACAGCTCTCCTCCTTTTATTGAGCTTGCATAGATTTTTTTATTCAATCTAGTTCAGCAACTATTTCCAACGTGTCTCACGACATGGTTATTGAAAATAATCTGACAGCTCTGCATTAATCTGTCATCAATATGGCTCTAATTAAAGATACTACTGCCACCTTGCGTCCCATTCAACGGCTGGTATGCACCACCTCAACAAGACTTACAACCTCGAACAAAAATTTCATTCTTGTATTATTTCGTCAAATCGCTTAAAATAAATGTGTCTAGTATTTATATAAGTGTTTGCGAAACAGAAATTCATTTTCTCCTCGTGAACGCTTTTTGTTTATTTAATTATGATTCGTAAAAGAACCAATAGATTCTATTTCGAATCTTTATGAATATAGTGTAATATTCTATAAAAGAAATGTCAAGATTTATTTCAGATTTTTTTAAAGATTTATTTTAAATCCATGTTAAACTGTATTAAATCAATAGATTGAAGGTGACTATTATTAAAACAAATGAACGTTTGAAACAACTACGTGAAAATAAAGAATTAACTCAAAAAGAATTAGCTGATTTACTGCACATGGATAGAAGTGTTTATAATAAAATTGAATCAGGTGCTCGTCCCATTCGTGATAACGAACTAATTCAATTTGCGGATTTCTATAATGTATCAACAGACTACCTTACAAATAGAACTAACAATCCCATTCCCCCTGAAGAAAAAACAAATGTGGGACAAAATATCATCTCACATTTTCGTCTTAATACTTCTGATATGGACATAGAAGATATAGAAGAATTAGAAGAAGAATTAATCGACTTTCAAGATTTTCTTATAAAAAAAGCAAAAGAAAAAAAGGAACGTAACAAAAAAAATTGATTGGACTGTTGTTGGTGGATTTTATTAGTAAAGAACTCTATTTTGAAGCATTTAATTTTTCGAACGAATTAATAAAAGAAGTATCTTACTACTCTTCCAAAAATATTGAACAAGTTAAATGCTTTGATATTGAAAAATATGTAAAAGAAGTTGAAGATGTTGAATTTGTTGAGTACACGTTTCAAAAACAACTTAAAAGACGGATGCTTGGTTCAATCTCTAAAGTAGACGATGAAGTCATTATAACAACAAACAAAGAATTAATGTTAGAACGAAAAAATTTCACTAAAATGCATGAGGTTATGCATTACTACATAGATATACCTAAAATTAATAATGCAACTCATACTTTTTCTGATATTCTTTTGAAAAATGGTTACTTGATGGAAGATTTTCCAAAAGAATATCGTGCTAATGTCGGTGCTAGTATGTTAATGGCAAATGATCAAGCATTGTTTTACGCATTAAAAAAATTTTATTCATTCGAAGAAATTGCACAATACTTTTTTATGAGCAAATCTGCATTAAGAAATAGACTCATCGAGCATCTTATGTATGTAAATAATTGTACTTTTGCACACGCTAATACACTTTTTAACAATTATTACTTTCATAAAGAAACTGATATCTACAGATTTATTTTCAATTAGTTTTTATTTTTAATGAATCATAAAAGGAGTGTTATATAATGGATAAAAACGTGGAAAAAAAATGCCCTGTAGAGGCTTTATCTAATATACTTGGAAAAAAGTGGGTTCCCCAAATAATAGAATCCCTAAACGGAGGATCTATGCGCTTTGGAGAAGTTTGCCGATTGCTTCCGAATAGTTCTCCAAAAATGATCAAACAACAACTAAAACTTTTGGAAGACAATGAGATTGTTAAGAATGAAAAAGAAGTTTTCAATAATACTACTTCGTCTACTTATTATTTGTCTGAAAAGGGAAAAGATTTAGCAACTATTGTTTTACAAATGAAACTATGGGGTCAAAGAGAATTAGATTGTACAAATCTAAAAAATTGAAGTTCATTTCTATGGTTATGAAATGAACTTCAATTTTTTATTTTAGTAAATCATTTAAAGATTCCGACATAGTAGGATGGGTATACACTCTATCACGTAATACTTTATAGTCCATATTAAAATCCATTGCCAACGAAATAAGATTTATTAATTCATGAGATTCTGCACCATATAAAGAAGCTCCCAAAATCTTTTCAGTTTCTGCATCTATTATTACTTTAAAAATTCCTACTGTCTGATCAATAATATGGGCTTTAGGTATAGCTTTTACAGGTAAACTAAAAACTTTATAGTTTACTTTGCTTTTTTCTAGCTCTTTTTCTTTTATTCCAACACTTGAAAAAGGTGGTGTTATAAATACACTGTACGGTATATTACCTCTATTCATAGTATTTCTCTTTTTGTCACCATAAAGATAATCCACTATTATTCTATAATCATCTAAAGAAATATAGGTAAATTGTAGGCCCCCTTTTACATCGCCTATTGCCCAAATATTTTCCACAGATGTTTTTAAAAATTCATCTACAACAATAGCCCCATGACTATCCGTTTTTATATTTGTGTTTTCTAATCCTAAGGCATCTGTATTAGGTTTTCTACCTGTAGCTACAAGCAATTTAGACACTTCTACTTTCTTTATTTTACCAGCTTGAGTATATATTACTTCAGTATAATTATCCTTATCTATGATATGGTTTATAGATACGCCTAACTGAATATCAATTCCCTTATCTAAAAAATCTTTATATATTAATGTTGAGATATCTTCATCTTCTCTAGGTAAAAATTCAGAGCTAGCATCTAAAATACTAACTTTGCTTCCATAAGAATTAAACATTGATGCAAATTCTAACCCAATATAACCAGCACCTATAATAACTATTTTTTCTGGTGCTATTACTTGTTCCATAGCAGTTGTAGAATCTAAAACATTTTTACTTTTATTTACCCCATCTATAGGTAATTTGATAGCTTTTGAGCCCGTATTAATAAAAATACGTTCACCTTCAACTTGGATTTTCGTATTATCTGTCTTAGTGATTTGTATGATTTTATCTGATAAAAATTTAGCTTTTCCATTTAAAATAGTTATATTCTCTTCTTCAAAAAGGTTATTGTAATTTTTTTCTCTCAACTTACTTGTCAAACTATTTTTTATTGAATGCGCCGTTGACATATCTACATGTTTTTCTCCATTAATTATTAAAGATTTTGATGGTATACATCCTACATTAATACATGTCCCTCCATACATTAGTTCAGATTCTTCAATCATCAATACCTCTTCACCACGCATAGCAATTTCTTTTGCTAGTGTTTTCCCTCCCTTTCCAAAACCAATAATTATATTTTTATATTTGTTCATAACAATCACTTCCTTTCTAAAATAATTTTATAAGGTTTTATTATAGCTAGCAATTAGTTACTTTAAAGTAACCATACAGACCTATCTTTTTTAACTCCTTTAATCCACATTAATTTCAGTGTCTAGCATTCTATTCATAAACCATTCCACTTGCTGTGGTGCGTCATGATCAAAGAAAGCAGATTCTTTCATGTCTAAATTCGCTATCTTTTCAATGTCTCCTTTTGAAAGCTCAAAATCAAAAATATCAATGTTTTCAGCCATTCGTTCAGGATGGACTGATTTTGCTAAAGCTACAATCCCTCTTTGCATTAGCCAGCGAAGCACAACTTGACCAATTGACTTGCCATATTGCTCACCGATTTCTTCTAATACTGGATTTTTGAATAGTTCATGGCGGCCTTCTGCAAATGGTGCCCAAGCTTCTATTTGTACTTCATATTTTTCGTGCCATTCCTGATCTTCAATTCGCTGATTCCATGGATTCACTTCAATTTGATTAATTTGAGGTTTTACTTCATTCAATCCAACAAACTCAATCATTTTAGCTGACTTGAAATTTGAAATTCCTATTGCACGCAATTTCCCTGCTTTTTGAGTAGCAACCATTGACCGCCATGCACCATAAATATCTCCATATGGTTGATGAATAAGATAAAGATCAAGATAATCCAATCCCATTACTTTAAGAGAATGTTCAATCGTTTCCTTAGCTTTGCCCTCTGATGCTTGAAGAATAAACAATTTAGAGGTAATAAAAAGTTCATCTCTAGTGACCAGATCTTCATTGATGGCACGTTTGATTCCCTCACCTGTTTCTTTTTCATTTCCGTAAATAGAAGCTGTATCGATCAAACGGTATCCTGCTTTAATGGCTTGATAGACTGCTTCAGCTGTTTCTTCTAATGGAATTTGATACACACCAAATCCCAATTGAGGCATTTCTACACCATTATTCAAAGTAATTGTTTGCATATTGTTTTCCTCCTCTAATTTCTTTACATGTTCTATCCTAAATCTTAGAGTTAAATACATAAAAAGAAAAAAATTTATTTTTTTCGTTCCCATAGTTTTTCGACTTTATCAGGATCCAATTCACCAGCTTTAAATTTTGCAATATGATCCTCATATGTTTCTATCTTGTACACAAGTAATTCTCTTGTTTGTTGCATTTCCTCTAGCTTTTTATCTAATTCTACTAACTGTTCTTTTAAAATATGCTTCTGCGCATCTTCTACATTTTGTTTATCTCTAAGTTGTGCTAAAGTTGAAAATTCAATCAAAGATTCTATAGATAAGCCTGCATTACGAAGATTTTTTACTAAATAAACCCAATTTAAATCTTTAGTTTTATAGTCTCTATATCCACTACTGTTTCTTGATACAGGAGGTATTATTCCCACTCGTTCATAATATCTTAACGTATCTACTGTTAAATTAAACATTTCTGCTGCCTGTTTTATATTCATTATTGTCTTTACCTCCTTACTCTAAATGTGAAAAATCATGATTAATAATCTCTTCTAAGTAAAACTGATCATTCTCAAAACAAAATTTCATAATACTACAGTTACCAATAGGAGCTTGCGGTGTAATATCACTTAAATGCGCCCACTCTCTTATAAATTGCCTACAAGCTGCTCCATGTGAGACTACTAAAATAGTTTTACCTTGTTCTTTCTGCATAATATTTACTAAGCATTTTGTTACTCTTTTTCTAAACTCTATTTCTTCTTCACCACCATATTGTACAAAAAAATCTCTATAAGGTAATGGTGGATTTAAATATTCATGCTCCGCTTCTAATCTGCCAAAATTCCATTCTTTTAAGCCTTTATGCCTCTCATAGTTTATTTCTGTAATTAATTCTAATGTATCTGAAGCTCGTTCAAGAGTAGAAGTGTGTGCACCATCAAATACAATACCGTTTTTTTCAAAAAATTCTTTAGCTATCTTAGCTTGTTCAATTCCTTGTTTTGTTAAAGGAGAATCGCACCATCCTTGAATTTTTTTTTGTTGATTGAACAATGTTTGACCATGTCTCATTAAATAAAGTGTCTTTTTCATCTATCTAACTCCCTACTATCTATTTTTCATCATTATAAACCTTGAAGTTAACTTCAAGGCAACTGATTATGTTTTAAAATATATATCTATAATTTTTCACACAATATTAGCTAAAATAGAAAGTCTATTAATAAAATTTTATTAGATATTTCCGTTGAAATTATCTATAAATTTAATTTATACTATAGATAAATTAAAAATTCTATTCGGAGAACAAAATTATGAAAAAAAATCCACAATTACCTATTTGTGATGTAGAAACAACAGTTAAACTAGTTAATAGTAAATGGAAGGTCTTGATTATCCGGGATTTAATGACTGGTTCCAAAAGAAATAGTGAGTTAAAAAGATCATTGAGTGGAATTTCACAAAAAGTTTTGACAGCTAGTTTAAAGTCAATGATTAAAGATGGCCTTGTTGAACGTATTGATTTTAAAAAAAATCCACCCCATGTCGAATATAAATTAACTAAACTAGGAAATACATTATTACCTGTAATTGAATCTATGAGAGAGTGGGGAGAATTTTACAAAACACAAGTTAACATATAGTTACATTTTTGTACCTACTTCTCATTCTAAAAAAAATAAGCTATCCTTATATTATAGAAAATTAGGGAGCGTGAAAACATGGATATAGAAATGTTTGATTTTGAGCAAGTAAATGTAAATGCCAAACTTACTACTTTAAAAAAAGATATTGTTTTAAGAATTGTAAAATCAAATAAAATAATGGAATTTGATGAAAATACCTACGCTAAAGTAACTAATTTTTCTTTTCATAATGGTATAATTGAAGTAAAAATGTTAAGTAGGTTATTGTCGAATGCTCCAAACTTTGCTCGAGGTTTTATTGGTATTGCATTCAGGATAAATGATGATGATTCTAAATTTGAATCTTTTTATATACGCCCTACCAATGGTCATAGCGAAGATCCTATAAGAAAGAATAGAGCAGTACAATATTTTTCATACCCCAACTATACCTTTGAATATTTTAGAAATCTTAATATAGCGGATTATGAAGGTTCAGCTGATATTAAGCTTAACGAATGGATTACTTTAAAAGCCATAATTCAAGAATCTAGAGGTGAATTTTATATAAACAATAATGAAACTCCTTCTTTGGTTGTAGAGAACATGAAACTTGGGGAGGCTGCTTCTGGTAGTATAGGATTGTTCGTTGATATCGGTACAGAAGCGTTTTTTAAAGATTTAAAAATTATAAAATTCGATTAAATAATAACAATTGCATGCAATAAAAAAGTCTGAAAAGCATTAACAATAATGTTCTCAGACTTTTTTTATAAACAGTTCAAAATATTCATTACATTGATTATTAACATTTAAATTACTTTAATGTTCTTACATTTTATGCTCTCTTTCAGGATTTTTTACTAAGTTAGCTCCTAATAATCCAAATAGGGAAGTAATAATTAAGCCAACGACCATTGCAACAAATCCCCAAATAGATGCTTTAGCTGTCGTGTTTGATGCATCCTCTGCCGCTTGTCTTGCTTCATCGATTGATTCTTTCAAATCATCTTTAGCTTTATCTAAATTAGTACGTGCAGTGTCAATTTGTTTTTGCGCTTCATCACTAGCTGTTTTTAATTCATTGTAAATATTATCTGTTGCTTGTTGAGCTTCTTCTTGAGATAAGTCGCTATTTTTCGCTACAGCATTCGCAATCGCGTTTTTATCTACGGAATCGCCAATTTTTTTCGCTTGGTCTTGTAAAGAATCCGCTGTAGAATCAAAAACCTTATCTGCATTTTCAGGATTTTTTATAATTTCTTTACCAGCATCTTTGATTTTATCAGTCGCTTCACTCATTTGATCTTTTAAATAATCTGGTTGAAGTTCTGGAACATCCGTATCTTTTAAATATTTATTTACATTATTTTGTAGTTCTTGTGTATTGACCGTGCCAATTTCATCAGTTACTTTATCAAAACCTTTTGAGATCGCATCGCCAGTAGTAGAAGCAACTGCCCCAACACTATCCCCTACACCAGAAGCAACATTTCCTAAAAGGGAACCGATTGCTGAAAATGTACTAACAGCTGTATAACTCACTAAAAGCATTACTACAATCATACTTGTTGCCCATGTTAAGAAACCGTGCAATAAACCAATTCTTTTAGCCGCTACACCAGATACAAATCCTGCAGCCATCAGAGATAACACAATAGTAATAATCGACCAAATAATGAGTCCAGTCCCAACTCCATCTAAAGGGTTACTTGATGTCGGTTTTAAAGTACCGAACCCAATCGCTGATCCAATAAGTCCAAGAGTCATAAAAATAGATAGAAATGTAATTACTCCAGCAAAAACTGATCCCCAAGAAATGTTTGTCCCCGCTTCATCGTCTGTAAAATAAGTTCTGAATCTTGTATTGCTTTTTTTCATTTTATATATCCTCCTAATTTTTATTCACAATAAAATTTTATAGGATGTTATTTATTTATACAAATATTTTGATTTTCTATAATTATAAAGAGTTATTAAAAACAATCTATAAAGAAATCTTTACAATTATTCAGCAAAAGAGATCAATAAATTAAAAGATGTGTCTCTATTAATATTCTATAAAAATTTTTCTATAGCAACTTTTTAATTTTACTTAAAAATGTTAAACGTATAATGAATTTGAACACTGTATAATAATATTTTGTATATTTTTTATCCTTAATTTAATATTTATTTAGAACTCGTACTAACAATGATATTGCTGGAACTATCATTGCTAATTTAACAATATATAAAAAATTCACTAAACTATTTTCCCAGCTAATTGGAATGACAATACCTAGAATATTCAAAAAAATGATTACTAAAAAATCACCTGCTAACGCAATAAAAATTTCAATCACATCTGATGTTCCTTTATAATCAAAAATTCTTTTCCAATAGTTAAGATATAGTTTAAACATATCATCATCTCCAATTTTAATTCCATAATAATTAGTACAAAAAAAAATATGAACTTTTATTCCTATTTATTGTGTATATAAATTATGCCTAGAATAATCTCAAGCTTATCTTCTTCACTAAACATACAATTGTGAACTCGCTTTTTTAATTATATAGATAGATGTAATTCTCAGATAAATTTATTTATATAAAAATCATTTTATTAAATCATTTTTTTGTAAAATTAGAATAGGTACTCAAATACTATGTTAATGCATCTTCTTTAATGAAAGTATTGTAGAAGGTACTATCAATATTATAGGTATAAGGATTTCAATCATAGAACTATCTTGTTTGACCAAAGAAATATTGCATGTAAAAACTTGAGAAAATGAGCCAAAAAAATTGAAGCTAGCGTGTAATAATATAATTGTAAAAATATTGTTTCTCTTAGAATAAATTGTTCCTAAAATCATACCTAAACAAAACGTATAAAAAACTTGAGTTAGCGTTCCTTTAATTAACCATGGTTGATCTATCAAATTTAATAGATGTACTATACCAAAAAAAATAGACGATATTGTTACACTTACTCTATGAGAATAAATACTAGATAGACGTGTTAAAACAATTCCTCTAAATAGTAATTCTTCAAAAACACCTGTAAAAAAGCATGTTAAAAGAAAAAAGAAAACATTTCTAATTTGAAAACCATCTAATTTATCACTAGAAATAGAACCTAAATTTATTAGAAAAAAAATTACCATTATCAAAATTAAGTAGCGTCCATCCCTAAAAAAAGATTTTAGAGTATTTTTTAAATTTTTATAACCAATTTTTACACTCAAAATACGAATACTAAAAAAAATAATAATTAATGGTAACGTATAAGTTAGTGCACCTTTAATTGTTAGTTCATTATTTTTTCCAAATAAAAAAGCACTTAATTGCAAACTTAATAAATTGATAACTATAACAGTCAATAACTCTATATTTAATTTAATTTTTTTATATTTATACACATAATACACCTTCTTATTAAAGTTTAATTTTCTCCATCTACACTTATACGTAGATTTCTTTATCGAACTTTAAGATATATATAATTGATATCGCTAATTAAGAATCCCAACTATTTACTTTTACCTTCAGATTTTAATATAAGGGAGGGTATTTATATTGTATTAAATCTCACAAATCTTCTAAAATTCAATCACTAAATAGAGAAATGTAAAACTATGCTAATTTAACACATACATCTTTCAATATACTTCTGTCTAGAAATTAGCTATTTGTCAAACACTATTTTTAACTTATAATTTTATATCGATGCCTAATATATAATAATTAGGAACTTCTTTAATTTAAGAATTATAAAAATGTTATTCTTTTTGTGTAAATGTTATTTTTCCAGCATTATTGTTCTGAGAGCCCCATTTATTTACCATATCTTTTATATAAAAATTTCTCCCTAATATTTATAAAATAAAAATTATTGATTTTTTTAGCTAAGGCGTATCTACGTCTATATGAATTTATTCATATTTTAAATTAATCAAACCTCCCTATTTCAAGAAAGGTTTGATTAACTTTGAATATAAATTAATATTTATCTATTCTAACTATTCACTTCTAAAAACAAACTGTTAAACCCATTAAAAATCCTATTAATTTCATGTTTTTGTACAACACTAATATTTTTTTATTAGTAATGAAATTTTTTTTATTGATCCACCATTTCTAACAACTCATTAGCAGCAAGAATCCCCAAATTATTAGCAGCAAGTGGACTATCTCCTGTTAATAGATTACGATCTTTATGAACTTGTCCTGTAATATCTTCATTGAGAACTTTTACTCCATTTTCTTCCAGTGTTTCTTGTAAACGCCATTTCAATAGTCCTGGCATATATCCAATTTCTTGATTAGCACCTTCATCCAAACTATCTGGAAAGACAGTCATTTCGTAACCATCAAAAAGAAAATCTCCGTCATTAAGAGTTGCAGCTAGCAATGCAGCAGGTCCATGACAAAGAGTCACTACTTTCTTATCATTGGTCATAGCCCAATTGAGAATGTCTTTGACTTCTTCACTTTCAGGAAGATTTAGCAATGCTCCATGACCACCAGGGAAGAAAACTGCCACATAAGGAGAATTATCGGCCATTACTTGAGGTAAAATTTCACTTAGCTTCAAAGGGTTCTCAAACTTAGGAAGGTAATCATGGTAAAAGTCCATCACAGCCTCGTCTTCTTCTGGCATAGCCCACATTTCTAACTTGATGGAGTTACCAGAAAGAGTAGCAACATCAATGTCGAACCCCGCTGCAGCCATGTGCATCATAGGTAGCAAAGTCTCTACAGGATGATTACCTGTAGAAAACAATTTCCCGTTTTGCACTTGGACATAGCGCTCATCTGATCCAATCATTAAAATCTTTAATTCTCCTCCAGAATAAGCCTTATTAAACTTATAGCCATCAAAAGGTGTAACTGGACTTGTATAAACACTCAATGAGTACTCTGATGGGAAATAAGCATTATGTTCTGCATAATCACGTACGGGCTTTTTACTTAATTCTGTCATTATTTTTCCTCTTTCCTATAAATAATCTAGCGAAAGTTTTATTTTTGTTAACTTAAAAATTTCTATAATTTTTTAATATACTCAGCATCTTACAAAAACGACTTTCACCATATACTATATTCCCAAAATCTCTTATTCGATTTTAGGTGGAAATATTTTACCATCTATTTTTTATCTATGACAACCATAATGCTCAATATGGTTTTAAAATAGAAAATCTAGAAATCAGCTTAAAATTATTGTAATATTTAAAACTATTTTTATTGTTCAATTCACTATTTTAAAAATTTTATAAAATTCCATAGTTTATTTTTTATAAATATAAACTACTAGCACACTCATATTTAACGAATTCATGGCGTTAAAATCTTTAACTATTTTAACCATCAGGAGAAACAGATATTGAAGTTATGATTTTTTTACTTGATTTATGGTTATTTATTTACTGGGTTGTTGATAATAAATAGAATATATTTATTATTCCTTAAAATAAACTAAAAAAAGTGTACAAAAAACAGTTCTTCTGTACACTTTCAAATACATTCGATAAAAAAATTTCTTTTATTTCTATAATTTGATAAGTAATAGATCTTAATAAATCGCAACCGCAAAGTTTCTTTCATTATATACACTTTCAAATGTATTCTTATCGATCCAATATTTACCAGAAATCGGATCCGATACGTGAAGTTTTTCTTTTTTTGAATCATAACCATCTAAAGTTACTGCATGATTATTATTTACTGCTCTACCAAAATTCCATATTCCCCATCGTGCCGGTTGAAATTTTATCGTTACCCAAGCAACAATTGGATTATTATTTTTCACTTCATTTAGTAATTCATCTAAAGAATGACCTGACATATCTTTTACATCACCATATGCTTGCCCCCATTTTACTAAAGGAATAGGATAGATAGCGGAATAAGTCCATGAGTTTTCAACAAAAGGACTACCTACAAATCCATCATAAGGATTTCCACTAGAAGAGATAGGGATTGTCTTCAAAAACTTGATTAAGTCCCAATCTGGAATTTTCCCTTTATACTGTAATCCTTGTAATAGTGAAGCTCCCTCACACCCACTAGGTGCTCCTAATGCATACTGATCATAATTTTTTACTCCAAGTAAATTATAATCTTCAGAAGCAAAAGCATTGGTACTCAGCATAAAGAATACTCCAACAACAGGCAAAATAAATGTTTTTTTCAGTATATTGACTATATCTTTATTTATACTCATTCACCTCTTTAAAATTTATTAAATGCGTAATCGTGCTGTTATTTTTTAAATTTAAAATGGATTAGACTGTGAAATACCAATTTGCAAGCGATCTAACGGTTCTCCAAAAATTCCTGCATAACTATCTAATCCCGGAATAGAACCATTATCTGCACTTACTTTTAACCATCCTGATCGTTTCGTAGTTTGTGAGCGATAGTATGCTTGTGATAATTTTTCTCCCTTAGAAGTTATATAGTTTAACTGAACACCATCAATTGCTTGTCCTTGAATACCTGCTACACCATTCACTGTATCATTTTTATTTCCTTTATTTACCCAAGCTAACCAGCCACTTTGAGCTGTATGAACACGATACTTCAATTCCCCTTTATCTACCTTAATATAAAGCATATCATGTTGCCGATTAGGATAACCTGCAAAACCATCATTAGTATTGTTAAAGTTTGTTACTTCCCCCAACCAAGATCCCCCAAGGACGTGTAAACCATAATGTACATTTGTTGTGAAATTTGTTGGTCCTGGATTTGGAGGTGTAGGCGTAGACCCTCCTTGAAGTATAGGAATTGGGTTAAACCAAGTGCCATCATCTTTATTCCAAGAAGAATGAGCAGCGCGCCATTCTTTCTTTGTCATTCCTAAATGTAAATGACTAGAAGTAAAGTTCCCTATAAGCTGTCCTTTTTTAACAGTTTGTCCCGTGCTAACTTTAATGTCCCCAACATTTCGGCTAAATTCTTGATAGATCACATTTGTATCTCCTGCTTGTAATACAATAAATCCGCCTAATGAACCTCCACCTACAGGATCCCAACCAGCATATAAAATTTTACCATCATGCACAGCATACACACTACCATTTCCATAGATAGCAGAGCCGAAGTCAAACCCATCATGGAAATAAGTGCCTCCTCGATCAAATGCGGTATTCCCAAATTGTTGTCCTTCTTCATATCTTCCCGCATATGGTTTGCCTAGTGGCCAAGACCAATCATTAGAAGCTGCATTGACAGAATAAGAAGAAAATGCCATAGAAACAACGATAGATAAAACCCCTAGAACAGAAATTAAAGTTTTTTTCACAGAAAACCCTCCTAATTAATATTAGTTACAAAACTAATGTACTGCTAGGTACGATATATTTCAAATAATTATACTAACACGATAACATTTTACAGAGCTCTAGAAGATATATCAAAACCAATATGCTGTTATTTATAAAAAAAGAAAAATATTTAAAATTCAAAAAGCATACATAAAAAGTAAACAGGTCAAAAGTTTTTTTAACTTCCGATCTGTTTACTTTTTTAAACTAAATTAGAAAAATCATGATTTATCGCTTGTAGAAATACAAAACTATTATTTTTATACCCAAACTCTAAAATACAACAATTTGAAAAGTTTATCTTTGAAACTTTTTCATACGCTAGCCATTTTTGTATAAATAGATACATAGCCCCCCCATGACTAACTGCCAAAACGTTCTGGTTATTTTCTTGTTCCATAATTTTAGTAAGTCCTTTGTTTATTCTTTCCTGCACCACTTTTGAAGACTCCCCGCCATAAGGCACAAAAGAATCACCATATGAAGTTTCCCCAATAGGTCTTTTAGGGTTTAAATATTCTCTTTCTCCTTCAAATATACCAAAATTCCATTCTTTTAGTTCCCTTATACGCTTATATTTTTTATTTCCTATAATTATTTCTAGTGTATCTGATGCACGCTCTTGTGTAGAGGAATAATAAGCATCTAATTTAATATTATGATTTTGGAAGTACTCTTTTGCAATTCTTGCTTGTTTTATTCCTACTTCAGTCAAAGGTGAGTCACTTGCTCCTTGAATTTTCCCTAATTTATTAAATAGCGTTTCACCATGTCGCATAAGATAAAGTTTCTTCATATTATCAGTCTCATCTGCTTTTGAATTTGTTGTTTTATCAATCATCTACCATTCTCTTCCTTATCTATTGATTTTAGCACACGAGCGGGAACGCCACCTACTAAAGTGTAGGGTGGAACATCTTTTGTGACGACCGCACCTGCTGCAACTACTGACCACTCACCAATCGTTACACCTGAAGTAATCGTAGCATTTGAACCAATCCATACGTTATTTTTTAACACAATTGGCGCATAATGATTTTTACGTTTATTCTTTGGAAATAGGTCGTGATTAATTGTAGCAAGTACTACATTATGTCCTATAAATACACCATCACCAATCACAATCCCACCTTGGTCTTGGAAATGTGTCCCTGAGTTTATAAAGACATTTTTGCCAAGTGTAATGTTTTTACCAAAGTCCGTATAAAAAGGTGGAAATATACGAAAAGTTTCATCTACTTTTTTTCCAATCAAGTAACTCATAATTTCTCGTAATTCCTCTTCTGAATGATACTTGGTATTCATTTCTATTCCAATTTTTATCGCTTCTTGATAAAGCTCCTCAGCATACGCATCTCGCTCTAAATCAACAGGAGCATCACTTCTGTACCCATTAATAACATCTTCAATACTTACTTTCATTATTAACACTCCTTTAGACTATCATAAAATTCATTTTTAACAGGCTCTAGCCATTCGTTTGATGTTTCTACCCCAGGCACTTCAATCGCTAAGTGGCTAAACCACCGATCTTTCTTTGCACCGTGCCAATGCTTTACATTGGCAGGTATTGTAATGGTATCCCCTGGCTTCAGGCTTTGTGCTTCTTTTCCTTCTTCTTGATACCAACCTTCACCATCTACGCATATCAAGATTTGGCCTCCTCCTGATTTCGCATGATGAATATGCCAATTATTACGGCAAGCTGGTTCAAACGTGACATTGGCAATAAACACTGTTTCTTTTGGATCAGTCAATGGTTTCAAATAACTTTGACCAATAAAGTATTCTGAATAAGCTGTGTTTAATTCCCCTTGACCAAACAATCCCCCATGTTCTTCTTTGTTATGGTCCTCCACATACACTTCTTTCGCCAATCGAAACGCTGCCCAAGCATTCGGCCATCCTGCATAAAATGAAAGATGTGTTAATAATTCAGCCATTTCTGTCTTAGTTACACCATTTTTCCGAGCAGTTTCCAGATGATAGTTCAAAGATGTATCGATAACTCCCTTTGAAATGAGCGCCGTTATTGTCACAATAGAACGCATTTTCAAAGAAAGTTTATCTTCTCTTGCCCATACTTGACCAAACAACACATCATCATTCAGCTCAGCAAATTTGGGTGCAAATTCACCTAAAAAATCTCTTCCAGCAGTTTGTTTCTCAATCATTTACAAATTCCTCCTATCTTACTTCCAAATTTTGATAAAAAAATTCGGTCATTTTATCAAATGGAATGATGTCTATTTTGTCGTAGAGATCAGTGTGTGTTGCTTTAGGAATAATTAGCAACTCCTTGTTATCTCCTTGCAACTTCTTAAAAGCGTCTTCTGCGAAATATCGAGAATGAGCTTTTTCACCATGAATAATTAACACCGCACTAAAAATCTCATCACTATAAGACAGAAATTTAGTATTTAACAATGAAAGAGCAGACGTCATATTCCAACCTTCATTTGAGTTCAACGATCGCTTATGATAGCCGCGGTCTGTTTTGTAATAATCGAAATAATCTTTAATATAATAAGGCGCACTTTCTGACAAACTATCTGGAACACCACCCGAACGAGCATAATCCCTATTTTTGAAATCTTCAATACGTTGTGCATTGAGTTGTTGACGCATTTCATATCGACCATCCACATCAATAGAATCAAAATAACCATTAGCTGTTACACGAGACATATCATACATAGTCGAAACAACGGTTGCTTTTACTCTTGTATCAATTGCAGCTGCATTTAGTGCCATGCCGCCCCAACCGCAAATACCAATAATTCCAATTTTATCCTGAGCAACATTTTTTTGGACCGACAAGAAATCAACAGCCGCTTGGAAATCCTCAGTGTTAATATCGCCAGAAGCAACATTACGTGGGATCCCTCCACTTTCTCCAGTAAATGACGGATCAAAAGCTATCGTCAAAAAGCCCCGTTCTGCCATTGTTTGAGCATAAAGTCCTGATGATTGTTCTTTAACTGCCCCGAACGGACCGCACACAGCAATTGCAGGAAACTCTTCCGCTTGTCTTTTTGGTTCATATAAATCAGCAACTAGAGCTATTCCAAATCGATTAGTAAAAGTCACATTACGATGATTAACCTTATCGCTTTTTTGGAATACCTTATCCCATTTTTGAATCATTGTAGTATCTTCTAGCATCCTTGCTTTCCCTCCTATAGTTGACATTTAATTTTTTTAATAATACAATCTTACTACCTAAACTTAACTTTAGGTCAAGTCTGATTATAAAAATTTTTCAGGAGGAGCTATGACAGCATATTCAATCGGCGAAATATCAAAAATGTTTAACATTCCAGTTTCAACTCTCCGCCATTATGATAAAGAAGGATTATTTCCTGAAATAACGCGTGTTTCCGGTATTCGAAAATTTTCTAATAACGAAATTGAAGCTTTAAGAGTGATTGAGTGTTTGAAGAAATCTGGATTAGAAATTAAAGATATTAAACAATTTATGAAATGGACAAAATTAGGGTCAGAAACTTTCAAAATTCGAAAAGAACTATTTGAACGACAAAAAGTAAGCGTAGAAAAAGAATTGCGACAAATGGAAAAAGTTCTTGATATGATTAAATTTAAATGCTGGTACTACGATGAAGTCCTTAAGCAAGGGAACGAGGTGGCTGTTAAATCAAAAATTCCAAATAACTTACCAAAAGAGATAAAACTTTATTACGAAAACTCTCATTAATTTGAAACGATTGTACATTTAATGAGTTAATCTAAACAAAAAACAAACGTTATTTAAATTAGTAGAGTAGATTTGTCACTAGCACTTTAATTTTCATAGACTACACTATTTAACTAAGTTCAAAAAGCAACAACTGCTAGCAGCAGAGCTAACAATCGTTGCTTTTTGAACTTAGTTACTATACAAACAAAAACATTAAAAACCAGTATTATCTATACTTTCCAAAAAAACTACTATACAAAAACATAATTATTTTATATTTACTATAATTTAAACTACAGTCTGAGCTTATTATAATTCATTCTTTTATCGTACAACATTAAATATTCTAAAATAATGACACTACTTCTTACAGTTATATTTCAAAAACCTTGCTAACTGATTTTAATACTACTTCATCTTCTTCATGAGTAGTTAAAATAATACCCTTATCTTCTGATATCTTAATATCTATAATCTTATATAACATTTTTTTTCTTTTCTTATCTACAAAAGCAAACGGTTCATCTAAAATATACCATTCTCTTTCTAAAGACATCAAAATAAGAGCATAAAGGAACTTTTTTTCCCCTCCTGAAAGCATTCCCCATTGTTTTTTAAGCAACTTATCAATATCTTCACGCTTAAGAATTTTATCGCTTAATTGATAAAAAGATTGAATACTTTTTTTTCCGTCCAAACCATAACTAAATTTCAGAAAGTCCATTCCTGATAAACGATCAGAAAAATATATGTTTTGATTAATATATATGATACTTTCATTCCCCTTAATTACAGTTCTTTTTGCCTTTTTTACTCCTGAAATGTAATCTAATAGTAAGGTTTTTCCGTTACCATTATCACCAGTAAATAAATTATACTCTTTTAAAATATTCATACTTATTTTTTTATCTACATAAGGAATATTTAAATCCTTTATTTCTATCATAGCTTTACCTTCTTTCATTTGAAATCGGTTCAAATTTAACTATAGAATACATACTAATAAAAACTAAAAATATTGAAAAAGTAACATATTTGAAGACATCCATATTTTTATGTTCAATTAAAACATTAGATAAAATTGACAGAGGGTTATATTTATTTAACTCTATATTCGTATTTAACAATATAAATAAACCAAAAATTAGCATTGTAAATATTGAATTTATAGTATTAGCATGCACTTTTTTTATTAGAGTTAAATTGTAACTAAAAAATGCAACTGGTAAACACGCTATAATAGTAATAAAGCTATATAAAAAAAGACGGAGAAACGATAATGGTAGTAAAATAACCACAATTAAATTAAGTAAGTTTACACTGATAAAGCTAAACATAATTTGCGTCAATAGATTGCCTAAAAAAAATGCCCAAGGTGAATTATTTATTGAAAAAATTGTTTTTAAGCTTCCATATTCCTTTAATTGTAATGCGTAAACTCCTACTCCATAAACATAGGAACAAACAACAATATATACCCACCAATATGCCAATTCCCATTCATTTGTTACACTTCTATAATTCATAAAAAAAGTAATTACAGGTAAGGCTATTGACCACAATAAAGGGATTTTATCTTTCAGTAACATTTTAATATTAAACAATGCATATGATTTAACTGAGATAAACATTTTCACTCCTCCTTACGGAAATGGTAACAGTTCTGAAAAATTTTTTCTTTTTAATTTTAATATATTCTCTATATTTAATATTATTTCTTTCGAAAAATTTCTTGGTGCCATGTTGGGAAACCACTTTGGGTCAAATACCTTCACTACTTTCACATTCTTAGCATGATTATTTTCAAACATTGTAATATACGGAGACATATTAAGAGAATTGCTTATATTTTTGATAGTAAATGTATGACTTACTTTTTCTGTTTTCTCTTCATTATTCAGAATAACAAATTCACTACCTTCAAGATATGCATATAAATCTTTAACTTCTTTCGAGCTCAATCTATCAAAATAGTCATGATAAATGTCCTTATTGTCAATTACTAATCCAGAGCCTTGACTAACTTTTCCTTCTTTATATTTTGAATGCGATGTAGCAAAATATTGTAATATTTCTTTTTGTGATTTTATTACTGCTTTTCTTGCTGATTGACTAGTTCCCAAACCCACTGCTTTGTATTTTTCACCATATCCAACGGCAAGTACTACGTAAAGGTTCTTACTTAAAGATATATTATAATATTTGACATTGTCTAAATAATTAGTCAAATATCGGTCTATTTTTTTTATTTCTTCTATCTTATCTATATTTAATTGCTGAGCCTTAGTATGAAACAAGAAGTTAGTAATATAGCTCTGTCTTTCAAAGAATTCTTTATACGCTGTCCATATCAATGGCTTTGATTTTTTATGCGAGGCCATACCAGAAGAATCAACAAAACTATTCTTAAACAAAATCATATCAAGATTAACTTGTTTAATGCTTCCATCAATTAAATTCGTAGCAATAACCGTATGCTCTTTTGGTGAATTTTCGTTGATGAGTGTTTCTCGCTCCAAATACTCTCCTAAAGTTGAAAGAATATGCTGCCTTTTATTCTTTAAATCAACCTCATAGGCTTTGATAGGTCTTTTAGAATATTTTTCTATATATACGTTATAGTGATGTGACATAAATAAATCCTCATTTAAAACAAAATTCACCTTATTTCTTAAAAAACCTTTCAAAAGTATTCTCCTTTCTATCATTGGATAGGACAATCAATAGAATAATCAATTAAATATCTCTTAATAATCTCTTTATCTTTTTGTCTTTCAATGTTTATCTTAATTGGTACAGAATTTAGTAACTGTTTGGATATACATTTTATTGTTTTAACTCCTCTATTTATGTCATCTCCAATTACGGATATCTCAACATGGTTAATCCAATCAGAAGTTTCAATGTATTTCGTAGCTTGTATAGAATCTTTTGTAATAACTTTGTATGTTTCATCCATAAACTTTACTTTTTTTAAAATTTGTTTATGCAATTTATCAGAAAATTTATTTGCTTTTGCTAAGGGATTATTAAAAGTTTGCCACTCTATTCCCTTAGCTTCTTTCAAGGCCAAAATTAGAGATTGTTCCATAGTAATACTACAACATACACCTGAGGTTAGTAATTTCCCTTCTAAAAACCCCATCACGATCACTGTTGAATAATTACTAAGTTCACGAACTACATAAATTTTAAACATATTTGAAATAAAATTATAATCATTAATTAAGTCATGAATTTCTTTATCTTGTTTTAACTTTTCCCCTTTCAAACCATACCAAAAACAAAATACTTCATTTTTCTCAATCAATTCTGTTAGTGCCTTTGAGATTATTACTTCTGAAAGTTTTCCAGATGAAGTTCCTGTCGTATCATTAAATCCGAACTCATGATTTCCATATCCAAATTCTGAATATTTTCTGCTACTTACAATATTTTTTTCTAAATTTACAGAAGAAATAGTTTTATTTGTACTTAATGGTATCCCTAAGAAAAGTCTTTCTAAATATTCATTATAACTTTTAATAAGTGATAACTGTTTATTTTCGTCAACTGAGAAAGCACTACCTGCTGTCGTTCCTTGCTTAATCTTGACACGTGAAAAATTCACATATCCAATATTTATATTTGATAAAAACATATCACTTTTCACACCATAGGAACTTTTATTCGTGAATATCATTAGTTAACACCTCTAAAATTAAAGTTTCCATTAACAAACATTTTCTCAAGTTTATACCTAATCCATTTGTCAGTTGTTGCTCTGGTACTAGCATTTCGTTTATTATTATGTTTTTTTCTTTACTAATCGCTAATTGACTGCTTTTAGAAACATAACCAATTTCTTTTATACCATTTGTGTACGCCTTTTTTTTATATAAACAAATTGCATCCTCTATGTTTAAAAAAAAAGCTAACACCAGTTTATCATTTACTATTTCTCTAATCTTAGTTACATCAGTTTCATATAGAATCAAAAAATTATTTTTAAAATCAAAAGAATAACAACCAGTATTTACATTCCCTATTTTTTTTGTTATGGCTAGTATTGGCATACTAACTTTATATATAAAGGAAGCATAATTTTTTTGTAAATCACTAACTAACGTTTTTATAAAGACAGGTAACTCATCAAAAGGATATACCGCTAACCTAATATCCGAGTATTTCACATTATAAAGACCTAAAACATCGCTCAATTCATCTAAATTATTTTCTTCTACTTGTTTATTCACTACCCTTTGTTGATATTTTAACGTATCAATCAAATATGCTTCATCTAATAGTACATTCTTATATTCATTCCAATAATAATCACTCATAGCAATCACAATACCCCCAATGATAAGCAATATCTTTTGAAACTAAATGATTATTTAAATCAATAGATAAAACTTCATCTAAGTCACATTTCATTAAATCGCTATCCAAATTCCTCATTATGGTATAAACTATCGTAAAATAATCATCCTTTTGCAACGGGTATTCTATAGCAAAATTTTGTGATTTTGTATAAAGTAAATCTATAATTGTCTGAAAATTAGCTGTATCAGAAGTTATTTCTCCTCTTAATTGGCTTTCTAGTTCAGAAAAAAAACATATTGGACATGGATTGTACCATTCTCTTTTATAGAAATTCGAAAAATAAATATGATGATTATAGCTAAAAATTATTTTAATGACTACATTCTTTTCCTTGGCTATATTTACAATATTTTCATATTCTTTAAAATTGAAAGCCTTTAAAAATACTATAAGCAATTTACCATCCATATTTTTAGATTCTAAGTGGGAAATACTGCTCTGATGACTAATTGTAAATTTTTCGGAAAACACGTAATCGAATAATTCAGAAAATTCAGAATCATCGGTATATACCAAAACCTCATTAACCTTATTATTTTCTATATCTAGCTTTTTAATTAATTTATTTTCTTCTAAAAAGACCAGTACATTATTAATCATGTTGCTCCTAAAATAATTGGATAATAGAGATTCCTCAAAATTTATTACTTCATTTTTTTCTAAATCTTTTAACATTCTAACTAAATTTTTATTAGTAATAATTATCGAAGATAGTTTTGTTTGAAAGAATGTTTCTTTTTCACTAAGATCATGCCATATAAAAGGGTTTACTTTATACATTTTTTCACTCCTTTTTACTTGATTATGTAAAGAGGTAAGTGCGTCCACTTACCTTATGAAGTTTCTATTCTTCTAATCCTGTGGCACCCCCACAACAACAGCAGCAACAACAACAGCAGCCACCGCCACCGCCGCCTCCACCACCGCCTCCACCTTTAGAGACAGTAATGTTCTCAACGACAGAACCATACCCAAACCCATATAATTCAGTCTCTTCATTAATTGCATTTGGGGTTTTTTGCGACACTAAAACTTCTTCAACATTCATTTTAATACACCTCCGTTATAATTTTATCAATATTGATGAAATTATTTTACCACTATCCAATCATTTTTCAAGCAAAAACTCATCTTATTCTAATTAAAAAACGTATTTTTATACTGAAAAATCTAAAAATCTTTGATTAGACAACAGAAACAAAAAAATTAATAACAAAACAATTATCATTAATTTTTCTATTTTTATATTAATGAAAATTCTAACAAAAATAATTTTTAAAATATTTATTTTATCACAATAAAATTATAATATACAATGCATATTCACATATTTTTGGATTTTACTTCATTAATAACAATTTTGAATACCTAGTTTTATGAATTGATACTTACTATAAGGAAAGCATATTGTTTAATAACAAAACATATTTAAAAAGCAACAACCGCTAACACAAGTGCTAACAGTCATTGCTTTTTGAACTTATTTACTATGTAAACAAAGACATTAAAACCCAATATTCTCAATACATTTCAGCAGAAACTACTACCTAAAACCATAATTCTCCAATTGCTATAAATAACCAAATTATATTAATAATAATGCCAGTAAAAAGATAACCTCTTATGAACTTCTATTTGTATACAAAAAATAGCGTAGAAATCATCATCAGTTTTAATTAGAATACTTGCCTATTTAAGTAATAGTGAATCTTAAGTTAAATAACCCTTTATTTTGTAAACTATAATGAATTTACGATGTTTATTAAAGCGTATTATTGTATTTAGATTGGAGGCGATAAGTTGAAAAATAAAATTGTTAGCGAAAACATTGGTAGGTTGATACGAGATAGAAATTTTACTCAAAAAGAGCTATCTAGTAAAGCAAATATTTCAAGGAATACTATAAATAAACTTTCATCCACAAAAAGAGAGAACAATCCTAAATTATCGACTCTTATAGAAATCTCTAAAGTATTAGATGTTGACTTTCCACAATTATTTAGCCGAAATATTAATATGAAAAGCACCTACGATAGAGACATGAACTTAGAAAGCTATTTGAACATTTTTATTCAAAACATTGAGATTAAACTTCGTGGATCCAAACAGAAATTTTTAAGTAGTGATCCTGGAATTAGAGAGTCGACAGTAAGTGAGCTATTAAATAGTAAGAATGCAGATCCTAGATTATCGACTCTTATTGCTATATCTGAACAAATTGATACACGATTAGAATTACTATTTAGGCGAGGAGAAGATGTTTAATGATCTTTGAACCTTACAAAGATGAATTAGAAATTATTAATAATATTCATAAGTACAATGATTCTGAATATGTAGTCATTAGATTAACAAAAACTATGATTGAAAAGAATAATATTGATGCCAATGCACTACTAAGAGATTTGTTGAAAAATAATGAGTTAGTGGATTTTGACTTATTAGAACATGGCGGAATAAACGGTAAAAAATTTCAAGCTGAATTTTTATTCAATAATGAGTTACAAAAAATAAAAATGAATTTTTATCGAGTTAATAATAAACGGGGTGATCGACGATTTTCGATATATGGTATAAAAAAACTTTTTCAACAAGGTTTAATTAATGAAGGAGACTTGTTATATGTATCTGTTAATACACAAAAACCACTTCCTACAATTACAGTTATGAACATTACAAACAATATTCCAAGCAACCGAATATTGTTACAGTTTTTTGGTGATGATAGAGTAAATTATTCATTATCTAGATTAATTCCAATGATTAGGAATGTAGCACAGAAAGGGTATCATCCAAATTCAAAAGGAATAGGGAAAATTTCACCTAAAGATGCAGGTGACACTCTGGAGTCCTTATTAGGTATACAAACAAACAATTCGCAAGAAGCTGACTTTGAAGGCATAATTGAGCTCAAAGCAAAAACGGGTAGAACAATGGATACTTTATTTACACTGAGGCCACAATTTGATGGGACTCCTGTGGCAGAATTCGAGCCTAATGATAGAAGTAGAGTTTCTGCCTTTGCTCGTTTGTATGGATATGATTCTGAAAAACACGTTGGCTATAAAAGTCTATATATCACTATTGGTTCTGATATGGCTCCGCAAAATTCTCTTGGATTTTTTCTTCACGTAAATGAGGAGGAGAGAAAAATAGAGCTAAGAAAACAACTTAATGAAAAAAAAGATTTTTTAACAGCTTATTGGTATTTTGATGATTTAGAAGAAGAGTTACACAAAAAGCATCCAGCCACTTTATGGGTAAAAGCCGAAACAAGAATGATTAATGAGGTTGGAGAATTTAAATATGTTGAAGCAGAGCTTTCGAGGTCACCACAATTTACAACATTTTTATCATTAGTAAAGACTGGTGGAATTACTTACGACTGGAGAGGATATACTACTCCTCACGGGGCGTATAGTGGCAAAAATCATGGTAACGCTTGGCGCATAAAAAATAAACAGCGATCTTTACTTTTTGGGAGTATGGAAACAATCAACCTACAATAAATAACGAAGACTATCTTTAGCCTTCGTTATTTTCAATATTATCTATTATCTGTATGCTGTGTAGCATTGAACACTTCTTCTGCTATGGCTCTTGCTAATAATGGAGGAACTGCATTGCCAACTTGAGTATATTGTGGCGTTTCAAGAGCTCGCTGAGAGCCACCAGTTGTTCGTTTTCCTAAAAACTCAAAGCTATCATCAAATGATTGTAATCTAGCCATTTCCCTCACTGTAAGAATTCTATTAAAATAAGGATGAATGAAATCATCAGGCAAAGTTACCATTGTTGGAGATACATTTTCTACATCCAGGCGTGTACGAATTCCTTTTTTTGTAAAAATTGCTTCAGCCATATCATCACTAATTTCACCGTTCAAAAGCTCATTGTGGTAAGTTATTTCATCAATTTCTTTATTTAGCCTTTTATTAATTTTATTCCAGAATATTTTAGTGGTTTCTAGGTTAGTGTTTAACCGAGAAGATAAAGATAGAATAGTTCGTTTAAAGCTTATATCATCGTGTAAGTCATGAAATTGCTTTAATAAAGACAATTGCCTATTGGTAAAATGTAGCCATTTATCATTAATATTTACATTCGCTAGAAGATTTAGTTTTTCCAATGTCTTTTTTATCAATACAGCATTTGTTTTACTATTTAATTGAAATAGGCTTTCATAAAAAAGACTTGGTGCAGCCGTTCTAAGATTTATTCCAGTATTTTTAAGGCGATTAACTGCTTTTCTCCTATTCTCACCCTGTCTATACAATGAAAAACGCTCCTGAACTATAGTTTCATGCTTAGAAGTCTCCATATTTGTGATATACTCTCTAGGTATAGGGCGGCCAGTTATAACATTTGGTGTACGACCTTCCAAACTGTTAAAGGAATACTGAGTATCATATTGAAAATCAGTATTAGGATAAAGACTTCCAAAAGCATCATAAACCGTTGTTCTATCATTATTAATTACTGGATAAGTAACTGGGACAACATCGTTACGATAAGCAAGAAAAACTACCCTATTTCTTTGTTGTGGAACTCCAAAATGGGCTGCGTTTAAAACTTGAACATCTAACACAGTGTAACCTAAACCGATTAATTCTGAATTAAGAATATCTTGTACTAACGTTTGTCCAGCATAATAATTATTACTTAAAACACTTGGAAAATCAAGCATACGCATGTCTAATATTCCTGTTACATTTTCCATTACTACATATCTTGGTTGAATATCTTTTATGATTCTTAGATATTCATGAAACAACATATTTCTTGGATCCTTGGTATCCCTTTTACCAAGACGGCTAAAGCCTTGACATGGTGGCCCACCGAAAATAGCATCAATTGAACCGGGCTCAAAAATATTCCCATATTTCAAATTATTTATACTTTTAAAGATTAGCTCAGTAGTAAGGTCTTTTATATCTGCTAATTCAAAATGAGTGTCCACCCCCTCAACTAATCCAAGTTGTTTATGACGATTAGTATAGGTTTCTTCGACCATAGGGCTTTTATCACTAGAAAAGACAATATTAAATCCAGCTTGAATAATTCCTTCACTAAAACCACCTGCACCACAAAACAAATCTATTGCATAAGGCATTTCTTCACCACCTTCATTATTAATAATAACTTAGTTATTATAGCAGAAATGAGAAGATAAGTCCAGGGTTAAATTTAACAATAGCTATATATGAAAAATCCTACTAAGTAAAAGTTTTCAACGTAATTTCATCATCTAAAAGAAATAAATAAAAAAAGCAACAACCGCTAACACAAAAGCTAACAATCATTGCTTTTTGAACTTATTTACTATGCAAACAAAGACATTAAAAACCAGTATTCTCAATACACTTCAACAGAAACTAATATCTAAAACCATAATTTCTGTATACTTCACTCAATTAATTCCTCTCTGTTCCTGTATCTTCACAGGTCAATGTCTTTGCAAATTATACATCAAATAAGGGGCGTTTTTCTAGTGCTTAGTCGAAAAAAATAGTTGATTCATAAGTTCATTGTCTTATGAATCAACTATTTGATAACTTTCTCTCTTGCTTATTGCGCATTCAGGATCCACATGAATCCGACAAAAACAAAGAACAAGCCATACATAATTGGCGAAACTTCTTTCCCGCGTTTTGCCGCAATCATTGTAATTGGATAGAAGATAAAGCCTAAGGCAATCCCATCTGAAATGCTGTATGTCAATGGCATTCCTAACAAGATTAAGAAGGAAGGAATCGCAATTTCCATCTCGTTCCATTTAATTTTGCTTAAGGATTGTGCCATCAAAACACCAACAATAATCAACGCTGGTGCTGTAACTTGCGAAGTGACAACTGCTAACAAAGGAGAAAATAGCAAACTGAAAATAAATAAAATCCCGGTTGTAATAGCTGTGATTCCTGAACGACCACCCACAGCAATCCCCGCAGATGATTCGACATACGCGCCAACTGGTGATGTCCCTAATAGAGAACCAGCTAACATCGCTGTTGAATCAGCGGCTAAAGCTTTCCCCACACGCGGCATTTTATTGTCCTTCATAAAACCTGCTTGATTGGCTAAGCCCACCAACGTACCAGCCGTATCAAAGAATGTTACTAATAGGAACGTTAAAACCACGACCCACATTTGAATCGTATTGATATCTTTCACATGTCCTAACGCCACTAAAAATGTTGGTTCTAAACTTGGCGCGCTTGAAATAATCTTATCAGGCATTGGAATAACGCCTGTCGCTAAACCAACAATCGTTGAAATCGCCATCCCAATAAAAATACCACCCGGTACTCGACGAACTAACAAAATTGCAGTTACGACTAAGCCGACAATGGTAACCCACGTTGAACCAACATTCAAAGGTCCTAAGCCAACGAGTGTCGCATCATTAGCCACAATTAAGCCACCTTGGCTTAAACCAAGAAAAGCAATAAACAACCCGATCCCACCTGAAATGGCAAATTTCAAGTCTGCAGGAATTGCATCAATAATTAGCTCGCGTAATTTAAAAATTGTAATTAAAATAAATATCAATGAAGCCACAAAAACGCCTGCTAATGTCGTTTGCCAAGGAATCCCCATACCAACAGAGACTGAATAAGCAAAGAATGCATTAATTCCTAAAGCTGGTGCTGTCGCAATCGGATATTTCGCCAACACACCCATTAAAATACAACCTAAGGCACTCGCTAAAGCGGTGGCAGTAAAAACAGCGCCTTCGTCCATGCCAGAAGCACCAAGTACGGTTGGATTAACGAACAAAATATACGCCATTGAGATAAATGTGGTGAAACCAGCTAACATTTCTCGTTTCATATTCGTATTCAATTGTTCAAGTTCAAAATATGAACTTATTTTTTCTTTCATGTTCCGTCCTCCTAAAATCTAAACATTTTACAATGTTCGTAAAATATTCAATTTATTAATGAAACAACGTGTTTAATCATATAATAAACCAACAAATAAGTAAATATCAAATTCTAAATTCTGTAAAAAACGAACAATCACGATTAAAAAAAGTATTCCTTTCTAGGAATACTTTTTAAATTAAATCGTTTGTGTGGTCGGGCGAACAACCATTTCACTGATTGACATACGATCTGGCGTGTCTATGGCAAAGACCACTGCTTGCGCAATGTCTTCCGCCTTTAAGCCCCAACTTAACTGTTCTAGATGTAACGTTTCAGCTACTACTCGATTAGAAATTGTTTGATAAAGTTCTGTTTGTACAGCACCTGGTGAAATAATCGTTGATTTAATGTTATTCTCTCTTTGTTCTTGTCGCAATCCTTCCATAATTGCTCGAACAGCAAACTTTGTTCCACAGTAGACAGCCGAATCTGGATAAACGACATGTCCTGCCACAGAATCAGTAGCAATAATCTGCCCTGATTTTTGTTCAACCATAATTGGAAGAACTGCCGCAATGCCATTTAAAACACCCATAATATTAATATCTAGCATTTGACGCCATTCTCCTTTTGGTGCTTCAATAAGAGGCGCCGTTGGCATAACTCCTGCATTGTTAAAAAGAACATCAATTCGTCCATATTTTTCCATTGTAAGCTTGATTACACGCTGAACTTCCTCTTCTTTCGTTACATCTGCTTGTTGCACGAGAATCGTTGCTTCAGGAAGTTCTTTTTTTATAGCAATTAAACGTTCTTGTCGACGTGCTACAATGACTAACTTCGCTCCTTTTCTGGCAAGTAAACGGGCTGTTGCCTCACCGATGCCACTGGAAGCGCCCATGATAACAATAACTTTTTCTGATAATGATTTCATTATATTTCCTCCTTATCTTCCTGAATCCAACGAATAATTTTAGCTGGTGTTCCTGCAACAATAGCGTTAGCTGGCACATCTTTAGTTACAGTCGCATTAGCTGCTACGATAGCATTTTCACCAATCGTAATACCTGGTAAAACAGTGACACCCGCGCCTAACCACGCAAATTTTTTAATGGTAATTGGTGCTAGCAATACGCCTCGCCGTTTCATTGGTAGTTCCGGATGATTGACACTTAAGAGATTAACGCGCGGACCAATTAAAACATTGTCTTCAATTATAATGCCCCCTAAATCAACAAACATAGCTGCCCGATTAATAAAAATATTTTTACCAAAATGTATATTGCGTCCAAAATCTGTATAAAAAGGCAATAAAATCGTAACGGTTTCGTCAATTTTGTCTTGGATAATCGTGGCAAGAAGATTCCTTACTTCATTATGTGTATAGGCTTGTTGATTTAATTCTATTAAATAGCGACTATTTTCCTCTTGAATCTGATGAATAAGTTGAAATAGTGGTTCATCTTTATCAATGCTACCTGTTGCAATTAGTTCTTGGAGATTTTTTGTAAGCATTCCTAATCGCCTCCTTTTGCTAAATTTATCGTAATACGTGACAACTCCTCTGTCTAATACTTATAATAAATAGATAAGTATGCGTTTTAGTTATAGGAGGGAAAGTAATGGAACTACGAGTGATTCACTATTTCTTAGCAGTGGTCCAAGAAAAAACGATTAGTGGCGCAGCCAAACAATTGCATGTATCACAACCAACATTATCTAAGCAATTAAAAGAATTAGAGGAAGAATTAGGCGTGACATTATTTATACGAGGAAATCGACAAATACAATTAACACCTGAAGGAGAATATTTAGCTAAACAAGGGCAAGATATTTTAAGCTTAGCGAATAAAACAGTCACCAACTTGTCGCAAAATGAATTCATTAATGGCGAAATCACGATTGGTGGCGGCGAAACAAAAGCTATGTCTTTTTTAGCGAATGCACTACAACAAATAACAAGCCAGCACTCAGCTGATATTCACCTTCATTTATACAGTGGGAATGCAGATGATGTAATAGAACGGCTAGACAAAGGATTATTAGATTTTGGTTTAATTATTGAGCCTGCACCTAAACAAAAATATAGCTATTTAACATTACCAATTGTAGATACATGGGGCTTAATTACTGTAAAGGACCATCCCTTAGCCACTAAAAATGTTATTACTGCAGCCGATTTAAAAGAAGAACCTTTATTTATTTCTCGACAAGCACAAGTTCCGAGCCAACTCTCTGATTGGCTCGAAGCAAGTCTAGATCAGTTCCGAATCGTTGGGACCTACAACTTACTTTACAACGCTTCACTGATGGTAGAAGCTGGGCTAGGTAGCGCCCTAAGCATTGATGGTATTCTAGAAACAAAGCAAACAAATTTACGTTTTATCCCGCTATATCCTGCTTTAACAGCCAAAATTAGTTTAATTTGGCGCAAAAATACGGTTCTTTCCACAGCTGCTGCATTATTTTTAGAACAAATAAAAAAAAGTATTCAACGCCCTGAATAATAGGTCGTTGAATACTTTTTTAAATCATCACTGTGATCGTAGCTGCAGCCAAAATCAAAACCAAGCCGATAATCGTTACGGTCATTTCCTTGGCTGTTTTCTTTTGACCTAAGAACCAAATACCTGTCAACGTTGCAAGCACAACTGATGTTTGGGATAGAATAAAGCCAGTTGCCAAGCCGTTCATATCTGGCTGCGCTGAAATTAAATAAGTTAACGCTGCAAAGGCGAAGAAAAAGCCTGAAAAAATTTGTTTGTAAGAAACAGCTTCTATAAATGGGGATGTTTCCCCACCCTTAATAGTGACAACTGCTGAGTAAATAACTGCCACAATTACCATGCCTATTGCTTGTGGTAAAAAGGCATGCATGCCATCAATTGCCGTTGCTTGGGGTGCTGCAGAGTACGCCCAATAGCCGATTTCACCAACGGCTAATAGAAGAACTGCTTTTTTCATAATCCCAGCACTCTCAGCGGACTCCGTTTCCGACCAGACCGTCATTTTGGCACCAATCATGATTAACACTAAGGCAAATGCGCCTAACAATTTGGCTGTCGCACCTGGCCAGTTTCCTAAGAAAAAGACACCCCAGAGAGAAGCACCTAAAAGTTGGAACGCGGTCGTTACTGGCATGGCACGTGATGAACCAATCATCGTGAAGCATTTAAACGTAATGATTTGCGCACAGGCCCAACCGACACCAGATAAAATTGAAAAGAATAAATCCATGCCCGTTGGAAAAGCTAAACCATTAATCATTGAAAAAATAGCGGCAAAAATTAATGTTCCTAAACTGGTACCAAGAATTTGATTCACTGGACGACCACCAATTTTGGAAGCGATTGTCGGGAAAAGCCCCCAACCTAGAAGCGGTCCTAAACCGATTAATAATGCAGTCGCATTCATCTCTATTTCCCCTCTCTCGTTTAAAAGACAACGTTACTTTCTAATAAAATATTTGCGTATGGGGTCATTTCCCCTGTCCGAATAAAGGCATGGCAGTTGTTTAATTCTTGTTTCATTTCTGTATGAGGAATAAAACTGATGGGAGTTTCTGGTAAACGAGTTTTAATTGCTGCCAACATGTCAGGATTTTCTGTTTTAATTTCTTCTGCTAAATAAATTCGTTGAACTGCCAATTCCTCAAGGACATTGTTTAAAACTTCCATAAAACTAGGGATGCCATTAGTAACTGCTAAATCAATTTTTTCTGTAGTCCGAGGCACTGGCATGCCTGCATCACCAATACTTAATTTATCAAAATGACCCATTTGTGCGATGACGCGGGAAATATCTGAATTAATAACTTTTGTTTTTTTCATGTCGCTCGCTCCTTTTTATTTGTCTGCCAATTCGTGTTGATAAGGAATCGAAGGTTGGGCTCCAAAACGTTGAACAGTCAACGAAGACGCCTTGTTTCCATAACGAATAGCTTCTTCCAAATTGCTAAAATCTTTTTCTAATATACTACTTAATGCGCCAATAAAAGTATCGCCAGCAGCCGTTGTATCAACCGCTTTCACTTTAAAAGCAGGCACAATACCACTTCGTCCATTGACGTCATAAAAGGCTCCTTTACTACCTACTGTAATAATTACTGCTTCAATCCCTAATTGATGAAGTGCTTCTGCGGCTTTACGCATACTCGCTTCATCTGTGATTTTAATGCCTGTTAAAATTTCGGTTTCTGTTTCATTTGGTACAATCATATCTGTCACGTTTAGTAATTCTTCAGGAACTTGTTCTAACGCAGGTGCGGGATTTAAAATCGTTTTGACGCCTGCTTTTTTAGCAATTTTAAACGCTGCAATCGTACTATCAATCGCACTTTCAAATTGGGCAATCACAAAATCACTTTTTTCAATAATTTCTTGATGTTCCTGGACTTGTTTTGGCGTAAAGGCGTTATTGGCTCCTGCGTAAATCATAATGCTATTTTCACCAGCGTTATCTACCATAATAAAGGCTTGGCCAGTAGCTGTTTTCTCTAAAGTGGTGACCCCAGTTAAATTAATTTCATCTTGACTCATTAAATCAGTCATCATAGCTCCAGCGCCATCATTTCCCACAGCACCAATAAAATATGTTTCTGCGCCTGAACGTTTCGCTGCAACTGCTTGGTTTGCTCCTTTACCACCACCTGCTGTAAAATGTTCAATGGCGTGAATTGTTTCGCCTGGTTTTGGCATTTCTTTGACTCTTAATGTTGTGTCTAAATTGATACTTCCGATAATTGTAACCGCGTTCATTTTCATCCACCTCAATAAAATTTATTTTTTCATTCTAATTAAAACGTTTTAGTAAAACGTTTTAATTCCACAACAAAAATATAGCACACCTTGAAAGCTATTTCAAGGGTGCTGTCGAAAATCGTTCAATCAGTTGGACAGGCAAGGTTTGCTCCTCCCAATCTTTTGCAGGCTGATGGATTCTTTCCAATAATAGAGTCGCCGTAGTTTGCCCCAATTGAAAAACAGGTTGAGCAATTGTTGTTAGCGGCGGCGAAACATACTCGCACATATCAACATTGTCATAACCAATAATACTATAATCCTCAGGAATTTTTTTGCCCGCTTCTGCTAATCCTCGATATAAACCAAAAGCAATTTCATCATTGATAGCAAAAATTCCGGTGCTCTCTGTTTTTAAAATTTCGGGGACAGCTTGGTAGCCGCCAGTTTTTGATAATTCTGTTTCGATTAACTGGACCTTTTCCGTATAAACAGAACAAAAACCTTTTAACCGTTGCTGAATATTGACTGGCGCATGTGGTGGCATTACCACGACGACCTGTTCATGTCGTTGCTCTTGTAAATGTTTTGCTGCTAGTTGCCCACCTCTATAATCGTCTGTCAAAACAGCGTCGCTAAAGCCTTCTGCTTTTTTTTGGTCAAGTACAATAAATGGAATCTTTTTCGCACGTAGCGTTTCATTAATCGTTTGATTGGAAATTTCAGAACTTGCAATCACAAAGCCATCGACACTACGACGAATCAACTCTGTTAAATATTCATGTTCTCTTGTAACATCTTGTTCCGCATTACATAACATCAGTATAAAATTTTCTTTGTATAAAACACTTTCAATTCCTCGAATCAATTGCGCGAAAAATGGATTAGTAATATCAGGTACGATTACGCCAATCGTCTTACTTTTTTTCATCACCATACGTTGCGCAAAATAGTCGGGCTGATAGTTTAATCGCTCTTTTGCAGCCAATACTTTTTCGACCGTTTTCCCACTAAACCGTGCCCCATTCCCGTTTAAAATTTGTGAAACGGTAGTAATGGAGACACCTGAGTCATTGGCAACATCTTTAATTGTAACCTTTTTATTTGTCATCCTACTTCTCTCCTTGCCGTGAACGCGCCCATTCACCGGACCTCTTAATCTCATTTAATTTACTACAATCATTTACTTTACGCAACCACAAATAAATACGTACATTCGTTTAAACCGTCCTTTCATCCCTTCAACAAATTTCGTTGTTCTACTTTTAAAATGTTATACTGTAGAAAAAATGATTTACTTTTTGCTGAATGGAGGGCCTTAATTGAAAAAGAAATCGATTGGTTTGTTGTTAGCTAGCGCATATTTGTTTCACGCACGTTCTCGTCAAAAATCCTTAAAAGCCTGTCTTTTTGAAGATTCTTTACGTCTTTCCCAAATTGCTCGCCTTGAACGAAATCCGAAAGTCACCAAGGCTTTTTATCATTGGCAACGATCATTAAATGAACAAGTAACTTTGCCAAAACATCTACGTCATCTTTTTCCTCTTCAAGAAATGACTCAATTTCCTACGATGTATCGCATGTCAAACTCCGTTATTGCACCTACCAAGAAAGCTGTACTGTACCTGCATGGTGGGGGCTTTACATTGAATCTTGCCTATAGCCAATTAGACTTTAGTTATAAACTAATTGAAGATCTCCCTTTTGCAACAGATTATTTTATCCCTGTATATCCATTAGCACCAAATAAGTCTTTTGCTGATATTTATAATCATTGCTATGCTGCTTATCAAGAAATTTTACAGCATTATGATCCCGAAGATGTTATTTTATTAGGTGATTCTGCTGGTGGTACATTGGTTTTAAACGTATTGCAGAATTTAGCCACCGATTTCCCTGAACGCTTACCCAAAGCTGCTGTTTTAATTTCTCCTTGGTTAGATGGACATTTAGACATTCCCGTTGCCAAAAGTTATCAAAAAAAGGACAAAATGATTGGCATGAACTATTTACAATTAATTGCCCAAGAGATTGACGACACAGCCAATCACTCCACGCTTTCTTTAAATTGCTTGTCCTTTGATTATCAAAAATTTCCGCCACTTTTTTTCGTGGGCGGCACACATGAAGTTTTTTGCCCTTCCTATCACCAATTTTTAAAACAATTAGGGCCACGACCACAAGATACTTGCCGATTGGTGCCTGGCATGCAACACGTTTTCGCAATGAAACAGTACTTGCCAGAAGGACGACAAGCGCGGAAACAAATTGCACAATTTATCCAAGAACAATGGTAAAAGGCAAATGGGACAGAAGTCAAAACGACTTCTGTCCCACTTGCCTTTTTAGAACTAAACACTTAGTTTTCTTCGGCGACTTTTTTCTCCCGCATAGTCAAAACAGCGCTAGCCAAAAGAACAACCACTACAAAAGCAATGATTCCTCCTACTAAAAGACTCGGACCTGCCTCACCTAATTTACCTAAAAATAGGCCTGGGATTAAATAATCTGTATCCGCAAACGTTGAGGATGCTAACTGTAGATCACCCAAGACTGGTAAAATGAATAACGGTAACCAACTAATTAATAAGCCATTAAACGCAGCCCCTAAAATCGCTCCCCGACGTCCCCCTGTGGAATTTCCAAAAACGCCTGCCGCGGCACCACAGAAAAAGTGCCCGACAACGCCTGGTATAATCACGGTGGTATTCAGACCAACCATCGCTAACATTGAAATAGTTCCCACAATAAAGCTCACAAAGAACCCAATCAAGACAGCATTTGGCGCATAAGGAAAGATAATGGGAACATCAAGTGCTGGTTTAGAATTAGGCACTAATTTTTTAGCAATTCCTTGGAAAGCTGGCACAATTTCTCCTAAAACCATCCGCACACCCTGTAAAACCACAACGAAACCAGCCGTAAAGGTTCCTGCTTGAATTAATGAAAAGATGATCGCATTTTCGCCATTGCTTAACTCATGCTCGACATAGCCTGTCCCAGCCAGCAAAGCCAAAATCACATAGACAATCGACATCAAAATCATAATTGAGATGGTTGAGTCTCTTAAAAAACCAAAACTTTTAGGAATTTTAATATCTTCCGTTGACTTTTCTTTATTCCCAAAGACTTTTCCAATAAAGCCACTTGCCGCATAACCAATATTCCCTGTATGCCCCATTGCTACTTTATCATTTCCAGTAATTTGTTTCATAAAGGGCTGACAAAGAGCAGGTGTCACTGTTAATAAAGTTCCTTCAAATAAACCACCTAAAAGAATCATTGGCAAACTAACGCTAAAACCGGCCCCCACTAAAATAACGGCTGTCAAACACGAAACGTACATCATCGCTTGACCTGTCAAAAAGATATATTTAAAACGTGTAAAACGCGCCAACAGAATATTAACAACCATGCCCACCAACATAATCAGAGCAGTTGGTGTCCCATATTGTTGCAAGGCAATCGCTACAACTGCTTCATTACTAGGCACCACGCCTTGTGTATTTAACGCGGTTTGGAACATCTCCGCAAAGGGCGTTAACGAGTTCGCTAATAGCCCTGCGCCACCAATTAAAACTAAAAAGCCGACGAATGTTTTCAACGTTCCTTGAACAACATCAGAAAATTTCTTTTTCTGTAAAACTAATCCCAACAAAGCAATTAATGAAACCAGAATCGCTGGCTGGCTAACAATTGAAACAAATAAATTCAATAAAGTTTCCATGTTTTTCCTCCTTCTTATTGATGTGCAATGCCATTGTCATCTAAAACTTTCAAGACTTTCTCCTTCGTTTCATCGTAATCAATAATCGCATTTAAAGGAATGATTTTTTCATCAGGAATTGACCCTAAAGCATCTTGCAATGTTTTTTCGACAAAGAAGTAATCAGCCATATCGCCACTGGCACTCCCGACATCTGTGTGATCAATTTGAAAATTATCTGTATCAACACCGACTTCCTCTAAAATTTGTTGGATATTCATTTGCACCATAAAACTTGTTCCTAAACCACTTTGACAAACTGTAAAAATCTTCATCTTATTTCTCTCCTTCTTGGATAATTGATAGTATTTCTGGGACGGTTTCAGCCGCCACTAAGCGATGTAATGATTCTTTTTTTGATAGAATTTTTGTCAGACTAGATAAGGCCCGTAAATGTGTTTCGTTATCTGAAGCAGCTAAACAAATAAAAAGGTGAATTTCATGCTTAGGATCTTCTAATAAATCGACACTTTTTTGGATTTTTAGTAATGACATGCCTAACTGATTAACGCCATCTTCTGGCCGCGCATGAGGCAATGCTACGTCTGGACAGATATGGATAAATGGCCCAAACGATTCGACTTTTTGAATCATCGCATCAATGTACTTTTCCGTAATACTGCCATTTTTTAATAACGGCTTGGCAGCTTCTGTAATTCCCGCTCGCCAGTCTGCAACTTCAGGCAGGACTTGGACTGTTTCTGTTGTTAATAATTCCGATAACATTGGACGCAGATCCTCCTCTTTTTCTAAAATTTTGTTCATTTTACGATGCAAGACACGATATAACTGCGCTTCTGTGACTCCTTTTTTTAAGGAAATATAAGGTTTTAACGCATCTAAAATATCTTTGACATCTGGCATGGAAATACCTGGCAATAGCCAATCTGATTGGACTTGGTGCATCAATTGATTTTTCTCCAAAGAGCTCATAATGGGCTTGGTAAGATAAACCTTTTTGGCTGTTTCAATAGGGACCGTTGAGAAAATGATGTCATAGCTTTTTTCAGATACATTCTCTATTTCCCTCACCGCATTCGTTTCTTTAAATTCAATCATTGGAAATAGCCGACGCAATTCCGATTGCAAAATCAACGAAGAACTGATACCACTGGGACAAACAATTAGCGCTTTTAGCTTTTCTTGCCGCTGTTCATTTTTTTGCCCGAAAATTTCTCCACCAAATAATATGGTAAAAAAACCGATTTCCTCTGACGGGATTGACCGTTTCGTTAATTTTTTTAAAGGAGCTAACGCTTGTTCACAAAGATGATAAAGCGACCGATACGATTGTCGAATATCCTTGATTAAAACATTCGGCAAGTAAAAGCCATAGCTAATCCGAAAATAGGCAGGAACCAGATGATAATACACATTCATGAGCAATTCACGAGGCTGTTCAAATTGAACAACGGCCAACAATTCCATTTTCCGAATAATTTCACCAGAAATATCTAATAAAAACTCTAACTTCGTATCTCGCAATTCTCCTTGCAAGGCTGTCATTAAACAAATCGTGAAAAAAAGACTCTCAGTTTCTACATTCGCCACTGGCCCAACTAAATCACTTAAAATACGATGACTGACGGGATAAGCGCGTAAGGACTGAATTAACTGGTTCTCAGGCCAGACGACTGTTCCATATTTGCCTAATCTTTTTTGAGAAAAAGCAAGAAAGTAACTAATTTCATCCAATCTGCTGGGTACCAGTTGAAGCTGTGCTTCCTGGACGGCTAATTGAATGCCGTCACGTATTTTTGCGTATTGGCTCATTTGATGCTGACTGAGCCAGCAAAATAAAGCGAAGGTGCCCGACTTTTGTTGTAAGAGGCGGGCAAGCCAATTTTTCCCGAAACGACGAATCCGAAATTCATCTCCTTCTAGGTAAAACCCTCGTTTTCGTTCGTAGGATAAAGCAATGTTTTCAGTTGCTAGTTGGTGTCGTACTTTTTTGATATCCGCTAAAATAGTGCCTTTCGAAACGTCTAAAAAATTTTGGTAATGATACACCGATAGTTCTTCGATTTCTGAATAAGTGAGCAAAAAAATAAGTGCTTGTCTTTCTGTTTCGCTATAAATCACTTGACGTTGTTGAAAAAGTTGTTTTCCCCATTCATTTGCGGAAAGGTTTGGAATGCTGACGGTATTCTGTTGAACTTCTCCGCCTATTGTCGAAAGTTGCGTCACTAATTCTCGTTGCGAAAGATCGGTTATTTGTTGAGCCAAAGAGAGCGCAATTTTTTGCCCTGCATACTCGTCAAGGAGATAACTTATTTTATAATTCACAGCTGTGTCCTCCTCCTGTAATCATCATATAATGATAGCGCTTTATTTTCTATCTAAGTTGGGTACAAATGTCTACTGTACTTTTTTGATAAATTGTACCGTTCTTTATTTTAAAGTTAACAAAAACCCGTTGCAAGTTTCTTAAAAACTTACAACGGGTTTTCTTTATGTTAATTGTGTTTGTAATGCGATATTCAGTAAGATAGCCACCGCTACCCAGCCGCCACACATCACCAGAAGCAGCCAACTAAACATTGATTGTTTTACTAAAGACTGCTTAGGCTTTGCCAGATGTACAAAATTCATGCTATTTACTAAGAACAGTAAAAATAAAGCAAAACAAAGGACGGCCAAGCCAGCACAAATCCAAATCCACATCGTAATCTCCATCTATATTCCTCCTTCTACATTAACTCTATTTATAAAAACAGCACATTATTTTTCCTTTTTCCTTTTTTTATTCAAATAATAGAAACTTGTTAGTACTACGAGTAAACATGCAATACCAAGGCTGTAAAGCCACGTGCTATTTCGTTCACCTGTCCTTGGTAATGACGTCTGTGCATTAGTCGGATTCGTTTTAGCAGTGGTTTTTCTGCTCACTTTGTCTTGTTGTTGTGACGTTTTTTTATCTTTATCAGTGACTGGTTGCTCTATTGGCTTAATGACACCTTCCGTTTTTAGTGGCTCTTTCCCTCCATAGAACGTTACACCGATATTCGTTTGCCCTACTTCTTCTGCAAAACTCTCAGAAGAAACAATTAGACTCGCAATGCCAACGGTTAAAAGTATTCCCAACGTCACCAGAAGTGACCCTTTACTTTTCATTGTCATCATAGCGTGCTCCTTGTCTATTTTTCAAGGCTGCCTGTTTTTCTTGTTGTAAATAGGCTTGTTGTTTCAGTGTTGCTTTCTGTTGCGTAAAACGCCAAATAGCTAGAATTAGACTCACAATTGTTGCAGCTAACAAGCCATAAAAAGCTTGATTCCACCAAGTCGGTAGGACCAATTTCACTACTGCTTCTTTATTTAATTTTTTGGCTTCTTGACTACTGATGGTAAATTCTTGCTTAAACGGCCACACTTGTTGTTCATCTTCTTTCAAGACCGCTTTTCCTTCAAAAATATAGGTTCCTGGACGAACATCTTCTTTCCCGAAATCTAAATGGAAGTTCATCGTCGAATTTGGCGCAAAACGAACACTTGGTAAAATCCGTTTGGCATATTCTTTCGTTTCGCCTTTTTTCGTTACTTTTCCTTCTAAACGCACTTCAGGAAAAATAGCGGATGTCGGATTCTGAATAACCGCTTGGACCGATTTATTTCCTAAAGCAATGGTCGGAACTAATTTAACTAATTGAAGAGTCTCTGCTAGATACATCGGTGTATCTTCTGACATTCGTAAAGCAATTGCTACATTAAATCCATATCGACTGGTTAAACCCGTTGATTTTCCTTTTTCTTCCTTTTCATCTTCTGCAAGCGAAGCATAAACACCACCCAAAACTAATCCTTGGAAACCATTCGCTGGAATTTCGACAGTCATTTTGGCTGTTACGGTTTTCTTAGCGGGAACTTTTACATGTTCCTCAGGTAATTTAATTAATGTTGTCAAGGGTACTTTTAAACTTGAATCTGGTTTTTTCTCGAAATCATTGTACACAATTAAACCATTGTCATTCGTCACAGCATTCGCCAAATTTAAATCAATCGTCAATTCTTCATCTGTTTTATTAATTAATGATAATTCGACTTCTTGTTTCTGTCCCGGTTTTACAATGAGATCGTAGTAGGATTGCGTATTTTTCGCTTGATTCTCAGGAATATTGGGTTTAACTGTAAATTTTGTATTCATGTTGTCATCCGCTTCTTCTGCTTGTACAGCAGAAGGGATGCTTAATGCCATCACACAAATAAAAACTGTGACGATTAGCCAGCGCATTGTCTTCATTATTTGTTCCTCCTATGTATCGAAAAGGAGCCGTGCACCACTGCGCAGCTCCTTTTCTAGTAATGCAGTATTCTCGTTAGTAACTTTTTATGGCGCAGCCACTAATGTCCAAGTTACGTTACCTGTATACGCACCATTTGTAATTTGTGAACTAGGTGTTGTAATGTTTAATTTTACATTTGATAATTCAGAATCCCATGTACCTTGACCTTTACCAACTGCTGCTGTAGCAATTGATACAGCTGCTCCACCTACTGGAATAGTTGTTCCAGCAAATTCAGGACTTCCTGGATCTGCTGCAAAGGCAGCTACATCACGTGAGTATGTTTTTGCTGTTTCATCGTATTTCGCTACTGCTCCTGTTTGTGCAAAGGTAATTGAGCCTTCTAAAGTAGCAGTGCCATTTTTCATTTCAGCAACGCCGGCAGTAACTGACCAACCCGCTTGTGTTCCACGAACATCCCCAACGGCATAACGTTTTGTTTGGGTACCTGTCGCATCTAACGAAATCGCTGATAAATCAGAACTAACTTCTGTCGAAGCAAATTTGAATTCTGTTGGAACATATAACAAATCAAAATTTGTATTCGAGCCTGGTTCTGGTTCTTGTGTGCTTCCGTCATCTCCATCACCCGTACCGCCTGGTAATGAACCACTTGTCATCTCTACGTTTGCTGGTGTTGTACCAGTCGTTGTTGCATGTGCTGCTGCAGGAGCGATGCTTGCCCCTAAAATTGCCGTTCCTGCAAATAAAGTTACCAATGTTTTTTTCTTCATTTTACTCTCTCCTTTATATCTTGGTTAATTAATGAATAAAAAAGTGAAAAACTTTTCTATCTCAGTAGAACGTAAACTAAGTATAGCGAAAAAAAGACTGCTTGTGATTTCAAATTTTAAACACCTCATGCAAAAAAAATGAATTTACTATAACAGCAAGGTTCCAACGACTTTTTGTGTCTTTGAAAACGTAATTTTCAAAAAAGATATTGTTTTTTTTCACATATAAAGTAGTAATTTTATAAAAAAACAGCGAGAAAACGTCAAAACATTAGTAACAAACACTAACATTTTGACGTTTTCTCGCATTTATTAAATCGAAATTTCCTCAATATTTTTAAAAAAAATAGTGAAAACTAAAATTATATCGTTTTCATAGACAAAACGTACATTTTTTCTTACGAAAATTGATAATCACTCGCTGACTATTCTCTAATCAAAGCTTGCGTTGTACAACGGAAAGAACCACCTAACATTCTAGAAACATGGTAATCAATTGCCTCAACTTTGATACCTTTTGCTTCTATTTGAGGAATTAAGGTTGTAAACGATTGGTCTGTTATATACGTTTCTTCGTTAAGCGGCAGACCATTTGTCACTAAATACGCTGCTTCTTGCAAAGTAACGTGAATTTTTTCCCAGTTTGCTAATTGCGCAGGAAGTCCATCCAAAAAGGCCTCTTCACAAACAATCATCAAGCCTTCTCTCAACAAGCTTAACGCACAATCTAAGTGGAGAATATGAGGATGTAACCGAACCGGCACCACTTCATAACCAAAATGACCAATCATATTGGCTAACCACTGAATTCCTGCTAGGTTACTTGCCAAGCCAGAGTAGCCCACAAAAATTGTTTTTCCTAGAACTAAAACATCGCCGCCTTCAATAAAGGGACCTGCTTCACTTAAAGCCCCTTCAGAAATGTCAGGTTGTGGCGCAGCAAAATAATAGCCTTCTGCTTCTTGTGTCCACTGCTGAATAATCGGACGAATTGGTAAAATTTCTTGTCGACGGTGTTGAAATCTTAAGTTTCCTTCTATTAAGAGATTGCCAATTGTAAAAAAAGGGTCTCGTGAAAAGAAGTTACTATATCCTACGCCCAATTCCTTGCCATGTTCTTTTTCATAGGTTGTCAATAAACGTGGACGAAATACTTCTACGCCATAAGATTCTAATACTCCTTGCATGACTTCTTTTTCTTTTTCCCAACGCACTTGTTGTTCTGGTGCAAAGTCTGCTAAATCACGCCCTTCATTATTCTGTGTTAAACGGGCATTTTCCTCTGTTAAAAAAGTCGTATCCGCTTCATCAAATTTATCTGGTAAACAAAATTGCGATTGTGCTAAAACAACTGAACGCAACGGTGCAAATTCACTTTCAACATGCATTTTTTTCATTATTTGACCTCACTTTTATCTGGTTACCTTCATTATAACAGAGATAAAATTTTTATTCCTTCAATGAAGAAAAAGCAGAACTTCTATACGTTCTGCTTTTTCTTCATTTTGTTATTTACCAATACCTTTATCTTTAATCTCAGCTTTTTGCCCGGTGCCATCTACTAAGCCAAAAATAATCTTCGCTTGGTCTGTATTATCAATTTGTCCTGAAAAAGCTTCTGCTTGTGGGCCATAAGCATAGACATTTACATCTTCTCCTGTGTGTCCGCCAGTGGTCCAACCAGTATTCGAACGTTCATCAAAAATCTTTCTTAATGCCTGAGCGATTTTTTCAACATCTTTTGACTCCGCCGCTGTTTTCACTGCTTTCAATTCAGCCTCACTTAATTGAAAATCAATATACTCAGTCACTGTTTTTTCCACATTACCATTTTTAATAATTTCTTCTGCCATGAAATCAGGCGTGCGTTTTGCCGCATGTAAAGGCTCCGTCAACCAGTTGTATTGATCTCCTTTGCCTAAAGACAAGCCCCCTGTTGAATGATCTGCAGTTGTAACCACCAATGTTTCACCATCTTTTTTGGCAAAATCGATGGCCTTTTCAAACGCCGCTTCGAAGTCTTGCATTTCGCTCATCGCGCCAACAATATCATTGCTATGCCCGGCCCAATCAATTTGACTACCTTCAACCATTAAAAAGAAACCTTTTTCATTTTTATCTAACCGTTGAAGAGCCGCTTCTGTCATATCAGCTAATGAAGGGACTTCTTCCGTTCGGTCAATCATTTTAGGTAGCCCGCCTGGTGCAAACAAGCCTAAAATTTTGTCGTCTTGGTTCTCTTTTAACGACTTTTTGTCTGTGACATGACCATAACCCGCTTGGGAAAATTCTTTGACTAAATCACGATCTTTCCGGGCAAATAATTCGGAGCCGCCGCCAAGTAACACATCGACTTTGTGTTGTCCGTCGATTTGATCATCAAAATAGTCATCGGCGATTTCTGCCATATTTTTGCGTGAAACATTATGTGCGCCATATGCAGCAGGGGTTGCATGTGTTATTTCAGATGTTGCTACAAGCCCCGTTGATTTCCCCACTTTTTTCGCACGTTCCAGCACTGTTTCTGTTTTGGACTTGTCATTATCGAGTGCAATAGCATTATTATAGGTTTTTACTCCGGCAGCCATCGCTGTCGCTGCGGAAGCTGAATCGGTGACATTCTCTTCTTCATCTTCTGGATAAGTGGCTTGCTGTCCGACCAAATAGGTATCAAAAGCTGTTTGGGGAACACGCTTGTCTGAGTGATTGGCTTTGAAATAGCGATAGCCCGTTGTATACGGATTCCCCATGCCATCTCCAATCATAAAAATAACATTTTTTACTGGTGCTTTTTCAGATTCAGTTGCCTTCGCTTCAGCAACCTCTGTTTGTTTTTCGCCGCTTTTCTGTTCAGATAAATTTGTACAACCCGCTAATGTTGTGAATGTTAATAGGGTAACCCCTAGCAAAGCTCTTTTCTTCATTTCCTTGTTTCCTCCTTCATATCTACCCATACATTGACTATAACAAGTCTTAGTTGATTTCTGATAAATAACAAGTAAACAAAGTGTTAAGTTGTTGTATTGCTTCTGTTAAGTTCCTTATTTATCGCGTCTTGCTGCTCTTTTTTCGGCCTCTTTGCGTAATTGTTTCTGCGCTTTTTTTGAGCCGCGTTCAATATCTTTGAGTTTCTTTCGTTCATGGAAATCTGTAAATAAACTTTCTAAATCATAGTCTTGCGGATATAGATCTTGTGCTTTCGCTTGTAATTTCAACCGTCTTCGTGGTACATTTTCAATTTTATCATTCACAAATACTTGGATTTCTTGTTCACCCTCATCTGTAAAAACCAACCCAATTTGTTGTGTTTCTGTCAATAGGACACGATCACCTTTTTGATAACGGTGTGTTTCTTCTACAAACGTGGCAAAGGTCGTTTCTTTTGCTTTCAGGGGTTTAAATAGACTTCGATTAGTAGGGTATTCTTTCCGCTGAATATAATGAGCCGCCTTTTCAATGAGCTGTGGCTCCATCTTCATTTTACGTGCAATCCAAAGCGCCTGACTATCGCCAACTTCACCAATTTTCAATTGATATTTGGGCGTTAATGTTTCACGATCGAAGGCCATTGCGGCGGGCACAAAATCGTCATGCTCTTGGGCAAAACGTTTAATTTCACCATAATGGGTCGTTGCAACTACCAAGGCCCCCTTTTGATACATCGTTTCCATGATAGCAATCGCTAAGCCCGCTCCTTCGTTCGGCTCGGTACCACTGCCAATTTCATCTAATAAAACAAGCGTGTGTCGCTTAACATTACGCAACATTTCCGCAATATTTTTCATGTGCCCAGAAAAAGTGCTTAACGCATTTTCCAGATTTTGCTGATCACCAATATCGACAAAAATTTCATCTAATACTGGAATCTCTGTGCCCGCTTGTGCTGGAATTTGCAACCCAAATTGTGTCATGACAGTCAATAAGCCAACTGTTTTCAAGACAACCGTTTTACCACCAGCATTGGCACCTGTAATGACAAGTCCTCGATACTCTGCTCCTAAAGAAAACGTCAATGGTACTGCGTGTTCTAATAAAAGTGGATGTTTTCCTTGAACAATGCGCAAGCGTTCTTCTTTGTTTACTTTTGGCGTGATCCCACCAATTTCGCGACTATACTTTCCTCGTGCAAAAATAATATCTAAGGTGGTCATTGTATCGACGGCTTGATCGACTAGTCGTTCTTGCTCATTGATTAACCCTGTTAGTTCTGCCAAAATTTGATATTCTTCCGCTGTTTCTTCCGCTTTTAAGAGTGTCAATTGTTCATTTAATTTACTAATTGCTACAGGTTCAATAAAGACCGTTTGTCCTTTATTGGATTGCTCAATGATTGTGCCTGAAACCTTATTTTTATAGCTAGCTTTGATTGGTACCGTGTAATGTTCCCCTTTTTTCACCATCATATTTTCTTGAATATACAGTTGATTATTTTTATTGCGTAAAAATTTGGTGACTTTTGTTTCAATTTCTTGTTGGCATTCATTGATTTGACGCCGGATTTTCCGAAGTTGTCGAGAAGCATCGGTGGCAACTTTTTGGTTATGGATTTTCGTATAAATTTGTTCTTCGATTGCTCTGAAATCAGCTAAGTGCTGACTGTAACTAAATAGGCGTGGTGTTTGGTATTGATTTTTTTCAAAAAACTTCTGGATTCGCTGACTACTTCTTAAAAAGTCAGCGACCTCAATCAATTCGTTTGGTGTAAGGATTAAGCCTTTTTTCACTTGTTGAAGCAAGCGGGTAATTTGGCTCAAGCCCATGAAAGGGACGTGTTGTCCGCTATCAATAATTAAGCGGGCCTCGGTTGTTTCCGTTAAGCGGGACTGCACTGTTTCTAAACTTGTTGCAGGGACCATTTTCGCCAACCGTTCTTTACTATACTCGCCAATCGCACGTGTTTGAACTTCTTTAAGAATTGTTGTAAATTGTAATTTTTGAATGGTTTCATGATTCATTTGTTTTTTCTTCCTTTCTATCACGAAAAGAATACCTGGCGCCTTTAAATAAAAACCAGTTTCTACAGAAAAAAGAGGACAGCGTTCTACCGCTGTCCTCTTTATCATTGGATAAAGGTTACTAAAGAAACCTCTTTTAAAGGAGGTATTTAGTAATTGAGATGACTGACAGGTATCACTTTCTAAGCACACCAAATAAACCTTGCTTGGTTCACTGGTTATTCAACTTATCAATTAGATACCTACGACACTCACCAAAATACCCCACATTCATTTGTTGGTTTTTATTTATTCTCCACTTGAGAGTAGCAAATCTGGCGAAGAAAGTCAAATAAAGATTGGCCCTTTACTTATTCAATGTGTTTTTCATCATGGTTAGTAACGTTTTCACGTCTTCTGTTC
>OATV01000075.1_pt1 | contig 51055 bp, 37 predicted proteins | sample 1476081 | NCBI WGS metagenome assembly OATV01 (sample SAMEA2579990, study PRJEB22360) | human gut metagenome | biome: human gut; feature: human-associated habitat; material: faeces | place: Denmark | collected 2008/2010
CGGCCCTTCTGGGGCGCCCCCCCCCCAGCCGCACCCAGACGGACGTATCCTGCGGCAGCCGGCCGTCATCGGTGAGCGGCGCGGACGAGAGCAGCACCTCGCCGTCGGGCAGCGAAACCGGGGTGGTGCCGAAATTCGTCAGATTCGCCCAACCGTTGGCACGACGGTAGGCGATCACGCCGCCGGGCTGGCCGTCTGCGCCGTCGCGCATGCCGCTCGGACGGTTCTCGGGAAGCAACGTGCAACTGGTGTCCGGAGTCTGCATCTCGTGACGCAGCCGCAGCACGCGACGATAGAAGTTCAGCATGGAGCCGTCGTCGGCGTCCTGGATGTCCATGGCGAAATCCTTGAACCACGCGGGCTGCGGGAGGTGTGGTTCGGCGTCGCTGACGGCAGGGGAGAACCCGAACGAGCCGGCATGGACGTGCCTCTTGTCGGACGTGTACGTCTCGGGCACGTCGGACGCGACCCAGGGCAGCGGCACGCGGCAGCCGTCACGGCCCTTGGTGGACTGCGCCCGCGAGGTGCGCAGGCCGGAGGGATCCTCGATGCGGTCCCATGGAATATCCGCCACCTCGAACAGGCCCAGCTCCTCGCCCTGATACACGTAGGCCGAGCCGGGCAGCGCCATTTCGAGCATCAGTGCGGCGCGTGCCCGCAATGCGCCGGCCTGGCGATCCTCGATATAGGTGGTGCCGTCACGCAGCAGCCAGTCGTTGGCGATCTGATGGTATTCGCTGGTCGGCACTTGCGGCAGCGCGTAACGCGTGGCGTGGCGCGGCACATCATGGTTGCTCATCACCCAGGTGGACGTCGAGCCCGACCTCTCGGCGCACGCCAGCCCCTTGTCGATGGCTTTGCTCATCGCGTCGAAGGTCCAATCCGCCTTGGCGAACTCGAAGTTGAACACCTGCCCCAGTTCATCCGGTGACGCGTACAGGTACTGGCGTTCCGGCCGGACCCATGCCTCGGCGACCGCGAAGCGCGGGGGATCGTAGCGGTTGAACACCTCGCGGCGCCACTCACGGTAGATGTCGTGCACCTCGTCGCGGTCGAGCACTGGGTGGGATCCGTCCGCGGGCATGTCGTTCGTGCTCATCACCACGTAGTCGTCGAGGTCGTCGCGGTCGAGGTCCTTGGCGAGCCCGTGCGCCACATCGATGCGGAACCCGTCCACGCCGTGATCGCACCAGAAACGCAGCGTCTCAAGGAAATCGGCGCGCACGTCCGGGTTCTTCCAGTTCCAGTCGGGCTGCTCCTTGGCGAACATGTGCAGGTACCATTGGCCGTCGTCCACGCGCGTCCATGCCGGACCTCCGAAATGGTTCTGCCAGCGGGTCGGCGGCTCGTCGCCGTTCGGGCCCTTGCCGTCGCGGAAGATGTACCGGTCGCGCGCAGGGGAGCCGGGGCCGTCCGCCAGCGCCTGACGGAACCAGGGGTGCAGGTGGGAGCTGTGGTTGGGCACGATGTCCACCACCACTTTGATGTCTGCCGCATGCGCGGCGGCGGCCAGCCGGTCGAAGTCGTCCATCGAGCCGAGCTTCGGATCCACGTCACGGTAGTCGGCCACGTCGTAGCCGCCGTCCGCGAGTTCGCTCGGGTAGAAGGGCGACAGCCAGATCGCGTCGACGCCCAGCTGCCGCAGATAGGGGATCCGCCCGGTGATGCCATTGATGTCGCCCAGACCGGAGCCGGTGGTGTCCTGGAAGCTGCGCGGGTAGACCTGGTAGACCACGGCCTGCCGCCACCACAGTGCCGGGTCGGTCTCGGCGTCGTGCCGCGTCGTGATAGATTGCGTTTCCTCTGCCATGTAGTCCTCCTGGCCGTATGCATGTACCGCTGCCGTTCCTGCGCTGCCGTAATGGCGCGTGGCCGGCCGCGTCCCGAATGTCCAAGATTATATCCGTCCCGTTCCACCCGAAGCGGCGGGTCATGTCGTGTAGCGACACCAAGCTTCCGTCGTGCCCGCGTGTCTTCTTAGCGGCGCTTTAGCGGGGTCCCAATTGGATAGGGCAAGAGCATGACGCGCTGATCGTCGACCGCCGGCTGCCCGACGGCGACGGGCTGGATTTGATTCGTACCCTGTGCGGCTCCGGCGTCACTACACCCGCGCTGATGCTGACCGCGCTCGCGCAGGTGGACGACATCGTGGAAGGGCTGGACTGCGGCGTGAACGACTACCTGACCAAGCCGTTCCGCTTCATCGAACTGCAGGCCCGGCTGCGCGCGCTGCTGCGGGGGTTCAACGCCCAGACGGCCAGCGTGGTGGTGGGCGACTGGGCGTGCTCAAGCCGCACTCCGGCATCATCGAGGATCCGGACGGCAGGGCGGTGTCGCTCGGGTGCGCGCGTCATCGCCAATGGGCGCAGATCCGCGTGTCCGACCATGGACCGGGCATCGGCGGCGATCCCGAACGACTGTTCCGCCGCTTCGCCCGGGACGATGACGGCACCGCGCGCCAAGGGTACGGGCTCGGCCTCGCGCTCGCCCGTGATGTGGCGAACCGGTATGGAGGCTCGGTCGCGGTGGAGTCCTCGTCCCCGTCCGGCACTACGATGCTGCTCTCTTTCCCGCTGGCCTGACGGCGCGTCCCCGGTCTGCTATAGCCTGTAACGTTCCCTAGGAAAACACAGCAGGAAAGGCGGCTTGCGATGGTCGACAGCCATGATGCGGAAACGTACAGCGCGAAGGATTCGCGCCTGATCTGGATTGATTGCGAGATGACGGGACTTGACATCTTCGGTGGCGACGAGCTCGTCGAGGTGTCAGTGGTGCCTACCGATTTCGACCTCAACGTGTTGGACGAAGGCGTGGACTACGTCATCAAGCCGTCCGACGCCGCCGTCGCGCACATGAACGACTTCGTGCGCGCCATGCACACCCGTTCCGGGCTCATCAACGAATGGGAGCACGGCCTGAGCCTCGAAGAGGCGGAACGCAAGGTCACCGAATACGTGCTGCGGTTCACGCCGGACGGAGTCAGGCCGCTGCTCGCGGGCAACACCATCGGCTCCGACAAGAAATTCCTCGACCATTACATGCCGGGTCTCATGAGCCATCTGCACTACCGCAGCGTGGACGTGAGCACGCTGAAGGAGCTCGCGCGCCGCTGGTACCCCGCGGTGTATGAGAACCGCCCCGCCAAGAACGGCGGGCACCGCGCCCTCGCCGATATCATCGAGTCGCTGGACGAGCTTCGCTACTACCGTCAGGCGTTCATGGCGCCGGCTCCCGGGCCGAACGAGGCCGAGTCGAAGGCCATCGCCGACCAGATCGTCGCCACCAGCCTGCTGAATAAGTAGCCGGCCGGTCTCGAAAAACAGAAAACGTCACGCACACGACTGAGAGGAACGACACCATGACCGCGAACGATTGGACCGCCATCTGCGACAAGCCGCACGACATCCGCCTGATCGTGGCGGACATGGATGGCACGCTGCTGGACGGCGACAGCAACATCCCCGATGGCTTCTGGCCGCTGCTCGACGAGCTGCACGCCAAGGGTGTCGAGTTCGTGCCGGCTTCCGGCCGCCAGCTCGCCACGCTGCGCTCCATGTTCGCGGACCGCGTCGACGGCGCCATGTCGTATATCGCGGAGAACGGCAACGTCGTGGTCGCCGACGACAACGTCATCGACGTGCACGGGGTGAGCTGGGATATCACGCGTACGCTGATCGATCTGGTGGACGCCGCGGTGGCGTCGGGCTCGCATGATCGGACTCGTGGTATGCGGTCTGAACACGGCATACATCCAGCGGCAGGACAGGCCGTTCGTCGAGGAATGCTCCAAATACTACAAGGCGCTGCGCATCGTGGACGACCTGCACGAGGTGCTGGAGACCGAGGACGAAACCGTGCTCAAACTGGCGATCTTCGATTTCGGCGACGCGCAAGGCATGGCCGCGAACCTGCTGGGCGATGTGGAACGCACCCATCAGGTGGTGGTATCCGGAGCGCACTGGGTCGATATCATGAATCCCGGAACCGACAAGCGGCAGGGTGTCGTCGCGCTGCAGCGGCATCTCGGCGTCACGTCCGCGCAGACGGCGGTGTTCGGCGACTATCTCAACGATTTGCAGATGCTCGACGCCGGCGAATGGTCGTTCGCCATGGCCAACGCGCATCCGGATCTGAAACGCGCGGCGCGGTACATCGCGCCGGCCAACACCGAGCACGGCGTGCTGCAGGTGGTACGCCGGCTGGTCTGAGCCCGCGGGCGAGCGATGTCATACGCCAGGGCGCGCGGATCGTGCGTGATGCATGAGCTTAAGGAGGGCATATGCGGCAGTCTGAGGCGCTCGCGATTCTGAACGCCGGCGCGAACGTGTTCCTGACGGGTGCGCCCGGCGCAGGAAAGACGTACGTGCTGAACGAGTTCATCCGGCAGGCGCGCGCAGACGGCGCGAACGTGGCCGTCACCGCGTCAACGGGCATCGCTGCCACGCATATCGACGGCCAGACCATCCACTCGTGGAGCGGCGTCGGACTCGCCAACGTGCTGACGCCGAATCTGCTGAAGACCATCAAGACCCGTCGTCGGCGCAAGATACAGGCAGCCGACGTGCTCATCATCGACGAGGTGTCGATGATGCACGCCTGGCTGTTCGACATGGTCGATCAGGTGTGCCGTGAAGTGCGGCATGATCCGCGGCCGTTCGGTGGATTGCAAGTGGTGCTGTCCGGTGACTTCTTCCAGCTGCCGCCGGTCTCCGTGTCCGGGCGCGACCGCGACGTGCTGCCGCCCGGCCCGGATTTCGTGGCGTCCCGCGAACGGTACGCGAAGGCCGGACTCAATCCGGAAGGATTCGTCACCGAATCGCTGGTGTGGGGCGAACTCGCGCCGGTCATCTGCTATCTGACCGAGCAGCATCGTCAGGACGACGGCCGGCTGCTGCACGTGCTCACCGACATCCGTGCCGGATGCGTGGATCAGGATGACCGTGACGCGCTCGTCACGCGGCTCGGTGTGACACCGCAGCCGGGCGAGGTGGCGGTCCACCTGTTCCCCGTCAACCGGCAGGCCGATAATCTCAACGATTCCAGGCTCGCGCGGATAGGCGAGGAGCCGCACGAGTTCCATGCCGAGCAGATGGGGCCGGCCCACCTGGTCGAACGGCTCAAGCGCAACATGCTGGCGCCGGAGTGCCTCGTGCTCAAGACCGGTGCCGCCGTCATGGCACTGCGCAACGACGCCGACCACCAGTATGTCAACGGTTCGCTCGGTACCGTGCGCGGCTTCGCCAACGAGAACAAGGGCGGCTGGCCCATCGTGGAATTCGAGAACGGCAACATCGTCACGATGAAGCAGGCCACGTGGGAGATGATGGACGGCGACACGGTGATGGCGTCCGTGGCGCAGGTGCCGTTGCGATGCGCATGGGCGATCACCATCCACAAGTCGCAGGGGATGACCCTCGACCGGGCGGTGATGGATCTGAGCCGCACGTTTGCGCCCGGTATGGGATACGTGGCGCTTTCGCGTGTGGAACGCATGAGCGGATTGTATCTTGCCGGCGTCAACGAGCGCATGTTCGCGGTTTCGGCGGATGCGGTGATGCTCGACGGCGATTTGCGCGGCGGGTCACAGGCCGCCAGCGCGCGGCTGGGCGACGAGGGCGTGGCTGCGTTCCGGCCGCAAACGCCTCACGAGGACGAGCCTGCTGGCGAATTCGAACAAGCCGAGCTGTTCTAGCGGTGGCTGCTTTCGGATATGGGACTGTTATTGGGCGGAAGTAGATATCAATCCCGCGAAAGTCCCATTATGACGTCGCCGAATGGGACTTTCGCCGGGTAGCGGTGCGCTAGCGCAGCTGTGAGATGCGTTTTCCGAGCGATTGCACCGATTCGAGGCTTGCCTCGTAGCGCGCGGCGGCACCGAATATCCAGCGCAGGTTGCGGGTCGCGCTGTCGGCCATCGGATGGCATGTACGCAGCCATGCGGTGGCGGCCAATGCCGGCAGCAGCACATATGCGGCAATCGCCACGAGGTTTTTCTCAACCATGCGATTGCTGAAATCGGCGATCGCGATGACGGTAAGGCTCAAAGCGCTGATGAAGGCGACGATGATGCGCTCGGCGACATATTGCCCGGGCCGATAAGACAGGCGGCTCCCGCGAGCATAGTGAAGACAGCCACGCTGACGGCTTCGGACATGTATCTCGGCAGCATCGGCAGGTCGCACAGCAATCAGCGACACGGGCAAAGAGAAAGAGGCGTACAGGGACCATGCGCGCAACGGTTGACGGCCTTTCTGATGAACCGCCCGCAGTGCTATCGTCACGCAGCCCAGACCGAACAGCACCGCGCCGGGCGGCAATGAGCAGAACAAGCCCGGTACCGTGCCGGGTGGCACGTCGGGTGATGGCTCGTCTTCCGCCAAGCCGGGCGCGAACACGGGCGTAGTTGCCGGGGGAGGCAAGACGTCCGCGGCCGATTCTCTGGCCCATACCGGTATCGACATGTCGCTGGTGACCGTCCTGGCGATGGCCATGCTGGCGGCCGGCATTACCCTCGAACGGCTGCGCCGGATGACGCGATAAGAGCGGCACGGCCGCGAGGCCAATACGAAGGCCGCTCGCTCGGTGAGCTCCGGGTGGGTGGCCTTTTTCAATACTGCGGGTTTGCCGAACTGAACCGGGCCCGCAATGTCCCCGAACGCGAATACCTTGGAACCCATGAGTTCCAAAGCACTTCGAATGTCCACCATGTTCCTGCGCACGCTGCGCGAGGATCCCGCCGACGCCGACACCGATTCGGCGAAACTGCTGCTGCGCGCCGGCTATGTGCGCAAGGCGGCTCCCGGTATCTGGACCTGGCTGCCGCTGGGTCTGAAGGTCCTCAACAAGATCGAGGCCATCGTCCGCGAGGAGATCGACGGCATCGGCGCCCAGGAGGTCCACTTCCCGGCGCTGCTGCCGCGCGAGCCGTATGAGGCCACCCACCGCTGGGAGGAATACGGCGAGAACCTGTTCCGTCTGAAGGACCGTCACGAGGCCGACTACCTGCTCGCCCCCACGCATGAGGAAATGTTTACGCTGCTGGTCAAGGATATGTACTCCTCGTACAAGGACCTGCCGGTCACGCTCTACCAGATCCAGACCAAGTACCGCGACGAGTTCCGCCCGCGCGCGGGCCTGATCCGCGGCCGCGAGTTCATCATGAAGGACGCTTACTCGTTCACCATCGACGAGGAGGGCATGAAGAAGGCGTACTACGACGAGCGCGGCGCCTACGAGCGCATCTTCCAGCGTCTCGACCTGAAGTACGTGCCCGTGTTCGCGATGTCCGGCCCGATGGGTGGTTCCGCGTCCGAGGAGTTCCTGGCCCCCATGGCGATTGGCGAGGACACGTTCGCGCTGGCGCCCTCCGGCAAGGCGTGGAACGTCGAGGCGCTGACCACCCCAGAGCTGCCGGCCGTGGACAGCTCCGCCGTGCCCGCGATGGAAAGCCGTGAAACCCCGGATTCCAAGACCATCGAGGATCTGGTCGCCACCGCCAACCGTCTGTACCCGCGTGAGGACGGTCGCGAATGGACTGCCGCCGACACGTTGAAGACCGTGGCCGTGACTGTGCTGCACCCCGAGGACGATGATCATGAGGGGCCGTGGCGCGAGGTCATCGCCGTGGCGCTGCCCGGTGACCGTCAGGTCGATATGAAGCGTCTTGAGGCGCAGTTCGCGCCCGCCGAGCTGGAGGAATCCACCGAGGACGATCTCAAGGCCCATCCCGAGATGGTGGCCGGCTACATGGGGCCGATGGTCTTCGGCAAGCAGGGCGAGGCCGCGGGCGTCGCCGAACCGGTGCGCTTCTTCATCGACGCGCACGTGGCTGAGGGCACTGAGTGGATCATCGGCGGCGACGAGGCGGGCAAGCACCGCTTCCACGCCGTGTACGGCCGTGATTTCAAGGCCGACGGCACCGTCGAGGCGGTCGAGGTGCGCCATGGCGACATGAGCCCGGATGGTTCCGGCCCGCTGAGCTTCGAGCGCGGCGTGGAGATTGGCCAGGTGTTCCAGCTTGGCCTCAAGTACTCCAAGGCGCTTGACCTCAAGGTGCTCGACCAGAACGGCAAGACTGTGCCCGTGTGGATGGGCTGCTACGGCATCGGTGTCTCCCGCGTGCTCGCCTGCATCGCTGAGACGCATCATGACGAGCGCGGTCTGGCATGGCCGGCCGTCATCGCGCCCGCCCAGGTGCACGTCGTCGCCACCGGCAAGGATGCGGCGGCGTTCGACGCGGCCGAGAAGCTGGTCGCAGAACTGGAGGAGCGCGGCATCGAGGTCATCTACGACGACCGCAAGAAGGTCTCCCCGGGCGTCAAGTTCAAGGACGCCGAGCTGATCGGCGTGCCGCTGATTGCAGTCGCCGGCCGTGACACCGTGAATAACGGAACAATCGAGATCCGCAACCGTGACAGCTCCGATTCCGTCGCCGTGCCGGTCGCCGACGCTGCGCAGACGCTGGCGTCGCGTCTGGACACGCTGCTCGGCAAGTAGTCCGGCTGCTTCTCCTGATCGCTCGAAGTGGGGGGTCTTTCATGCGAAAGACCCCCCACTTCTGCGTTTTATTCCTTCTTCACCCAGCGAAAGTCCCGTTTACGCATGCTCGGATGGGACTTTCGCAGGATGGGGGCCCGACTGGCGCATGTCTGTCACCATGAGGTGAGGGCGGTGGCGGCTAGCATCGGCACGAATATCAGGTCCAATGCCAGGAAGCTGCCCGCGACGCACTGCCATGAAGCATCACGTTGTTCCGCGACGCAGCGGCGTATCGACTTCATTTCTCCGGGAATCCATGCGATCAGCGTCAGGAACGCCAATACCGCCAGCAGGATGTTGGTCTGCTTGTTGCGCAGAAATGCAAGCACTATGCAGATTGCTATGAGCAATGCGACGAATCCCAGGCAGGATAAGACGTACGCGATGATGCGCAGACGATTCATCGCCGTGCCGTTCTGCCTTGCGCTGCTCGCCCCAGTGACAGCGGCCATGTTTACGGCAAGCGTCAGGGCGATGCCGGCGGTGATGAGACCGGGAATCCATGTCTGCGGTGAGCTGGAGACATACAGCTGCTCTGCTGCGCGGCCGGTGGTCGAATCGGTCAGTCCCGGCACATGCGGACCGAACGTCAGAAACATGGCGAAGTGTCCGATGGAAGCGCCCAATGCGCTGATGATGAATTGCAGGACGAGAACATTGGCGATGGCGACGATCCAGGGCCGATTGTTGAAGACGCCGCCCAATATCCATAACACGACGCCCCCGGGGCCAAACAGCACGGGCAGAACCGCGATCGGCCACCAGTCGCCCGCCAGGGTGATGCCGAACATGTGCAGATACCATTCCCCCATCCGCGCGCTGTCACGGGTCTGGAATGTATACCATGCCTGTATGGCGGTGAACGCCGCGAACAGTGCCAGCCAGGCGACCGTCCACCATACGGCCCGGTGCATCGAGAACGCTTTGCGGGGATTCCTCGGCATACTCAGGCCGATGAATATGGACAGGAAACTGGTGGGGAAGCCGGTGTCGTGGAATTCGGTTTCCCCGTCGGCGGTGACACGGGTCTGTCGCATCCATGGCGGTTTGCCCATGAATTCCCCTTGCTGTTCGTCTGCGATACCGAACCCAGTATAGCCGGTCATGAATGAGCCGGGCATTGACGGCGTGATTGTGGATAACCGGTTTTCTATCCACATGCTGTCCACAACACGCCAAAGGGGTAGCCTTCGACCACATTGTCCGAAAACCATGTGATGCCGGCGGGAAATCTGCGATAGTGAGTACACCGCCGAAGGGGGATCGGCGGTCCAACGTCAGTACAGGGAAGGAAAGGAGGCCGACATGGCCATACAACAGGGGACGGTGACCATCACCGGGTTCGTCGGATCGATGCCGGTGCCGTTCGGGCGCAGCGGGGGAGTCGAGGGATGCTCGTTCCGGATGGGCAGCACGCGGCGGTACCGGGACGGCGGAACCGGCGAATGGCACAACCTGCCGACCACATGGATTACCGTGAAGGCGTTCAGGACGCTCGCGTCCAACGCTCGCATGTCATTGCACGTGGGGGAGGCGGCGATCGTGACCGGCGTGCTCAGCACGGAGGAATGGACGACCCAGAACGATGAGAGGCGCTCCCGCATCGTTGTGGAGGCCACCAATATCGGCCACGACATCAATTACGGGGTGTCGGAACTGAAGAAGTTCCAGAAATCGGATCGTGACGCCCCGGCGCAGGGGAACGGCACGCCGGCGAATCCCGGCCTGCCGCCATCTCCGGGCGGCGGCACGGCAACGGCGGACGCGGGACAGCAGGCGGATGCGCGCCCGGTGCATCCAACGCCGGTGACGTTCGATAATCTGGGCGAAGAAACCCCGACCAATAATCCGCAGGCCTCACAGACGCAGGAGACCTCACAGGCGCAGGAGTTCGGTTCGGGATTCGCCGAATCGCCGCTCGATGAGTCGACGACCGGGGACATGCGGCCGGCGGGAGAAGCCGAATTTCGATGATCTGCCGGCAGGCAGGTGCGGTTCAGCCTGCCTGCCGGCAACGGATTACCAGATGCGTACGCGCTTATCGGGGTCGAGCCACATGGCGCTGTCGGGCGTCACATCAAACGCACGGTAGAACAGGTCCACGTTGCGCACGATGCCGTTCGTGCGGCATTCGGCGGGGGAGTGCGGGTCGATCTGCAGGTATTTCTCGGCGAGCTCGTCACGGTTCTTCGAGCGCCAGATCGAGGCGTAGCTCAGGAAGAAACGCTGCAGGCCGGTCCATCCGTCCATCACCGGGGCCGCGGACAGCGACTCCTCGATAGCCTTCGCGGAGCCGTCCTTGTCGCGTCCCGCGGCCTCGTCGAGCGCGAACGCGTAGGCCTTCAGCGCGATGTTCACGCCGCCGAGGTCGCCGATGTTCTCGCCGATGGTCAGCGCTCCGTTGACGTGCGGCGCCTTGTCCGGCTCGTCGGCGTACTTCTCGTCCAGCTGCGTAGGCACGAAGGCGTTGTACTGCTCGATGAGCGCCTTCGTGCGCTTCTCGAAGTTGGCCTTGTCGTCGGCCGTCCACCAGTCGTTGAGCACGCCGTCACCGTCGTACTGTGCGCCCTGGTCGTCGAAGCCGTGGCCGATCTCGTGACCGATCACCGCGCCGATGCCGCCGTAGTTCGCGGCGTCCTCGGCATCCGGGTTGAAGAAAGGAGGCTGCAGAATGGCCGCCGGGAACACGATGACGTTCATGCTCGGCTCGTAGTAGGCGTTCACGGTCTGCGGGTTCATCAGCCACTCGCCCTTGTCGACCGGCTTGCCGGCCTTGGACAGCTGGAAGCCCCACTCGTAGAGCGCCGCGGCCTGCATGTTCGCCACCAGGCCGGCGTCGGCATGCACGTCGAACGCGGTGTAGTCGCGCCAACGCTCGGTGTAGCCGATCATCGGCGTGAACTTCGACAGCTTCTCCAGCGCCTTGGCCTTGGTCTCCTCGCCGAGCCAGTCGCTGTTGGTGATCGACACGCGGTAGGCGTCGATCAGGTTGCCGACCAGCTGCCCCATACGCTGCTTGGAGCTTTCGGGGAAGTGACGCTTGACGTATTCGCGGCCGACGTCCTCGCCGCAAACGCCGTTGACCAAGGAGACACCGCGACGCCAGCGGTCGCGCTGCTGGGTGGTGCCGGACAGCACTTTGCCGTAGAAGTCGAAGTTGGCGGCGTCGTAGTCGTGGCTGAGCAGGCTCGCGGTGCCGATGATGACGTGCACGCGGGCCCACAGCTTGAGGTCGTCAAGGTCAGCGTTGTTCCAGAAGGCGTCGAAGCCCTTGAGGAAGCTGGGCTCGTGGACGATGGTGTGCTGCAGCGCGGCCGTCAGGTCCACCGGCTGGGTCTTCGCCGCCGGCGTGGCGTCGTAGGCGCCCTGCCAGGCGTCGGCCCACGCCGCGATGTCGAAGTGGGCCAATTCGTCGCTCAGCGTGGCGAAATCGGTCGGGTTGTAGGTCTTCTGCGAGTCGCGCGTGGCGACGTTGTCCCAGTGGTTCGCGGCGATGCGGGTCTCGACATCGAGGAAGCGGTCCGCCTGTGCGCGGGTGGTCTCCTCGTCGCCGTAGCCGGCCAGACGCAGCTGCTTGGCGACCATGTCGACGTAGGCTTCGCGGATCGGGGCGTAGTGGTCCTCGCGGTAGTAGGCTTCGTCGGGCAGGCCGATGCCGGACTGTTCGAGGTGCACGACGTTCGTGTCGGGGTTCTTGGGGTCGCCGAATACGGCGATGTCGAAGACGTCCGGCCCCATGTCGATGGGCTTGAGGGCTCCGATGGCGCGGGTCAGCGCCGCCTTGTCGGAGGCGTGGTCGATGGCGTCGAGGGCGGGCCTGATCGGCGTGGCGCCGGCCGCCTCGATGGCGTCGGTGTCCATGAACGAGCGGTACAGCGCCTGCGACTTGGCTGCGGGGCAGTCCTCGTCCTCCAGGATGTCGCGGATCTGGCTCTCGGCGTCTTCCGCGAGCTTGTCAAAGGAACCGTAGCGCGCCTTGTCGTCAGGCAGCCGGTACGTGTCGATCCAAGGGCCGTTGACGAAACGGAACAGATCGTCGGATGGTTTGATAACAGAGGAAAAAGCGGCCGTATCGAGGCCGGACGTCAAATCTGTGGTCATGGTCTCATACTATCCGGGTTCGGTGACGTTCCTTCTGACCTTCCGCGGCCCGTCTTTTCCCATAGCGAACGACACGTAAGGTATTGGACGGAACGGCGGGTTGTGTTGATGGCATGAATTGGACAACTTGTCTAGAATATGGTGGTGACGGTGACGATATCGAAGTGGCCCGCTTCGGATGCCCGCACACGGTTGACGGCAGGCCGCATGAACGGTGAAGGAGTCATGATGAGCACATACGATGGCGGGCCTTTCCCGCACAGCGACGGACATGGCGACAACGGGCGCGGTGACGGCGGACAGCCCGGCGGGAACGAACAGACCGGCCGTGCCGGAGAGCCGGAATACGGAGCCTACGCGCCTCAAGGCCAGCCTGCGGGCCGGCAATACCCGTACGGGGGAGCGCCGCAGGACGGCGCCTCATCCGGCCAATACCAGACGCAGCCAGGCGTCGCATCCGACCAGCCAGGCCGTCCGTACGGCCAGCCCTACGCCTACCAGCCGCCGTTCGGCCAACAGCAGCCCGGCCAGCAGCAAGGGCAGGGCGGCTGGGAGGACTTCAGCCCGTTCCGGCTGATCGAGGAGATGCTGCCGCAGAAGGCGAAGAACGCGATCCGCGGCCTGTACGGCATCATCGGCGTCGCGGCGATCGTGCTCGGCGTCGCGCTGCTGATCTGGCCCGGCAAGACGCTCGGCGTCGCGGCCGTCGCACTCGGCATCTACTTCGTGGTCTCCGGCGTGATCCGCATCGTCAGCGCCATCGTCACATTGGGACTGCCGGCCGGATGGCGCATCCTGGACATCCTCATCGGCATAATGCTGTCGGTCGGCGGCGTACTCATGCTGAAGAACGCGGCCCTGTCCGGACAGGCGCTCGCAGTGTTCATCACGATGGTGGTTGGCCTCGGCTGGATGATGGAAGGCGTGATGGCGCTCGCCGAATCATGGCGCCTGCCGAGCTCCGGCTGGGCGGTGCTGTACGCGATCATCTCGATTATCGCCGGTCTCGTCGTACTGGTCTCGCCGGTCTCGTCGATGCTGTTCCTGGTGATTTTCTGCGGATGTGCGCTGATCGTCATGGGTGTTTCCTCGATGGTCCGCGCGTTCAAGTTCGGCCGTCCGAGGCGTAAGTAACCCCCGCACAGTAGGCTGGGTTGCATGATCGAACTGAAAACCGCTAAGGAAATCGAGGAGATGAAGCCGGCCGGTCGTTTCGTCGGCGAGATTCTCAAGGAACTCAAGGCCATGACGAAGGTCGGCACCAACCTGCTGGAGATCGACGAGTACGTGCACAAGAAGATCGTCGACCGCAAGGGCGCCGAATCGTGCTACGTGGATTATGCGCCGGACTTCGGCACCGGCCCGTTCGCACACTACATCTGCACGTCGGTCAACGACGCGGTGCTGCATGGCATCCCGTTCGACTACAACCTCAAGGACGGGGACCTCATCAGCCTTGATCTGGCCATCAGCGTCAACGGCTGGGTCGGCGACTCCGCCATCAGCTTCGTGGTCGGCAACGACCCCGACCCGAGCGACCTCAAGCTCATCAAGTGCACCGAGGAGGCGCTCGCCGCCGGCATTGACGCGGCCCGTCCGGGCAACCGTCTGGGCGACGTGTCCTCCACCATCGGCGACATCGCCCGTTCGTACGGCTACCCGATCAACTTGGAATTCGGCGGCCATGGCGTCGGCCACATCATGCACGGCGACCCGCACGTCGCCAACGACGGCAAGGCCGGCCACGGCTACCGCCTGCGCCCGGGTCTGGTCATCGCCATCGAACCGTGGTTCCTCAAGACCACCGACGAGATCTACCAGGACCCCAAGGACGGCTGGACGCTGCGTTCCGAGGACGGGTCGCGTGGCGCCCACAGCGAGCACACGATCGCCATCACCGAGAACGGTCCGGTCATCCTGACCACCCGCGACTGACCGGCAACCGGTCGTCCATCGTCCACGGTCTGTATCGGGCGATGCCGTCGCCGCTTTGGCATGTGATGATGTCCACGTGCTGGAGCGGCGTTTTTGGTGGAAACATGCACGCAATATAGTGTGTCCAATACAAGGCACCGGGACGACGAATTCGATAATTTCGACGACTTGACAATTCGAACGACTCAATCAAGGGATTAAGGAGCGTGCATGGCGACAGCTGAACTTCATGTGGATTCGAATCAGTACACGCTGCCGGTCGTCAAGGCTTCGGCCGGCCCGGATGGCATCGTGGTCTCCAAGCTGCGCAATGACGGCTGGGTCACGCTTGATCCCGGCTTCCTGACCACGGCGCAGTGCGAATCGAAGATCACGTTCATAGACGGCAATCGGTCGATCCTGCGCTACCGGGGCTACCCCATCGAGCAGCTGTGCGAGCATTCCGATTTCCTTGAGGTCGCGTGGCTGCTGCGACACGGCGACCTGCCTACGCAGGCGGAATACGACCGGTTTTGCAGCGACATCAACCACAAGACCATGGTGGGCGAGGATTTCCGCACGTTCATGGGCTCGTTCCCCCGTGCCGCCCATCCGATGAGCGTGCTCGCTGCGGCGGTGAACGCGCTTGCGGCGTTCTACCCCGACACCACCGACATCACCGACTCCGACCAGCTGGATGAGGCCGCGAAGATCATCATGGCGAAGGCGCGCACGGTGGTCAGCTACATTTTCCGGCGCCGCCGCGATGAGCCGATGCTCTACCCGGACCTCGCCCGCGGCTACGTCGACGATTTCCTGCGCATGTGCTTCGCCGTGCCATACGAGCGGTTCGATTCCGACCCGCTGTACGTGCACGCGCTCGGCCGTCTGCTCATCATCCATGCCGACCATGAGCAGAATTGCTCCACGTCGGTGGTCCGCATCGCCGGCTCCGCCCACGCGAACCTGTATGCGGCGATCTCCGCCGGCATCAACGCGCTGTCCGGGCCGTTGCATGGCGGCGCGAACGAGGCCGTGTTGCGTCAGTTGAAGGCGATCCGCGACTCCGGCAAGTCCGTCCGCCAGTTCGTGGAGGACGCGAAGGCCGAGGGGCATCGCATCTCAGGCCTGGGGCATCGCGTGTACAAGTCGTATGATCCGCGTGCCGCGATCGCGCGCCTGTATCTGGAGAAGATCATCGCGCGTGAGGACACCCGCAAGCTTCCCGCCGACGAGCGCGCCCTGTTCGACGTCGCGGTCGAGCTTGAGGACATCGCGCTCAACGACGAGTATTTCGTGTCACGTCACTTGTATCCGAATGTCGACTTCTACACCGGCCTGATATACCGCGCGATCGGTTTCGATCCGGCGATGTTCACCACGCTGTTCGCGCTTGGCCGCATCCCCGGATGGATCGCCCAGTACCGCGAGATGCTCGCCGACCCGAACACGAAGATCGGTCGTCCGCGTCAGGTGTACACCGGCGAGGTGGAGCGCGCCTACATCCCCCTGAATCAACGCTGACGGAAGCAGAAAACTGCGCCGATGGCATTGGACGTTGGCGGGCGGCGTCAGAGACCGCGCGCCAACGCCCAATGCCATCAGTCAGCTCGCTCCGCTCTCAGCAGTCTCTGCGACGCTGCTCGTCGCGCATGTATTCGAAGCACATCTGCGTCTGCTCGGCGTCCGACAGCGCGCGGTGCTCCTCGACGTCGGCGATGTCGAAACGCTGGATCAGGTCGACCAGCCGGTGTCGGTTGTACTGCGGGTACATGCTCCGGCTCATCTGCAACGTATCGATGATGCGGTTCGACACCGCATGATGCAGGATGCGCTGCGCCGCCAGATCGATGAACTTGATGTCGAACCGCATGATGTTGTGCCCGATCATCGCGTCGTCGCCGCACCAGCGCAGGAAGTCGGGCAGCACGGTGTCCAGCGTCGGTGCCGGTTCGAGCATGTCCGGCGTGATGCCGGTCAGCTGCGTGATGAACGGATTGAGGTTGCGCATCGGATTGACCAACTGCTGATAGGTGTCGACGGGCTTGCGGTCGACGACCTTCACCGCTCCGAACTCGATGATGGTGTCCCGATACCAGCTGACACCGGTGGTTTCCAGATCCAGTACGACATAATCGTCGGGCAGTGTCCCGTCGGGCAGCATCGGTGTCTCCTCCCGGCGGCATGAAGCCGCCTCGTAATGGTCGTGGCGAACTCACTACTGTACATCACCATTGCGATACGATTCGCCGTCGTCGGCTTTCCGGTGTCGCAGGCTCCGAAGAAAAGGAAACCCGGCCCAAAAGGGCCGGGTGAGAAGGAGAAGAGAGAAGGGGGTTTCAATTGTGGGGTTACCTTGAGTGACCTCGCCGGCTCTTGCCGACAACCTCCATATCACTCCACCATCCTGGAAGCTGTGCTGTGATTGGCATGAATATATGCCGGTACGTTTCCTTCCGGTACGCTGGGAGCCGTTTCCGGATGCGACTTCCAGCGGTATTCGTCACTGCATGGAGATCTCATCGATGGCTTTCAGCTCCTCGTCGCTGAAGTCCGTGTTCTTCAGCGCCCCGATGTTGTCGATGATCTGCTGCGGCTTGGATGCGCCGGCGAGCACGCTGGTCACGGCGTCGTCGTGCAGCAGCCAGGCGAGCGACATCTCGGCGAGCGTCTGCCCGCGCTGCTTGGCGATCTCGTTCAGGGCCATGATCTGGCCGTGGACGCGCGTCACGTCGTCGGCGTGCAGGAAGCGCGGATCGTGCGCCACGCGCGAATCCGCGGGGATGCCGTTGAGATACCGGTCGGTCAGCAGACCCTGCGCGAGCGGGCAGAACGTGATGAGACCCTTGCCCAGGTGCTTGGCGGTGTCCTTGAGCCCGTTGCGCTCGACGGTGCGGTCGAAGATGTTGTATTTGTTCTGGTTGATGATGAACGGCACGTGCAGTTCATCGAGGATCGTCGCCGCCCGCTCCAGCTGTGGCCCGTCGTAGTTCGACAGGCCCACATAGAGCGCCTTGCCGCTGGCGACGGCCTGGGCGAGCGCGCCCATCGTTTCCTCCAGAGGGGTCTCGGGGTCCGGACGGTGATGGTAGAAGATGTCGACGTAGTCGAGTCCCAGGCGTTCCAGGCTCTGGTCGAGTGAGGCGAGCAGGTATTTGCGGCTGCCCCAATCGCCGTACGGGCCCGACCACATCTCGTAGCCGGCCTTGGTGCTGATGACCAGTTCGTCGCGGTGGGCGGCGAGGTATTGCCGGATCAGCCGTCCCGCGTTCTTCTCCGCGGCGCCGGGTTCGGGGCCGTAGTTGTTGGCCAGGTCGAAGTGCGTGATGCCGTGGTCGAATGCGGTGAGCACCAGGGCCTTCATCTGGTCGTAGGGCGTGATGTCGCCGAAGTTGTGCCAGAAGCCCAGCGATATGGCCGGGAGCTTCAGGCCGCTGGCGCCGCAGCGCTTGTACAGCATGGTGTCGTAGCGCGTCGTGGCGGGCGCGTAGGTGCCGGTGGGGTCGAACATGGGTGCCTCCAGGTGTCGTCGATCGGTCCGATGTCTCCATTGTCACGCTTCAAGTTGGCTTGAGTGCAAGTGCGTCCGGCGTGTCATCCTCGCGACTACGATGTCGAGCATGGAACGATACACAATCCGCGAGGTCGCCGACATGTCCATCGAGGACCTCAAGCGGTTCTTCGCGTTCGAGGCCGACGAGCCGGAGCATATCGACGACATCGTCGCGCTGCTTGAGGACCGGCGCCGCCATCGAGGAGCAGCGCAGGACGCTGGACGAGGCCTATGCACACGTGCTGCGCAAGCTGCATTATTACGGGATCCGGCCGATCTCGGCTGCCGCTGCCAGACCGCCGCTGCGGCCGTTCGGCGACACAGCCCCTGCGGGGATTCACGGAACAGCAATGAAATCGCATACTGTCTATCGTCCCTGTGGACAACACGACTGCTGCCGCTCCCGCCGAAAGTCCAGACGCATCTGATGCCAAGCCACGCCGGTATCACGGGGAATCGCTCGCCGGTCAGCGCCGGGACCGCAGCCATGCCCGCTGCGCCGCGATGATCGCGGCGGTGACGGCCATCATCACCACGAACGCCACCGCGAACCATGCCCACATCGGGCCGGTCATCGCAACCACCTCGAACAGGTGCGGCAGGATGAGCAGCGCGAACGGGGCACCCAGCATCATCGTCACGCAGACGAACACGCGGATCTTCGTGAACGGCACGCAGCTCTTGATCACGGCGACCATCGACGCGGCGACCAGCAGCGCGAACATGACCGTGCGGTTCTGCGTCTCGCCGAACGGAGCGATGAGGCTGAATGCGATGATCATGCCGGTGACGACGATCGCGAACGGCGCCGCCTTGCCGAGCGCAGTGGGCAGGAACCGGCCGCGGATGCGTCGCGTGTCCGATTCGAATATCGTCAGGAACGACGGCCACGCCTCGATGCAGGCATCGACAAGCGTGATCTGGATCGGAATGAACGGGAACGGGACGTTCAAAGCCAGGCAGAAGAACGACACCAGCACCGAGTAGATCGTCTTGATGAAGAACACGGCGGCCGTGCGGGTCACGTTGTTGACGACCTTGCGGCCCTCCAGCACCACCTGCGGCAGGTAGGTGAAATCGGAGTCGAGCAGCACGACCTGCGAGATCTGGCGCGCGGCGTCCGACCCGGAGGCGATGGCGATCGAGCAGTCGGCCTCGCGCAGGGCGAGCAGGTCATTCACGCCGTCGCCGGTCATCGCGACCTGATGCCCGGCCCGCTGCATCGCCTGCACCAGCTGGCGCTTCTGCTTGGGGGTGACGCGAGAGAACACCGTGTATCGGCCGGCGACGTCGTTGAACGTGGAATCCGGGGCGTCCGCCGGCACCGAGGTCATGTCGATGACGTCACGCCAACGCTCCAGGCCGGCCTGCCGGGCGACGGCGGCGACGGTGTCGGGATGGTCGCCGGAGATGACCTTCACGTCGACGCCCTGGTCGCGGAAGTACGCCAGCGTCTCCTTGGCCCGCGGGCGGATGTTGTCGCGCAGCGCGATCAGGAACATCGGCTGCAGCGCATCCGGCAGACGCTCCTCGTCCGTCCACGCGCCGGGCAGGTATCCGACGGCGATCAGACGCAGTCCCTGACCCATCAGCGCGGCCGCCTCATCGGGCAGGTTCGCGCCAAGGATGCGCTCCGGGGCGCCCAGGAACACGGTTCCGGTCGCCGCCGCGGCCGACTCGCCCTCCTGCGCGTGGCGAGGCGCGTCTGCCGCACCAGCCGCTGCGCGCATCGTGATGGCGCCCCATTTGCGCTTCGACGAGAACGGGATGATGGCCTGCGCGGCGAAACGGCCGTCGCCGGCGGGGGCCGCGGGGCGCCCCGGCTCCGCGGGGGGGGTCGCGAAGGCGGCGGTGGAGCCGTCGGCACCGAAATGGGCGCGCAGCGCCGCGATGGTCACGTTGTTGTCCTCGCTGGCGTCCAGGTAGGCGCGCAGCAGCGCGTCGGAATCCTCGGCGGCACCGCGCTCGCCGAGCGGCACGATCCGGTCCACGCTCATGTTGCCGTCCGTCAGCGTGCCGGTCTTGTCGAGGCACAGCACGTCCACATGCGCCAGCGTCTCCAGCGAATAGATGTTCTGCACGAGGATCTTGGCCTTCGCGAGGCGGATCACGCCGGTGGCCAGCGACACGGAGATCAGCAGCACCAGTCCCTTCGGCAGCATGCCGAGCAGCGCCGCGGCGGACGACACCACGGCGTCGTACGTGCCGGAGTGCCGCAGGAACATCGCCTCGACGAACAGCAGCACGCCCAGCGGGATGATCAGGAAGCTGGTGAACCGGGTGACCTTGCGCATCGAATCCAGCAGCTCGGAGTGCACGCGCTTCTCCTGGCGCACCTCGTTGATCAGCGAATTCGTGTAGTTCTCGTCGCCGACGTGCGTCACACGGGCGTACGCGCGGCCGGAAATCACCGAACTGCCGGAATACAGCTCGCTGCCGGCGGTCTTGTCGATGGAGTCGCTTTCGCCGGTCAGCAGCGATTCGTTGACTTCCAGACGGCCGTCGATGACCACGGCGTCGTTGCAGATCTGCTTGCCGGAATCCAGCACCATGACATCGTCCTTGACGATGTCGCCGGCCTCGATGGTCGTCTCCTTGCCGTCGCGCAGCACCACCGCGTGCGGCTGGTTGAGGATCGTCAGCTCGTCGACGAGTTTCTTCGCCTTGAATTCCTGCACGATGCCGATGACGATGTTGAGGATGATGATCGCGATGAACAGCATGTTGGAGTACGCGCCGACCGCGAACAGCAGTATCGCTATAGCGAAGTTCAGTGCGTTGAACAGCGTGCAGATGTTCTCGCGCAGTATCGCGCCTGTCGATTTGGTGACGCTTCGCGCCCCGGTTTCGCCCTCGCCTCGCGCGCGGCGTTCTTCGACTTCAGATGTAGTGAGTCCTGTCATGGTTTCGACTGTATGGGAAAACTGCTGAGGGGGGCGCTAAAAAAACGCAAAGCATGCTTGATACACACACTTGACGCGCGAGGGCCGTCACGGTTCCGTCATGTCAAAGCGACGCAAAGTCGTTTGTTGTCGGTTTTATTCCCAATGCTTGCAGTGAATCACGAGGCGCTGGGGGAACGGGTCGGATACAGTGGTGTCATATCGCAAATCATGGAGACATACGACGAACCACCCATGGGTAATAAGGGGAGCATCGTGCTGCAGATCAAGTCGATTTCCAAGCAATACAAGACCGGCGATTTCGTACAGAAGGCGTTGGATGACGTCAGCCTGAACCTGCGCGACAGCGAATTCGTGGCGATATTGGGCCCGTCGGGTTCCGGCAAGACCACGCTGCTCAACATCATCGGCGGCCTGGACCGGTACGACAGCGGCGACCTGATCATCAACGGGGTCTCCACCAAACGGTACAAGGACCGTGACTGGAATTCGTACCGCAACCACACGATCGGCTTCGTGTTCCAAAGCTACAACCTGATTCCGCACCAGACGATTCTGTCGAACGTGGAGCTCGCGCTGACGATCTCCGGCGTATCCCGTACCGAACGGCGGGAGCGTGCCCGCAAGGCCCTCGAACAGGTCGGGCTGGGCGACCACATCAACAAGAAGCCGAACCAGCTGTCCGGCGGGCAGATGCAGCGCGTCGCCATCGCCCGCGCCCTGGTCAACGACCCGGACATCGTGCTGGCCGACGAGCCGACCGGAGCGGTGATCCTGGTGGTGCTCAGCATGGTGCTCACCCTTATCGGCGGCCTGATTCCGTCGCGCAAGGCCGCCAAGCAGGACCCGGCCACCGCGCTGCGCACCGAATAGCAGGCGTGATCCGGCGATGCGATACCTATGTGCGCCTGATTCCTTCAAGGAGAGCCTGACCGCCGCCGAGGCGGCACGGGCCATGGCCGAAGGCATCCGCCGCGGTGACCCCGGCGCCGAAATACGATGCCTGCCCATGGCTGACGGGGGAGAGGGAACCGCGCGGGCGCTGGCCGACGCCACCGGCGGCACGATGCTGACGGCCAGCGCGCACGATCCCCTCGGGCGCCCGGTGCAGGCCGGGTTCGCGCTGCTCGGCGACGGCCGCACCGCGGTCGTGGAGACCGCCGCCGCCAGCGGACTGGCGCTGCTGCGCCCATCCGAACGCGACCCGAAGGCCACGACGTCATACGGCACGGGCGAACTGATCCGGGCCGCGCTCGACGCCGGCGCCGAGACGATCATCGTCGGGCTCGGCGGCAGCGCCACCAACGACGCGGGCTGCGGTCTCCTGCAGGCGTTGGGGGTGCGGCTGCTTGACCATGACGGGCGTGACGTGCGGCCGGGCGGGGCGGCGCTCGCCGAAGTGGAGCGCGTTGACCTGAGCGGTCTGGACAGACGGCTTGGCGACGTGCATGTCATCGCCGCCTGCGATGTGACCAATCCGCTGACCGGCCCCGAGGGCGCCAGCGCGGTGTTCGGCCCGCAGAAGGGCGCGAGTCGCGAAGACGTGACGCTGTTGGACGGCGCCCTGCGGCACGTCTCGTCGGTCATCGAACGTGCGCTCGCTGAACAGGTGCCCGCCGAACGGAATGGCGATGGCGGAAAAGTCGAAGCGGCCGTGGCTGAATCATCGTCTCCTGGCCACCGTTCCCGTCCTGACCACCGTACCCGCACGCCCATCGCCGATCATCCCGGAGCCGGGGCGGCGGGCGGCATCGGCATGGCGCTGCTCGCCGTGCTGCACGCCGATTTTCGCCCGGGCATCGACTTGGTGATCGAGCAGTCCGGGCTGGATGCCGCCGCACAATGGGCGGACATCGTGTTCACCGGCGAAGGTTCGATTGACGCGCAGACCATGTTCGGCAAGACGCCGGTCGGGGTCGCCTCCGTGGCGAAGCGGCACGGCAAACCGGTGATTGCCATCGCCGGCCACGTCGGCGACGGCATCGAGTGTCTGCACGGGCGCGGCATCGATGCGGTCTTCGGTGCCGCGCCGGGTGCCGCGAGCCTCGATGAGCTGCTGCGCGACGCCCGTGCGAACGTGGCCCGCACCGCCGAACAGGTCACGCGGCTGATGCGAATCGTGTGCTCGCATTAGCCGCGGATACGAGAACCGGAATGGCCGTTTCCCAATGATCGGGGCTTTCGCGTCCGCGTTGAGCGCGAGTCAACGATTGGGGTCAGCTTTCGGCCACTGCCTGAATGGCCACGGCTCCGACGAAATTGATCGGTTGGCTGAAGTTCGGCTGGAAGAACAGGTCGGCGCCGGCGAGCTGATCGATCGTGAACCCCGCCTGAATGGCCACGGACACGACGTTCGCCGCCTGCGAGATGTCATGCTTCGACAGGAACTGCGCACCCAGGATGCGCCGGGTGACCGGGCTCCACACCAGCGTGGTCGTCACCGGCGTGGTGGTGAGCATGAAATCGGGGCGGTAATCCTGCGTGATCGTCGTCGATTTCGCGGCGATGCCTCGGCGTTTCGCGCCGCCGGCGGTGAGTCCCGTGGCGGACATCGCCAGATCGTACAACTGCACTGCGCTGGTGGCCTGCGTGCCGGGATACCGCTTCGTCGCGGCGACGATGTTCTCGCCGATGAGCAGCCCCTGCCGCACCGCATTGGTGGCGAGCGGGATGTAATCGTCCGCGCCGGTCGGGTTGTATCGGACCGTGGCGCTGTCGCCCGCCGCGAACACGTCGTCGAGCACCGTGTTGTCCGGCAATGAGGCGCGCATGTAGTCGTCGATGACGATCGCCCCGTTCTTCAGCATACGCAGCTGATCCGCGAACAACGCGGTGTTCGGGCGGAATCCGGCGCCCAGGATCGCCACATCGGCCGTGTACTCGCCCTTCTCGGTGACCACGGTCACGCCGGAGCCCTCGATCCCGTCGCTGCCGGCCGCCGGCCGGAACGCCGTCACCTTCTGGCCGAGCGCCAGGGTCACGCCATGCTCGTCGAACGCCTGCTCCACGTCATCGGTGATGGTCGCGTCGAAATTGTTCGCCAGCACGCGGTCCAGCGCATCCACCAGCGTGGTCTTCACGCCGATTTCGCTGAACTGCTCGGCGATCTCCGCGCCGATGTACCCCGCGCCGATCACGACGGCCGATTTCGCGCTGCCCGCGCGCTCCTTGATCGCCATCGCATGGTCCCAGTTCTTGCACAGCAGCACGCGTCCCGATTCGAGCGCCTCGTCCAGCCCGTCGATCGGCGGCACCACGGGCGCGGAACCGGTGGTGATCACCAGCTTGTCGTATCGGTATTCGCCGACTTCCCCGGTGCTCATGTCACGGGCGCGCAACACCTTGCCGGCGACATCCACATCGAGCACGTCGTGGCGCATGTGCATCGTGGCGCCGGCTTCGGCGAGGGCCTTCGGCGACGAATAGAACATGCGCTTCGGATCGGACACGTGGTCGCCGACCCACAGCGCGATGCCGCAGGAAAGGAACGACAGCGAGTCGTTGCGTTCGAATATGTGGACCGTCCAGTCGGGATGCTGCTTGAGGATGGATGTGGCGGCGAACGTTCCCGCGTGAGTGCATCCGACGATGGCTACGGTGGTCATGGGCGAGCTCCTTTGCTTGGGTCCCTCCGGCGCGTGAATCCCGCCGGCGTCACTCCAGCATATCGCCCGGTTCCGATGCCAGGGTGAGACCAAATGCCCTACAGGGCCCGGATGTGACGAACATCACGATGGCCGATGGGTCGTAGCGTCGGTTTCTGCGCGAAGCCATGTCGCACTTAGTCGCGCCTTGGTTGCCGCCAGAACATTCCGAGCGTGTCGCAAATGGCTCTTGCCGGTCGTCAAAGATGCCGTGCAAGTCGTGAAAATCCAGTGTTTGCAAGGGTTTTGAGCATCCTATAAATAATGTGTATGCCGTCCGGGTTGCGGGGCCGCCGGCCGCTGACTACCTTCATAAGGGTCACGCGGGGTTCATCGGGAAACCCGCCAAAAAAACCGCAGGGGGTGCTCATGACGAGGTTCAACACTCAGCTGGTCCACGGATTGCCGGTCAACGACAACAACACCGGAGCCGTCAACCCGCCCATCTACAACTCATCCACATACGCTGTCGAATCGGTCAACGCCATGCCCCGCTGGGATTATGCGCGCAGCGGCAACCCGACCCGCGACTTTCTGGAAAAGCAGATCGCCCAGCTGGAGCACGGGACTCGCGGCTTCGCGTTCGCGTCCGGACTCGCCGCGATTCACGCGGTGCTGTCCATCTTCAAACCCGGGGACCGCATCGTGGTCGGCAAGAACATCTACGGCGGCACGTATTCGCTGTTCAACGAGTACTTCGCCGAGCGCGGGCTGGAGTTCGACAGCGTCGACACCGCCGACTACGAGGCGCTCGACGCCGCGATCAGCGGGCGCGACAGAGGCGGCCGCGCGGCCAGCGCCGTATATTTCGAGACGCTGACCAACCCGCTGCTGCAGATCAACAACGTCAACCGCATCTCGGCCATCGCGCACCGATACGGCGCGCTGTCCATCGTCGACAACACGTTCGTCACCCCGTACCTGCAGCAGCCGCTCGATTTGGGCGCGGATATCGTCATCCATTCGGCCACCAAATACCTGGCAGGCCATTCCGAGGTGAACGCCGGCCTTGTGGTGGTGTTGGACGATGAGGTCGGCAATGGCATCTACTTCGCGCAGAACCGGTTCGGCGGCGTGCTCGCCCCGACCGAATGCAACGACGTGCGCCGTGGCATCCAGACGTTGGCGCTGCGCATGGAGTGTCAGCAGCGCAACGCGCAGGCTGTGGCGGAATACCTGCTGGCGCATCCGCTCGTTCGGGCCGTGCATTACCCGGGCGTGTATGGCGACCGCAACCGTCTGCTCGCCGAGAATGGACTCAAGGGGTTCGGCGGTGTGCTGTCCTTCGAAGTGGTGCCGGGGGTCGACCCGTCCATCGTGCTCGACAACCTGCACGTGTTCCATCTCGCCGTCAGTCTGGGCGCGGTGGAAAGCCTCGCCGAGCTGCCATGCCGCATGACGCATTTCGAGCTGCCTCGCGAGGAGCGTCTCAAGGTGGGCATCACCGACGAGCTGGTGCGTCTGTCGGTGGGCATCGAGGACGTGTCCGACCTGATCGAGGATCTGGGGCAGGGCTTCGACAAGGCGTTCGAGGCGCTGGACATCGACGGCGTAAGCGGTCAGGTGCTCGACCGGCTGACGACGGAAGTGGCCGCATAGGGTCGCGTACCGTGCCTATCATGCGGTGCGGGCCGTGCGGGCGTTGACGTTCATGGCGATGACGCCCGCACTGTCGTGTCTTGAAGAAATATGGCGGTCGGTGTTCGTTGTTTTGGCGGTCATGCGGATGAAAGGGATTTGGAAATGACTGATTTCAGCACGCTTGCGGTTCATGGCGGGTATAATGCGAACCGCAACGACGATGCGGTCAGCGTGCCCATCTACGCCTCCGCCGCCTTCGATTTGGAGAACGCCGCTCGTGGCCGTGATCTGGCCGCCGGTGAGATATCCGGGTTTGAGTATTCCAGAGTCGCCAATCCGACCGTCGATGCGCTCGAACGCCGGCTTGCCGCCCTGGAGGGTGGCGTCGGCGCGGTGGCGGTGTCGTCGGGCATGGCCGCGGTGTCATACGCGCTGATGTGCGCGGGGGAGGGCGGTGGCCGCATCATCGCGCCGACGAACCTGTATGGGGCGTCAGTCGATGCGCTCGGCGACTTCCTGCCGCAGTTCGGCATCCACGCTGATTTCGTCAAGGACATCAACGACCTGCATGAGATCGAGTCTCTGATCGGTCCCGCGACCCGTGCCATCTTCGCCGAGACGGTCGCCAACCCGAACACCGCCATCACCGATATCCGTCCGCTGGCCGATCTGGCGCACCGGCACGGGCTGGCGCTGATTCTCGACAACACCGTGCCGACGCCGTACCTGCTGCGCCCGATCGAATTCGGCGCCGACATCGTTGTGCATTCGACCACCAAGGGCATCACCGGGCATGGCAACGCCATCGGTGGCGTGATCGTCGACGCCGGACGGTTCGACTGGGCGAACGGCCGTTTCCTGCAATTCACGCGGCCTGAGCAGGTCATCGCCGACATCGACGGCAACCGACGCAGCTTCTCCGGGGCGTTTGGCTCCGAAGCGTTCATCAGGCGCATCCGCGTCAAATACTTGCGCACGTTCGGTGCCGTGCAAAGCCCGTTCAACGCATACCTGCAGCTGATCGGACTGGAGACGCTGCCGCAGCGGGTCGCCCGCCAGGTCGAAACGGCGACGGCCATCGCCGGGCACCTCGAACACACGCCGCATGTCGTGTCGGTGAATTATTCAGGGTTGCCGGACTCGCCGTATCATGCGCTCGCCGGGAAATACTTCCCCCGAGGCGTTGGCCAGATCCTCTCGTTCAAGGTGGAAGGCGGCGCGGACCGTGTGCGTCGCATCCTCGACGGCGTGAAGCTGTTCTCATACGTGCCAAATATCGGAGACGCAAGGTCGCTGATCGTCGACCCCGCGAACATCACTCACCGCGAGGTGCCGGAATCGTATCGCAAGGCCGCCGGTGTGAGCGACGATCTGATTCGTCTGTCCATCGGTCTTGAGGACGCGGGAGACCTGATGGCCGACCTTGACCGGGCCATAGCCGGCGCATACGGGGAGTAGACGCGGGCATGCCGCCGTCCCGTACGGTGAGACGAAGAAGGGCCACACGGCGAACAACTCTTGAATTCTATGTGAGCTTTCACTGAAAGCCCGTCGTTTTCAGATAGGATGGAATAGACATCGCGCCCGAGGTAGGGTGCGGCAACACCAGGCAAGGAGGAATGATGGGTGTTCTGGTGGGAATGACGGGTGCTCTGATCATATCGGGCGTCATCGTCGTCATCGTCCTCGCCGTGCTGTGCGCCACGATTTTCATCGTGCCGCAACAGCAGGCATACATCATCGAACGGTTCGGCAAATACAATAAGGTCCAGTTCGCCGGCATCCACGCCAAGATCCCGTTCGTCGACCGCATCTCGACGAAGACGAATATGCGAGTCTCCCAGCTGAACGTGCAGCTGGAAACCAAGACGCTCGACAACGTGTTCGTCACGGTCGTCGCTTCGACGCAGTTCCGTGTCAATCCTGAGAACGTCGCCACCGCATACTATGAGCTGCGCGATCCAGCCGGACAGCTCAGGAGCTACATGGAGGACGCGCTGCGTTCCGCGATCCCGGCGCTCAGCCTCGATGACGCCTTCGCCCGCAAGGACGACGTCGCCTTCGACGTGCAGAAGACGGTCGGCGCCGAGATGGCGCGCTTCGGCTTCACCGTCGTCAAGACGCTGATCACCGCCATTGACCCGAGCCCGCAGGTCAAGAGCGCGATGGACTCCATCAACGCCGCGCAGCGTGAGAAGGAGGCCACCCGCCAGCGTGCCGAGGCGCAGCGCATCCAGATCGAGACGCAGGCCGCTGCGGACGCCGAGAAGACCCGACTCCAGGGTGAGGGCCAGGCCAACTACCGTCGTGAGATCGCAAACGGCATCGTCGACCAGATCAAGAGCCTGCAGGCCGTGGGCATGGACATCAACGACGTCAATAACGTCGTGCTGTTCAACCAGTACCTTGATGTGATGCGCTCGCTGTCCGAGTCGAACAACGCCAAGACCGTCGTGCTGCCCGCCTCCACGCCCGGCGGCTACGAGGATCTCTACCAACAGGTCACCAAGGCCATGCTCACTACCAACGAAGCCAAGTAACAAGTCCTACTCATCGATAAAGCCCCTCATTGCGAGGGGCTTTTCCATTATGCCTCCGTTGACGGGCTGAGCCGTCAAGCAAACAGCGGTGCTGTTTGTAGGCGAAGAGCGAACGACAATGAGCCAGCGGAACAGTCATGCTTAGCCCGTCCATAATTGCAGGGGCCGAAGGGCTGTCGGCTGAGCCGACTGGGGGTGGTCACCACCCACCGGCGCTGCGCGTCATCTCCCGCCAGCGGGAGGTGCGCCGTGTCCCGCTACCGCACTCTCGGCGTATGGCTGACCGCCGAAATCAGTATCTTCTTCAAGCCGTCATACGGCGGATACACCAGCGAAAGCGTATCCGGCACCGCGGGCTTGCCGACCACGGTCTTGACATGACTGAACTCCAGGAACCCGGCCTTGCCGTGATATGAGCCCATGCCTGAAGCTCCCACGCCGCCGAACGGCAGTAGACTGGGGATCAGATGGCCAAGCGGCAGGTTGAATCCCAGCGCTCCGCAACTGACTTCGCGCTCGAACATCCGCCGTACCCTCTTGCTGCCCGTGAACGCGTAGGCCGCCAGCGGGCGTGGCCGGGCGTTGATGAATTCCACTGCGGCCTTCGCGTCGGCGACTTCCAAAATGGGCAGAATCGGGCCGAATATCTCCTCCTGCATCACCGGCGCATCGGGTTTGACGCCCAATAGCACGGTCGGTGCGATGTAGAGGTCATCGCGTCTGGTATTGCCTCCGCATACCGTGCGTCCGGTGGCGGGGCTCTTCGGATCGGGCAGCAGCGCAGTCAGCCGGTCGAAATGCCGGGCGTTGATGATGCGTCCGAAACTGTCGGAATGTTGCGGATCTGAGCCGAAGAACCGCGTGACGGCCTCGGCGATCTTTCCGGCCAGCGGCTCGATGACGTCGGACGTTGCGAGCACATAGTCGGGTGCCACGCAGGTCTGCCCGGCGTTGATGAACCGCCCCCAGGCGATGCGCCGCGCGGCGACGTCGAGGTTCGCGGTACGGTCGACGAACACCGGCGACTTGCCTCCGAGCTCCAAAGTGACCGGTGTGAGATGCTTCGCGGCGGCGGCCATGACTATCGAACCGACTTTTCCTCCGCCGGTGTAGAAGATGTGATTGAACGGCTGCTCCAGCAGCTTTGTCGTCTCCTGCGGTCCTCCCTGAACCACGCGGAACGCCTGCGGGTCCATGTACCGTGCGATGAGGTCCGCCATCACGCCGCTGGTGTGCGGAGACAGCTCCGATGGTTTCATGCACACGCAATTGCCTGCGGCGATCGCGTCCGCCATAGGCTCGAAACTGAGCAGCACCGGATAGTTCCACGGCGAGATGATGAGCGCCACGCCTTTCGGCTCGGCGACTGTCCAGCCGACTGCGGGCTGCAGCAGGTAATGCATCGGCTTGGGATGCCGCGCAGCCCACCTGCCGAGGCGTGGCTTGATGAAGCGAATCTCATCGAGCACCAGCCCGATTTCCATCAGTGCGGTCTCCGCGGCGGGTTTGCCCAGGTCGGCGCGTACCGCACGGGCGATGACGGTGGCATTCTGCCTCAGCATTCGGGCCATCGCGTCGAGTTGCGCCTTTCGCCAGCGCAGTGGCCGGGTGACTCCTGAGCGGAAAGTCGCGTCCAGTTGCGCGAACGCCCGTTGCCGGGCGGCCACCTGCTCCGTCGTGGTCGCCGCCGCCGTTTCCTTTGTAGTCATCGTCGTCCTCCTGTTTGCATGGTAGCCGAAGAATCCGCGGAACGTAATCGACGATTTCCGCCCTGACGTCGTATTGGAGTTGCATGCTGGCTCCTGCTGGCGGGAGCTGTCGGCGGAGCCGACTGAGGGTGGTCTGGGTCTTTAGGTGGCGATTGTGCCCTTAAGCGCAATCGTTCTCGATGATCGTGCCCGACATATGATGAATGCACCGAACCGGCACATCGCAACTGATCGGTGACGGCCTGGATGGCATAAGATGGACGCCATGAAGGATTTTCTGATACGATGGCTGGTGCTGACGGTTGCGGCCGCGGTGATGGTGGTGCTTCTGCCCGGCATGACCGCGGTGGGGCAGCCTCCGATTTTGGGAATCGCAGTGTTCGCGCTGTTCATGGCGCTGATCAACGCCTCGATCAAGCCGGTGACGCAGCTGATAGCGCTGCCGTTTTCGATTCTCACGTTCGGGCTGCTGTATCTGGTCATCAACTGGCTGTTCATGCGGCTCGCCTCATGGTTGGCAATCAGTCTGTTCGGTGTTGGCGTGTTGGTGCACGGGTTCTGGTGGGCGGTGCTCGGCTCTCTCATCATGTCCATTGTCTCGGGGATCGTCGGCAGCATCGTGCGCGATTGAGCGTCGGCGTACATCCGGCATGATGGTCGGATTTCGGGCCTCGCATGATTGCCTGGCCGCGAGCCGACGGCGTTCGCGGACACTCCGGTTCCGTCGGCCACACACCGTGCTAGGATATGCACCGAAGTCAAGGCGATGATCCGTTATCAGCGGGGAGTCTTCGGAAGAAAAGCTTCATGACGGTCGATCGAACGTCGACGGCACGAAGCTGAGTAGAACCGACGGGATCGGCCCGTCACAGCCGAACACAAGCGGTCGCGAGTTTTCGCCGTCTTAGGATGGCCGGATGCGAGCGACAAGCGAGGTGGTACCGCGGTGGCGGTCGGCAGCCTGAGGGCATGCCGCCGATCATCGTCCTCGTAGGCGGGAATGGCCATGACGGCCGTTCCGGGTGGAACAAGGGTTCCGGCCGCGAGGACATCGCCGGCGCATCATATATGCCGCCGGTGTGGCGAACGGCCGTCTCAATCCCTGTTCTTCCCGTGAATGGTTCGCTATAGCCAGCTCCCGTAGGACCAGTGCAATGCGACATCGAGGAGAGCAATGGTGAGCGAAACCACCAATTCCCACGTGTATCCCAAGGCGAACGAGGGCGGCGAGACCGCCAGCGTCGCGCCGAACCCGAGTTTCCCCAACATGGAGGAAACCGTCCTGAAGTATTGGGACAAGGACGACACCTTCAACAAGTCCGTTGAACGCAATCCTTCCGGCGACCATAGCCAGAACGAGTTCGTGTTCTTCGACGGCCCGCCGTTCGCGAACGGCCTGCCGCACTACGGCCACCTGCTGACCGGTTACGCGAAGGACGTGATCCCGCGCTACCAGACCATGAAGGGCCGCAAGGTCAACCGCGTGTTCGGCTGGGACACGCATGGTCTGCCCGCCGAGCTGGAGGCGCAGAAGGAGCTCGGCATCGACTCGGTCGACCAGATCGAGAAGATGGGCATCGACAAGTTCAACGACGCCTGCCGCGCCTCCGTGCTGAAGTACACGCACGAATGGCAGGATTACGTGCATCGTCAGGCCCGCTGGGTCGACTTCGAGCACGGGTACAAGACGCTGAACATCCCGTACATGGAGTCGGTGATGTGGGCGTTCAAGCAGCTGTACGAGAAGGGCCTGGCGTACCAGGGCTACCGCGTGCTGCCGTACTGCCCGAAGGATCAGACGCCGCTTTCGGCGCACGAGCTGCGCATGGACGCCGACGTGTATCAGGATCGTCAGGACACCACCGTGTCGGTGGCCGTGAAGCTGCGCGACGAGGAGGACGCCTACGCGGTCTTCTGGACCACCACGCCGTGGACCGTGCCCACCAACTTCGCGATCGTCGTCGGCGCTGACATCGACTATGTCGAGGTGCGCCCGACGCAGGGCAAGTACGCCGGCAAGAAGTTCTACTTCGGCAAGCCCCTGCTCTCCAAGTACGAGAAGGAGCTCGGCGAGGATTACGAGGTCGTGCGCGAGCTCAAGGGCTCCGAGATGGCCGGTTGGCGTTACTGGCCGGTGTTCCCGTACTTCGCTGGCGACAAAGCCGAGTCTGAGGGCAACGTGCCGGGGCCCGAAGGCTACCAAATCTTTACCGCGGACTACGTAGACACCGTCGAGGGTACCGGCCTGGTTCACCAGGCTCCCTATGGTGAGGACGATATGAACACGCTGAACGCGCACGGCATCAAGAGCACTGACGTGCTCGACGCCGGCTGCCGCTTCACCGCGCAGTGCCCCGATTACGAGGGCATGTATGTGTTCGACGCGAACAAGCCGATCCTGCGCAACCTGCGCAACGGAGACGGCCCGCTGGCCGAGATCCCGGCCGAGCATCGCGCGATCCTGTTCCAGGAGAAGAGCTATGTGCACTCCTACCCGCATTGCTGGCGTTGCGCCACGCCGCTGATCTACAAGCCTGTGAGCTCCTGGTTCGTGTCGGTGACGAAGATCAAGCCGCGCCTGTTGGAGCTCAACCAGCAGATCAACTGGATTCCTGAGAATGTCAAGGATGGTCAGTTCGGTAAGTGGCTCGCCAACGCGCGCGACTGGTCGATCTCCCGCAACCGCTTCTGGGGTTCGCCGATCCCGGTGTGGGTGAGCGATGACCCGAAGTACCCGCGCGTCGACGTGTACGGTTCGTTGGAGGAGCTCAAGGCCGACTTCGGCGACTACCCGCGCGACAAGGACGGCAACGTCAACATGCACCGTCCGTGGATCGACAACCTCACGCGCGTCAACCCGGACGACCCGACCGGCAAGAGCCACATGCACCGTATCAGCGACGTGCTCGATTGCTGGTTCGAATCCGGTTCGATGTCGTTCGCGCAGTTCCACTACCCGTTCGAGAACAAGGAGAAGTTCGAGCAGCACTTCCCGGCCGATTACATTGTCGAATACATCGGCCAGACTCGCGGCTGGTTCTACCTGCTGCACGTGATGGCCACCGCGCTGTTCGACCGCCCGGCGTTCAAGAACGTGATCTGCCACGGCATCGTGCTCGGTTCCGACGGCCAGAAGATGTCGAAGCACCTGCGCAACTACCCGGACGTGAACGGCGTGTTCGACAAGTACGGTTCCGACGCCATGCGCTGGTTCCTTATGTCGTCACCAATCCTGCGCGGCGGCAACCTCATTGTTACCGCTGAGGGCATCCGCGACACCGTGCGCCAGGTCATGCTGCCGGTGTGGAGCTCCTACTACTTCTTCACGCTGTATGCGAACGCGGCCAATGGCGGGGCCGGCTTCGACGCCCGTCAGCTGCGCGCGGACGAGGTGGCGGGTCTGCCTGAGATGGATCGTTACCTGCTGGCCCGCACCCGCAGGCTCGTAGAGCGTGTAGAGAAGTCGCTCGACGAGTTCGCGATTTCTGACGCGTGCGATGCGGCGAGTGACTTCATCGACGTGCTCACCAACTGGTACATCCGCAACACCCGCGACCGCTTCTGGAAGGAGGACGCGAACGCGTTCAACACGCTGTACACCGTGCTTGAGGTGTTCATGCGCGTTCTCGCGCCGCTCGCCCCGATGGAGTCCGAATCCGTGTGGCGTGGCCTGACCGGCGGTGAATCCGTGCATCTGGCCGATTGGCCGTACGTCGCGGACGAGAAGACCGGTGAGGCGACCGAGCTTGGCCGTGTGCTGGTCGACGACCCGGCACTGGTGGACGCGATGGAGAAGGTGCGCGAGATCGTCTCCGGCGCTCTGTCGTTGCGCAAGGCCGCCCAGATCCGTGTGCGCCAGCCGCTCGCCAAGCTCACCGTCGTGGTCGAGGATGTGGACGCCGTCAAGGCGTACGACGAAATTCTCAAGTCAGAGCTTAATATAAAGGATATTGAGTTCTGCACGATGGAGGATGCCGGTTCGCAGGGGCTGAAGATCGTGCACGAGCTGAAGGTCAACGCCCGCGCCGCCGGCCCGCGCCTCGGCAAGCAGGTCCAGTTCGCCATCAAGGCGTCCAAGACCGGTGCCTGGCACGTTGATGCCGCGACCGGTGCTCCGGTCGTCGAGACGCCGAACGGCGAGGTTGCGCTGGAGGCCGGCGAATACGAGTTAATCAACCGCGTGGAGGAGGAGAACGCCGCCGAGGCCGACGCTTCCGTGTCGGCCGCTCTGCCCACCGGCGGTTTCGTGATTCTCGATACCGTGCTGACCGCCGACCTGGAGGCCGAGGGCTACGCCCGCGATGTGATTCGCGCCGTGCAGGACGCCCGCAAGGCCGCCGACCTGGACATCGCCGATCGCATCGCCCTGGTGCTGACCGTGCCGTCCGCCAATGTGGCCGATGTCGAGCGGTTCCGCGATCTGATCGCCCATGAGACGCTGGCCACCTCCTTCGCGGTGAAGGAAGGCGCCGAGCTGGGTGTGGAGGTCGCCAAGGCGTGACACCGTGGTGAGCCGACCGCGCCCGCTGCGTGACGCACGGGCGCGTGGAATGCATGAAGTGGTCCTGCCGTTCAACGGCGGGACCACTTTTGTTGTTCCGCGTTATGCTATAAAGGTTGCGTCAGGTATTTGTTCAACTGTTCAATGCGGTCGGCATGCAGTTTTTGAATATGGCGTTTCTTCGCTCTCACATGGTTAAAGATGCATTGTCGTCATCCGTCATGCCGGTTATCGCGCAAATTCATCACATGTTTTAACTTCGCGTTTGGAGTTGGGCATGATGTGAGGAGGATTCTAGTGGTGGTTGCAACGCCTGAAGGTTTTGTGTCGTGGTTTCAGGCTCAACGCCGTGTGATAACCTCAACAACCAACAACGCGACCGCGGAAGGCCACTCAAACTTCAGGTGTTGCAACCGCCACTAGAAATCTGCGGCAACCATGTTGATTACACCCAAACGATAGGCTGGTTGATAGACTAACCGAAAGGTGGTTTGCGTGAGAATCCATATGTTTGTGGGGTGAGCAATGGCTGTTTCCAAAGCCGAATCTCATACGGTCTCGGAGTGTTCTCTGAACAACTTCACGTCCATGGATCCGTTGAACGAGGAATGGTACGAAAATCTGATCATCGATCATATGACGGAAAAACTTGGATATGAGCACCTGTACGGGCCCGATGTTCGCCGCACCGACGACTCGTATCGCGACGTATTCCTTCCTGATATTCTCCCGGATGCGTTGCGACGAATCAACAGAAATCTGCCGGAAGCAGCCGTCGAGGAGGCCATCCGGAAGATTCAGAATGTCGAGATCGGCAGCTTGGAGCAGCGCAACGAGATATTCAATGACTACCTGCAATCAGGAGTCGAAGTGCACTTCTTTGACGGCAAGGAAGAGCGTGATGACATCGTCCGGCTGCTTGATTTCGACGATCCCGAGAACAACGATTTCCATGTCGTGAACCAGTGGACGTTCGTGGAGTATTCCGAGAAACGTCCCGATGTCATCATTTTCGTGAACGGCATGCCGTTGGTGTTGTTCGAGCTGAAGTCCCCGTCGAGAGAGGAGACGGACGCTTCACACGCGTACCTGCAATTGCGCCAGTACATGAAGCAGATACCGAGCATGTTCGTGCCCAACGTGTTCTGCGTGATGAGCGATATGACCCAGACCAGGGTCGGCACGATCACATCCGACGAGGACCGTTACGTGGCTTGGAAGTCGGCGGACGGCGACTATTCCGGAACGAAAGCCGCGGCATGGAGCACCATGATTGACGGCATGCTCCCGAAGGAACGGCTGCTCGACATCATCCAAAACTTCGTATGCTTCAACGATTCCTCCGAGAAGGTCGTGAAGATCATCGCCGCATACCACCAGTATTTCGCGGTGCGGAAAGCCATCGTCAGAGCGGAAGAGGCCGTCAATGGGGATGGCAGGATCGGCGTGTTCTGGCACACCCAGGGAAGCGGAAAATCGCTTTCGATGGTGTTCTTCGTACATCTGCTGCAGCGTTATCTTGAAAGCCCGACCATCGTGGTCATCACCGACCGCAACGATCTCGACGACCAGCTTTTCGGACAATTCAGCCGCTGCGCCAGGTTCCTGCGCCAGAAGGCGGTCCAGGCCGAGAGCCGCAGGAATCTTCAGGAACTGCTTGAGGGTCGTGAGGCGAACGGCATCATCTTCACGACCATGCAGAAGTTCTCGGACAGCGACGAGCCGTTGTGCGACCGGAGCAACGTTGTGGTGATGGTGGACGAGGCTCACCGCGGCCAGTACGGCCTGACCGAACGGATCAACGCGGACGGTCATGTGTCGGTCGGCGCGGCCCGTGTCGTGCGCAAGGCACTGCCGAACGCGTCCTATATCGGTTTCACCGGAACGCCGATCTCCACGGATGACCGCAACACCCGCGAGATCTTCGGCGACTACATCGACGTGTACGACATGACCCAGTCCGTCGAGGACGAGTCCACCAAGCCGGTCTACTACGAAAGCCGTGTGGTCTCGCTCCATCTTGACGAGAACGCGCTGGGCCGCATCGACGCGGTCTACAAGGAGTTCGCGGACCAGGCCGACGAGGCGAGCGTGGAGAAGTCCAAGCATGACCTCGGCGGCCTCGATGCCATCTTCGACACTCCTGAAACCATCGACGCATTGTGCCGCGACATCGTGGACCATTACGAGAACAACCGCGCCGACGTCCTGGCCGGCAAGGCCCTGATCGTGGCGTACAGCCGGCCGATTGCGATGAAGATCTACTACAGGATCATGGAGCTGCGCCCCGAATGGGAAGACAAGGTCGGCGTGGTGATGACCATGTCGAACCAGGATCCGGAGGAATGGTTCGACGTGTGCGGCGGCACCACGCACAAGAAGGAGATGGAACGCAGGTTCAAGGACGATTCCGATTCCCTCAAGATCGCCATCGTCGTGGACATGTGGCTCACCGGCTTCGACGTGCCCAGCCTGTCCACCATGTACGTGTTCAAGCCGATGAAGGGCCATAACCTCATGCAGGCCATCGCCCGCGTCAACCGCGTGTGCAAGGGCAAGGAGGGCGGTCTGGTCGTGGATTACATCGGCATCGCAGGCGCGCTCAAGCGGGCGATGAAGGACTATACCAGCCGTGACCAGCACAATTACGGCGACATGAACATCGCCGAGACCGCCTATCCGAAATTCCTCGAAAAGCTCGACGTGTGCCGTGATCTCATGTACGGCTTCAACTACCGCAAACTCATCTTCCAGAACAGCAGGGAGGCGCTTGCCGACGCCATCGCGGAGGGAACCGACTGGCTGCTCGATCTGGAACGGCACGAAGACACGGAATCGTTCCTCAAGCAATGCCAGCTCATGAACCAGGCGCTGAGCCTGTGCAAAAGCATGGTAAGCGAAGAGGACGCGCATGAGGCGGCTTACCTATCCGTATTGCGCGTGCAGGTCCTTCGCCTGACCGGACGTGGCTCCGGCGGGGGCAGCGGCATGACGTACACGGAGTTCAACAAGCAGGTGAGCGAGATCCTCCAGCAGAGCGTGCATGCGGACGGCGTGCTCAACCTGTTCGAGAAGGACAGCGTGGAGATCTCCCTGTTCGATGAGGCGTTCCTCCAGGAGGTCGCCGGCATGAAGGAGAAGAACATCGCGATCGAGAGCCTGAAACGCCTCATCAAGGAGAAAGTGCGGGCGTACGGGCGCACCAGCGTGGTCAAATCCCAGAAGTTCAGCGAGATGCTCCAGAACACGTTGAACGCGTATCTCAACGGCATGCTCACGAACGCGCAGGTCATCGAAGAGCTCGTCAACATGGCCAAGGAGATCATGAAGGACCGCGACGACGCGCAGAAGCTCGGCTTGAGCGACGAGGAGATGGCGTTCTACGACGCGATCACCCAGCCGCAGGCGGTCAAGGACTTCTACGACAACGACCAGCTCGTCTCGATAGCCCGCGAGTTGACCGATGCGATGCGGAGCAACGCCACGATCGACTGGCAGAAGAAGGAAAGCGCCAGGGCCGGCATGCGGCGTGCCATCAAACGTTTGCTGCGCAAATACAAGTATCCGCCCGAAGGCGTCGAGGACGCCATGAAGACCGTCATGGAACAGTGCGAGCTGTGGGCCGACACCAAGATCAGCGAATAGGACGAGCAGGAGGATAATACAAGACATGGCAAAGAAGAAGGACAATACCGCCGAGATCGGCTTCGAGGAACAGATCTGGAGCGCCGCCGACAAGCTGCGCGGCAACATCGACGCTTCCGAATACAAGAACGTCGTGCTCGGCCTCATCTTCCTGAAGTACATCTCCGACAAGTTCGACCAAAAATACCAGGATCTCGTCGAGGAGGGCGAGGGATTCGAGGAAGACCGCGACGAATACGCGAGTGAGAACATCTTCTTCGTGCCCGAGAGCGCCCGCTGGAAGACCATCGCAGCCGCTGCGCACACGCCTGAGATCGGCAAGGTCATTGATGAGGCCATGCGCCAGATCGAGGCTGAGAACAACAAGCTCAAGGGCACCCTGCCGAAGAACTTCGCACGTCAGGAGCTCGACAAGCGGCGTCTGGGCGAAGTCGTGGACCTGTTCACCAACGTGAAGATGGCTGAAAAGGGTGACAGCCGCGACATCCTTGGACGCACCTACGAGTACTGCCTGGCCAAATTCGCCGAAGCGGAGGGCAAGAACGCCGGCGAGTTCTACACGCCCGCGTGCGTCGTGAAGACGCTGGTCGAGGTCATCGAACCCTACCACGGGCGCGTGTACGATCCGTGCTGCGGCAGCGGCGGCATGTTCGTACAGTCCGCGGACTTCGTCAAACGCCATCAGGGCAACATCAACGACATCTCCGTGTACGGCCAGGAGTCCAATCCGACCACGTGGAAAATGGCGACCATGAACCTCGCGATCCGCGGCATCGACGCGGATCTGGGCGATCATAATGCCGACACGTTCTTCGAGGACCTACACAAGACCGAGAAATTCGATTTCATCCTCGCTAACCCGCCCTTCAACCTGAAGGACTGGGGAGGAAAGAAACTCGAGAACGACGTACGCTGGCAGTACGGCACCCCACCGGAGGGCAACGCCAACTTCGCATGGGTCCAGCACATGATCCACCACCTCAACCGTTCCGGCCGCATGGGAATGGTTCTGGCGAACGGCGCGTTGTCCAGCCAGACGAACAACGAGGGCGAGATCCGCGCCAAGATCGTGGATGCCGATCTGGTCGAAGGCATCATCGCAATGCCGGACAAGCTTTTCTACAGCACCGGCATACCTGTGAGCCTGTGGATCATCACCAGGAACAAGAAGCAGTCTGGCAAGACGTTGTTCATCGACGCGCGCGATATGGGAACCATGGTGTCCCGTAGGCTTCGCGAGTTCACTGATGAGGACATCGCCAAGGTATCGACTGCGTTCGACGCGTTCCGTGACGGCACTCTGAAAACGGAGAAGGGCTTCTCCGCCATTGCCATGACGGAGGATATCAAGGCGCAGGATTACATCCTGACTCCGGGCCGTTACGTCGGTGTCGCCGAAGTGGAGGAAGACGATGAGCCATTCGATGAGAAGATGACCCGTCTGACCGGCGAGATCGCAAAATGCTTCGAGGAATCCAACCGTCTGCAAGAGCAGATCAAGAAGAATCTGGAGGCCATCGGCTATGGCATGTGAATGGCATTCAGCACCTCTTGGTGAACTAATTTCCTACATCGGCAAGGGTGTTGCGCCCAAGTACATAAATGACGGCCTAGATGCCACCATGGTTCTCGGTCAGAAATGTGTTCGTAATCAATCCCTTCAATATGAGCAAGCCCGCTTTCACAATTCCGCAGAGAAAGCTGTTAATCCTGATAAAGAAGTTCGGAAGGGCGACATACTTATTAATGCTACTGGCGTAGGAAGTGCGGGACGAGTTGCCCAAGTCATGGCAGATCCATCACGTCAGTGTATTACTGATGGACATGTCATCACTCTCAGAGCCAAAGACATCAATCCTTTTTATCTAGGTTATTTCGTCAAATCGAAGCAAAAAACCATTGAACTCATGGCGGAAGGTTCAACCGGACAAACCGAGATGAACCGACAGCGACTTCAAAGTGAGATCATTGTCACTTTCCCGGAGAGCAAAGATCTTCAAAAAAAGGATTGCCGAGTACGGACTTGCTATCGACAAAAAAATAACAGTTAACAATCAGCTAAATGATTATTTGTTAGCTGCATGAGGTCAACCTTCGAGACATCGATTTCGCCAGACATAAGCTTGGGAAGAAGATGGTCCCTCAAACTATTTAGTTTCCGCGTTTCTTTCTCATTACTCCTAATTATTGCATCTATCGGCGCCGCGAACGATTCGAATTGCATCACTTCACTATGAGTTGGAAGCGCAACTTCTAGGCTTTTGAGAGCTTTGCCATTAATCGAGCCGAATACGGTACCCTCCCCGTTGTAAGCCTCAAGCTGAGGTCTAAGGGATCGCATTAGGTACAGAACGAATGATGGAGTTTCGCTGTGGACGGCTGCCAGGCCACGTCCAATACAGCAATCTTCAAAGGCGATGTTTAGATCTCCGACAGGCGCACGAACACTCATCAGGACATCGCCTTCGCAGGCTATGCGTTTTGGCTCAGTGGTATAAAGACGACGCTTTGGAAAACGCCACCCAAATTCACCTCTTCCTTGATAGAAGATTATGCCAGCGCCTTCTTCGTTATACGAACTTCCTGCCGGTGATTGTCCCATCGTTATTTCGGCAACATCGGAGAGCGTGGCGTTGAAATCAAGACCGCCAAATAGCTCTTGAAACTTACCGTCTATAAGCTGCTCTAAATAATCATTTAGCCGGACGAATGCATTGGAGCACTGTGATCAGAGTAAGAGCTATTCACGCTGTACACAGTCGGCAAAGCCAGATTCCTGCTTACGAATCTGTGCCCAGAGTGCTTCATTCCCATGTCACACCGCCTTGACGCTCGGCGGAATCGCGCCGCTGTTGAGCTGGCTGGCGGTGAGTCGGTCCACGGCGCAGCCGTTCGCGATGCTCGTTGTATTCTGCCAAGTTGTCTTGTGCGGTGTGAGCCCTGAGCCCTCATGAAGCACTGAGTCGTTCGTACCGCAGATTATAGTTTTGGGGGACGGTGTGTGTTCTTCTTGTTGTTTGATAACTCAAGAGTGAGTGATCTGCTGGCATGTCGATTCAGCGATTGCGTATCGGGGAAGATACGGATGGATTGTACCGTACAATCGATGCTAAGGAGTGGTCGGAGTGCCCGTATCTTGGAATACGAAGTCCATTCTCGCAGTCGCACCCCTCACGGGGTGCGTGGATTGGAATGACCCTTATAGCGGCTGTTACACCGTTGCACCCTCACATCGCGCAGGGCCGAACCGTCGTCGAGTCGCCAACGTGGCGCGGTGTCCGGCATGGAATTGCCCCGGGCCGTCTGAGTGGCTTACAATCGCCTCACCATCGAAAGGAGTGAGGCATGGGGTTGAAGGATTTGAGAACGAAACGCGGAATGACGCAACGCGAGTTGGCCGAGAAAACCGGCGTGACACGACAGCGTATAGCGGCCTTCGAGACCGGCGTGCGCCCGTCGAGCGGAATGAGTCTCGATGTTGCGATACGTATTTGCGACGCGCTCAAGGTGCGTAATCCGCGTAAACTGCTTGATCCTGATTCCGATTCTTCGGCGGACTGATCCGCCGAGGCCGCCGGCGCTCTTTACGGGCGCGGCAGCCCACGAAAAGCTAATGTTTATCCGATTGCTCCGCTTGCCCTATGAAACGAGGTTTATTGTGAGTGTTCCCGATGAAGTGTGGGTTACTGACGCTGTGGCGTTGGATGGCTCGCATGTGGCTTTGCGTTTTTCCGATGGCCATTGCGGCGTGCTTGACATGTCGCCCTATATGGATGATGGCGTGTTCAAGCGGTTGCGCGACCCGAATGTTTTCAGGACGGCCAGAGCCGGTGTGAGTACTGTCGAATGGGATAACGGCACTATCGACATTGCCCCCGAGACAGCTTATGCACATGCCGTGCCGTTCGGCGTGTAATTGCCTCATGTTGATGGATCCCGGGTGCTTTCGGTTGCCGGGGTTTTGTCCATTCGAACATGTTTGGCGGTTCCCGCCTGATGAAAATACCCCAAGAGTACTGCCACACCCTTGGGGTATTGCTTAAAGCGAACCGATTTATAAGTCATTCTAACGCGGGGGCTGGAATGGAGAATGCAAACGTATACCGTAGTTGAGTGGCCTACAATGGCATCTAGGGTGTGTTTACGCTATTTAAGTTTTGCGTGATAGTTGTCGTATGTGTACGCCGAGGTATGGCATCACACTTGGCCGGTTCATGAGGGTCGCGCATCCGTTGCCGCGCCGGCGCGGCAACGTGGCGACGCGGCAGCCACACGTTCGTCAACGCCCTGCCGTGGATGTGCCGCGCGGGAGCCCCGTGGAGGGGCCTGCCGGCGGTCGGCCTTGCGCTGCGCGGGGCCGGCGATGTAGTATCCGCCCGTCCACGGGGCCGTCTTCAGCCGTTTCGGCCGGTAGGACTCGTTCTCGTCGGACGGGAACCACGTGTTGCGTCTGATCTCCCTGCTGACCGTCGAGGCGTTGCGGCCGGGCATCAGACCGATCCCGCGGATGCCGTCGCCGTTGCCGATCTCGATCCGGATGGCCTGGCGTCCCTCTTCCGACAGGCGCGAACATGCTCATCCCATAGGTGCGACATCCCTTCGGACTGGTTATCCGGACAATCTCCAATCTAACGGGTGTTGCACTTTCATTTAGACAACGGGGGTACCTTAAATCAGCCTGATCTGATAGACTGTCTGCGGGAATCTGAACACTTGGCGGAACGATGTCGTGCCTCCGGGGCAAAGATTCCGGCAAGAAGTACAAGAATGTTCAAAATCATAGAGGATTGAAATATGCTACACACAGCATCAAGAGGATGCTCGCGTTCGTGGCTGCGCAGACTCACCGCATTGATAGCGGTTTCGGCGCTCGCGTTCGTGGCATTGCCGAACGTCGCGGTGGCGGCGGATCCGATGGAATACCTCGATGTGTCGTTCGGCGGCACGTTCGCTGAAGACACCTACACCACAGGTGGCGACGAGGTGGCGAAGGGCTCCGTGACCAAGCACGGCAGCATACCGACCAAGCTTGACGGCGGCGGCATCACCCTCGCTGGCGGCACCAACGGCGTGACCTTCACCTCGACCGAGAGCTTCAGCGCGAGCGGGAAGGTGAACAAGGGATTCCGCGCCGAAATGGAATACTGTACGACGCAGAAGCCCAGCAACCTCGCCACATTGTTCTCCGCCATGGGCAACATCTTCGTGCGGGCGAACGGCAGCAACCTCGAATACGGCTTCTCCACGAACCCTTCCGGCAATACATGGAACGACTACACAAAGTCCGTGACGCTGCCTTCCAACAATGTGAAGCACATCATCCAGCTGACATATCTGCCGGGAGCCGACGGCGCTGCCTCGACGTTGCAGTTGTCGGTGGATGGCGTGGCCGGCGAGACCGCCACCTCCACGGCCGGCGAGCTCGCGGCCGTCAGCGATTCCGTCGGGAACAAGTTCGGGATCGGCTACGAGGTGAACCCCGCTTCCGGCGCGGCGAGCCGCGGTCTTGCCGGTGACGTGTTCCGCGTGCGTGTCGCCGATTCGAACGCCCCGTGGGAGATTCTTGACGCATCCCAGCTACTGCATGTCGATTTCAACGGCACGTTCAGCGGCACCTCATATACCGCGGCGAGCGGCGAGCAGATGCTGGGCTCGCTGGTGTCGCGCTCGGCCAATCCGTCCATCTCGAACTCCGCCGTCACGCTGGGCGGCGGCACGGCCGGATTCGATTTCACGCCCACGGACTTCACCCTCGGTAACAACGAGGCCATTACCACGCCGCTGGTCGCGGAGCTGCGCTTCACCCCGACGCAGACCGGCGACAACCAGACCCTGTTCGGCGCGGGCGGCAACCTGTTCCTGCGCTACGAGTCGAACAAGCTCGTGTTCGGCGCCTCCACCAAGTCCGGCGATAATTGGACCGACCACAAGATCGAGTCCGCGGCCGCCACGGGTGCGGAGCACGTCGTGTCGGTGGCGTACGTGCCCAATGAGGCCGGCACCGGCGCGAAGCTCGTCATGCGCGTGGATGGCGGCGACGCCCAGACCAAGGACATCACCGGTCTGGCTTACCTGAATTCGGGCATCAAGGGCAAGGTCGGCTTCGGCAACGAAGTGCATTCCGCCGCGCTCAGCCGCGGCTTCGTCGGCTCGCTGAGCGAGATCCGCCTGGCCAAAACCTCCGCGAACTTCACCACCAACGAATTCAAGCTGGTCTACTCTCAGGTCAGCTGCGACACGTCGGGCATCAAGGAGGCGAATACCTTCGACGTGGAGCCCGCCGAGTGCGAGGCCGCGCTTAAGACCAAGCTGTCCAAGCTGCGTCCGACCGAAGGGCAGGCCGACTACATCGACTGGGGTCAGATCGGATTCCTCCATTACGGCATCAACACGTACTACAACCAGGAGTGGGGTCACGGTAACGAGGATCCCTCCCGCATCGACCCGACCGGCCTCGATACCGACCAGTGGGCGAAGTCCTTCGCCGACGGTGGCTTCAAGATGATCATGGTGACGGTCAAGCACCATGACGGCTTCGAGCTGTACGACTCGCGGTACAACACCGAGCACGACTGGGCAAACACCGCCGTCGCCAAGCGCACGGGGGAGAAGGACCTGTTCCGCAAGATTGTCGCCTCGGCGAAGAAGTACGGCCTGAAGGTCGGCATCTACTATTCGCCGGCCGATTCCTACATGGAGAAGAAGGGCGTCTGGGGCAACAACTCCGCACGCGTCGAGCGCACGATCCCCACGCTGGTGGAGAACGACGACCGCGCCGGCAAGGTGGCTTCCGGCAAACTGCCCACGTTCAAGTACAAGGCCACGGATTACGGCGCCTACATGCTCAACCAGCTCTATGAGCTGCTGACTGAGTACGGCGACATCTCCGAGGTCTGGTTCGACGGTGCCCAAGGCAACACCGCAGGCACTGAGCATTACGACTATGGCGTGTTCTATGAGATGATCCGCCGGCTTCAGCCCCAGGCAATTCAGGCCAACGCCGCATACGATGCCCGATGGGTGGGCAACGAGGACGGCTGGGCCCGTCAGACCGAGTGGAGCCCGCAGGCGGCATACAACGACGGCGTGGACAAGGTGTCGCTCAAGCCTGGCCAGATGGCCGCCGACGGTAAGCTTGGCAGCATGTCGAGCGTGCTGTCCGAGATCCGCAGCGGCGCCGCCAACCAGCTGCACTGGTATCCGGCCGAAGTCGACGCCAAGAACCGGCCCGGATGGTTCTACCATGCCAGCCAATCGCCGGCGTCCGTAGCCGAAGTCGTGAAGTACTACGAGCAGTCCACGGGACGCAACTCGCAGTATCTGCTGAACGTCCCACCGTCCGATACCGGCAAGCTCGCCGATGCGGATGCCGCGGGACTTAAGGGGCTGGGCGAGGAGCTCGCCCGACGCTACGGCACCGATCTTGCCCTGGGCAAGAGCGCGACCGTCGCCGCGTCCGCGAACGACACCGCGGTAGCGGCCCCGAAGCTGACCGACGGTTCGAAGCTCTCCTCCGACAAGGCCGTGGGCAATACGCCGACGTACACCATCGATCTGGGCAGCACTGTCGCCGTGGATGCAGTGAAGATCTCCGAGGACGTGCGCAATGCCGGCCAGCAGATCGAAAGCGCCACCCTGCAGGGACGAGTCAATGGAACATGGACGAATCTGGCGACTATGACGACGGTCGGGCAGCAGCGCGACCTTCGCTTCACGTCCCAGAACATCGATGCCATCCGTCTGGTGGTCAACTCCTCCCGCGGTCCGGTGCGTCTGAGCCGTCTTGAGGTGTTCCACACCGAATCCGAGATTCAGACCGGTGCCCGCGCCTACTACATCGACCCGACGGCGCAGACCGCGGGAGATGGATTTACGAAGGACAAGCCCATGACGTCGATCGAGCAGCTGCACGATGTGACCGTCGCGCCAGGCTCCGTGATCTTCGTCAAGGCGGGCACCGAGCTGACCGGGGACTTCGCCGTCTTCGGCTACGGCACCAAGGACGAGCCCATCACCGTGACGACATACGGCGAAAGCGACAAAGCCACCACCGCGAGCTTCGACGGCATGACCGCCGGGCTGACGCTGAAGCAGGCGCTGAAGGCGCTCGGCAAGGACGACGCCGGCTGGGTCGTGGCCGATTCCGCCACTGCACCGGCCTCACGCGTGTATGTCCCGCAGGATGAGATCAGCGTGCACGCCCAGTCGTCGCAGAACTCCGGCGCAGAGGCGGCGAGGGCGCTCGACGGCGACTCGTCGACGAGCTGGCACTCCCAGTACAGCCCGACCACCGCGTCCGCCCCGCATTGGGTGACTCTCGATCTCGGCGAATCGCGTGAGAACGTCGCCTACTTCGACTACCTCGCCCGTATCGACGGCAACAATAACGGTGCCGCCAAGGATTACGAGGTGTATGTCTCCGACGATCCCAACGATTTTGGAGCCCCTGTGGCCTCGGGCACGTTGAAGAACGTCGCCTACACGCAGCGCATCAAGCTGACCCCCAAGAACGGACGGTACGTCAAGTTCGTCATCAAGACCGATTATTCCGGATCGAACTTCGGCTCCGCGGCGGAAATGAATGTCGAGTTGCTGCCCACGGCCGTAGAGGAGGACAAGGTCGCCACCCCGCAGAAGCCGACAGTGGACGATGATGCCGATACATACACCATCCCCGACATCAAGGGAGTCGTGTACAAGGTCGACGGCAAGGTGTTGGCCGCTGGTTCCGTAGTGAACGTGGGCGATGAGGACGTGACCGTCACGGTCACCGCCGAGCCCGCCGACGGATACCGCTTCCCGGATGGTGTGACGTCCCCAGTCACGTATGAGCTGACGTTCACCAAGAAGGGTGGCGAGAAGCCTCCGACCGAAAAAGTCAACAAGGACAAGCTGCACGCCACGATCACCAAGGCTCAGGCGATCGACCGTTCCGCCTATACGGACGAGTCGCTCAAGGTGCTTGATGACAAGCTCGCCGCAGCGCTCAAGGTCTATGACGACGACAAGGTGAGCCAGGATGATGTCGATGCCGCCGAGGCGGCTCTGTCTGCGGCGATCGACGCGCTGAAGACCAAGCCGACGACCCCCGGCGGTGAAGGTGAGAAGCCTGGTGAAGGTGAAAAGCCCGGTGACGGCAAGAAGCCCGGTGACGGCAAGAAGCCCGGCGACGTGATCGCAAAGACCGGCGCCTCCACAATGGGCGTTGTCTGCGCTGCACTCGCGATGGTAGCGGGTGCGGTCGTGACGCTTGAAGCCAAGCGTAAGTCCAACCGGTAACATCGGTTCTCCGGCCGTCTGATGCGCCGGCCCGTCTCCTAGAAAAGACGGGCCGGCGCATCGTCATTTTTATCACCGGCGTCGCGGCAATATTCCGTGCGCCTACAATGTCGATATGTGCCCGTCAACAAGGGGAGCGGCGATGGCACGATGTCGGCCGTGCGCTGAGCGTGCGCGGCTCCACGGTGCTGGTGGTCGGCACCGTGGACATCGGCTCGCATTCCGCCAGCATATGCAAGGCCATGGGCGCGAACACGCTGGGAGTGCGTCGTGACCCGACCCGCACGGCGGAAGGCATCGACCGGATGTATCGCATTGGAGAACGTAAGGCGTTATGTAGCCGGCGAACCTCTGACGAATCGCCGGCGCTGAACGGATAATGGCCTCGGCTTCGCCCGTTCGACACCGGCGAGGCCGAGGCCATTATCGCTTGAGATTCGTCGTCTAGGATTCCAGGTCGCGCACCGACCCGCGTTCCACCAGCTCCGCGGGAACCACGGTCTTCACGCCCGAAGGCACTCGAAGGCCCTCGCACAGACGCTTGGTCATGAAGAACGCCTCGCGTCCGATGTCGTTGAATTTCATGCGCATGGTGGTCAGCGACAGCCGTGGAATCGTCCCGCTCAGCGAATCGTCCACTCCGACGATGCTGACGTCTTCCGGCACGCGTTTGCCGGCGGCCTGCAATCCGAGCATCGCGCCATACGCCATCTGGTCGTTGGCCGCATAGATCGCGGTGCAATCGGGGTCGTGAGCCAGTGCGAGTCCGGCTTGATATCCGCTGTCCGCCTCCCAGTCGCCCATATAGGTCGGAGGGATGCGCAGCCCCAGTTGGTCGAGCGTGTCGTGCCACCCCTGCGCGCGGCTTTCCGCGGCTCGCGATGAGGACGGCCCGGCGATGTGGTAGACGGTCTTGTGCCCCTTGCTGAGCAGATAGTCCACGACGGCGGCTGAGCAGCCGTACTGGTCGGCATCGATGGTGGGGCAGTAGTTCGCGGGATCCTCGGAGATGATAACGACCGGCAGCTCCTTGGGCGGGCGGAACTCCGAGAAGTCCGTCACGTGCTCCTCCATGACGGCGATGACGCCGTCCACGGGAAGCTGCTTCATACGCTCGATGGCGGCATGCAGGGTGCGTTCCCGATTGCGTCCGAAGGACTGCATCGTGATGGCGTAGCCATTGCTGTTCGCCGCGTCGGCGATGCCGCCGAGGATACGCGCGTTGCCATAGGTGAGCATGTTGAACAGCACGACGCCGACATCCTTGAACTTGCCGTGCTTAAGCGCCCTGGCCGCATAGTTGGGCCGGTAACCCAGTTTGGCCATGGCGGCTTCCACACGCTGCCGTGTTTCCGGCCGGACGGCATTGCTTCCGTTGGCGACTCGTGAGACCGTCTGGGGCGACACGCTGGCGGCTTTCGCCACGTCCTGCATGGAAGCGGGTTGCGAATGATCCATGGTTCCTGCTTTGTTTTTCTTGGCATTTCTATGTTTTGGTTACCATCAGTATAGACCATTTCCTGATGACTTGCCGTACCCTCAAGTGGACAATTCCAACAATGTTGATATTATGGTAACGCAAACATTTATAGAGGGTGTATTTCGCGGAACAAGTTCAATGAGCTGTTGCGTTGTGGCAAGTTCTGTGCGGTGTGCTTCGCTTCGAGTCCTTCGAAGGAGAGGGGCATGACATCGGTGAGTGTGTCGCCTTTGGCTCGTGTGAATAAGCACAAGCGGGATTGGCGTGGTTGGAAGTTCAGGTGGCCGTTCGCGTTGGTGTTCGTGTTCATCGTGCCGATCTTCGCGGTCTGCTGCCTGTTCCCGTTCGTCTCCATGCTCATCAACGCGACGAAGACCCAATCGGACTTCACGAGCGCGTTCGGCCTGGGCTTCGGCAAGACGTTCGCGCTGTGGGACAACATCGTGACGGTGTTCACCTATGACGCGGCATCTTCGCGCGCTGGCTGGTCAACACGCTGATCTACGTGGTGGTGGGCGCGGGCGGCGCGACCCTGCTGGCGATCATGGGCGGCTACGCTTTGGCGAAGTTCCGCTTCCCGGGCCGCAAGGCCGTGTCCGCGGTGATCATCGGCTCGATCTCGGTGCCGGGCATCGTGACGACGGCCCTGTTCACGATCGTTGCCACGTGGAACGACTGCTTCCTGCCGCTGATCATGTTGAAGGACTCGGACTGGTTCCCGCTGACCATCGGTCTGAACCAGTGGAAGGACCAAGCGTCCACTGCGGGCGGCCAAGCCGTCCAGAACCTGGTCATCACGGTCTCGCTGATCACGATCATCCCGCTGGTCATCGCGTTCCTGTGCCTGCAGAAGTACTGGCAGTCCGGCCTCGCCGCCGGCGCCGTCAAGGAGTGATCTCGCGGGAGGGCCAGTGTCCGCTTGCAGCATGCGTCACGTTCGTCTGACGGTCTTGACGTGCGCCTAGCGGCTGGCTCTCCATACGGAACATGTATATGATATGGAGGGACGCTCACCGTGTGCGATGCGGGCTGGCGCGATATGGCACCAGCCCGCTCGCATGTCACAGTTGATTTTTCGTCGATGCGACGGTTCGGCCGGGGGCGTCAGACAATGAACAAGTAATGGAGCGGAACATGAGTAAACGCAGAAAGCACAGTTGGCCGCAGCCGCTGAAGGGCGCCGAATCCCGTCTCTGGTATGGCGGTGATTACAATCCCGACCAATGGCCGGAGGAGGTCTGGGACGATGATATCCGTCTGATGAAGAAGGCCGGCGTCAACCTTGTATCAGTCGGCATCTTCTCATGGGCGAAGATCGAGCCGGAGGAAGGCAAGTACGATTTCGACTGGCTGGACCGTGCCATCGATAAGCTCGGCAAGGCGGGCATCGCCGTAGACCTCGCCTCCGCCACCGCCTCCCCGCCGATGTGGCTGACCCAGGCCCATCCGGAGGTGCTTTGGAAGGACGAGCGCGGCGACACCGTGTGGCCGGGCGCCCGTGAGCATTGGCGCCCGACGAGCCCTGTGTTCCGCGAGTACGCGCTGAACCTGTGCCGTCGTATGGCCGAGCACTACAAGGGCAACCCATACGTGGTGGCCTGGCACGTGAGCAACGAATACGGCTGGCACAACCGCTTCGACTACTCCGGCGACGCCCTGATGGACTC
>OATV01000076.1_pt1 | contig 50955 bp, 30 predicted proteins | sample 1476081 | NCBI WGS metagenome assembly OATV01 (sample SAMEA2579990, study PRJEB22360) | human gut metagenome | biome: human gut; feature: human-associated habitat; material: faeces | place: Denmark | collected 2008/2010
TTAGATTTAATTATATATTTTATACAATTTAATAATATTATATTTATATGTAAACGGCTAGGGGTATATATAAAAGTGAGTCCTCCATAGGAGAACTCACTCTTTATAAATCTACAATGCTCATAAATCTACAAGCTAGTAGGAAGCTAGTAGGTATTACTTTTTTTCTTCTGTTTCTTGTACTACGATAGGTTCTTCATAGGTTACAAGAATCTTATCGATACGGGTGTTATCCATATCTATCACTTCAAAGGTATAGCCATTCCATTTTGCTTTGTCTAATTCTTTTGGAATGCGGCCAAAGAGAACGTTTAATAGACCGCCCATTGTTTTGTACAAGTCTTTTTCTTCGCCTGGTAATTCTTCATCGATGTGGAAGAATTCTTTAAATTCGTCTACGTCGAGAAGTCCATCTACAAGCCAGGAGCCGTCTTCACGTTCGACAATTTTATTTTCTTCTTCCATGATTTCTTCTTCACCGGAAGGCATGAGACCTACGATTTCTTCCATAATATCATGTAATGTTACAAGACCGCTGAAACCGCCGTACTCGTCGAGAACGATCGTTTCATGAACGCCTTCTGTACGGAGTACATTCAATAATTTCATGAGCGTAATGGATTCTGGAATGAGTAATGGTTCTTTCAAACAAGACTCAATAATATCATGAATAGAGCGTTCGCTAGGACGTTGCATGATCTGTACCAATACGTCAGATACAGTTACGAGACCCTTTAGTTCGTCCAAGGAATCGGTACCTACAGGAATGCGGTAATGGTTAGCATTTTTGAGGACTTCCATAATTTCATCCTCTGTGCCATTAAGATCAATCCATTTGAGCTGTGTACGAGGTGTCATGATGTCGCCAGCATTCATATCTGCTAGATGGAAGATATTTTCTACGAGGATAGGTTCCTCTTCTTCATAAGCACCCATAGCAACGCCTTCGGTGAGCATCTTGTTGATTTCAGACTCTGTAACAGGAGCCTCTTCTTTCACAGTCACGCCTAGTAATTTTAAGAGGAATTCTGTGGAAACGCCGAGGAAGCCAACGATTGGCTTTAAGGCTACAGACAACCAATAAATCGGTTTTGCTACTACTACGGCGATGCTTTCAGGACTATTTAAGGCTAAACGTTTTGGTACGAGCTCGCCAATAACGAGGGATAAATAGGTGATAATAGCAACGATAAGTAAGGAGCTAATGGATGCTGCATAGGGCTCAATACTTGGAATATTAGCTACTAAAATTTCCTCTAATGGACCAGAGAAGGTCGCACCAGAATACAAACCAGTTAAAATACCAACGAGGGTAATACCAATTTGAATAGTAGAAAACATATTATTTGGATTCTCTGCTAATTCAAAGGCTTTTTTTGCACGCTCGTTGCCTGCCTCTGCCATTTCTTCTAGTTTACGTTTTTTAGCATTGACGATGGCCAATTCCGTCATAGAAAATAAGCCGTTTGCTATGATTAATACGACGATAATTATAAAATCTAAGGTCAGATCACTGTCCATGTAAGTAGACACTCCTTTTTAATGACATATCATTCTGCACATGAGAATATTGAAATATTACTCTTTAGTATACCATATTAGCATCAATAAATGTTTGACACAATAAAAGCACCCAAAAGGGTGCTTTTATTGTATACTATAGGTGTTACTGCCCCAGACTGGTAACAGAAAGGGGGTGAAAACGTGTTTGACACTTTGATTTCCTTAATAGTATCCATCGTAGCAGGTGTAACCTGTCACTACATCTGCAAGTGGCTAGATAGATACTTTCGTCAGTAACTAGCACAAAAAAAGGAGGGCCGCCACCCTCCTTTTTTGTTTGCGTGAAAACGTGTCTCACATTGACTTCCTTTGTCATATATTATGATACATGATTACCTTTAATTTGTAAATATTGCTCTAATAAGGGTATAGTATATATAAATATCAATTTAGTATTAAAAATAGGTCATACAATTGGGAATTCATGATGGGATTAGATATATGACAAGTGAACAGGAATGGGAACAGGTTTTACAAATAAAGACAGCCGGTCGTGATGATAGTCGGTCCGATACGGAGCATCATCCTTATGAGCCGACAGATTATTGCGTGCTTGAGCGCTTGGCGAATAGTGGTCATATTCGCAAGAAAAATACCCTCATTGATTATGGCAGTGGCAAGGGCCGTGTTAGCATTTTTATGGCTTACCAAACGGGTTGTCACTCCATTGGAATCGAATATGATGAACGATTGTATGAAAAGGCTCTTATCAATGGTGAAAGCCCGGCAGTTCGCAATCGTGTAAGTTTTATGCTGGGGGATGCGGTATTCTATGAATTGCCAGATCAAGCAGATCGTTGTTTTTTCTTTAATCCCTTTGCGCTCCATACGATTAAGCGGGTTTTAGGAAATATCTTTGATTCCCTGTATCATCATCCGCGTGAAATCAAATTATTTTTCTACTATGTTAACGAAGAGGTAGAAAACTTCTTAAATAACCATGTGCGACTCGAACAAGAAGAACCTATCGATTGCAGCGATCTATTTGAAGAAAGCGATGAAAAGGAACGAATTTTAGTGTATTCAGTTAATTTATTTTAGTGCATTGATTATTAAGGAAAAAGCAGATAAATTCTGATATAATAATATATTAGAGATTATAAAATCAAATTATTTTTTATGGTTCTATACATTGATTCGTATGCGCTAATGTAGTGGATAGGGCTGAGTGTATTGAAGACTGGAGGTACCCGTGGAAATCATCGATACAGCATTGATTGAACGTATTCGCAAGGCCTTAATTAAACGATATGATCGAGATCAACAAATTCAACAAATGATTGAAGAAATTGGTGCCGAAGAGGGACTCAATGAAACTGAATTGGCTATTGTTTACCAAGCTTATTTAGAGGTTAAGGAACGCATATACTATACATCCTCTCTCGTTGATTTGTGGAATCAAATTGAAGAGGTTCAAAAACGGATGTCCATGTTGCATACCTATGATTCTCTTGAAGAGGATTTGTTTGGCAATGTGTTAGGCGACGATAAAGAGGATATCATCATTTCTGATGGATCTTATCTTGGCAAGGGTGCTAGTCATAATAATGATGTATACGCTATGGAACAGGTCCAATTATCGGATATTCCTGTGCAGCATGATTCTACAGTGGGCATGAACCATATTAAATTGAACGAATTGCATTCTATGGGCGGTCTTTTTACAGGATCTGGTGAAAGCTCCCAACATGAGATATCGGACCTTGATGAAGACATTGTAGAGCATATGGATGTAAATCCACTAGATGGCGTGGAAAGCTTAGAAGTCCATCACTTAGATGAAGAAAATCCATTTGATGCGGAAAATTCGGTATTACTTTCAAAATCTAAAGATACAGAAACATCCCATACAAATGAGGATGCATCTAGTAAAAAAGATGATATAAATGAAACTAATATGTCCTCTATTGATCCATATACAGCAGTAAATGCTTTATTATTCGGTAAGTCTGGCTTAGATTCAGATAAAGCCAATAAGAAGATGGAAAAGCTTCTTAAAAAGCAATTGAAACGCGTAGATGATGAATGGGCGCGTATCAATGGGACTGACGAAAAGTCTAAAAAATCCAAAGAAGATAAGAAATCTAAAGAAGGCAAAAAAGCTAAGGATAACAAGAAGTCTAAAGAGGATAAAAAGGACAAAAAACATAAAAAGTCTAAGGAAGATAAACATTCCAAATCCGAAGATAAGTTAAAGAAAAAGAAAGACAAGGCTGAAAAGAAGCTTAAGGTCTTAAATGACAAGTTAAAAACAGTATTTTTGGCGGATACTTTCAGTAAAAAAGATAAGAATAAAGACAAGAAAAAGGATAAAAAATCCAAAAAGGATAGATCCGAAAAAAAGCAAAAACGATAGTTTCCGTACGGAATAGTAAGGCCTCTGAACAGAGGTCCAAGGAGAGTACTAGTGCTAAAAAATCGGCAAGTGCTGGAACTATCGACCGCGGATGCGGTAAATGCAAGCGATGTAAGGGACCTAAATGTAAGAAATATCCAACATAATTACAGTTAGGTAGTATAGAGTAGTTACGTTATATGAGAACAGTAGGGGTTAATGATGAACCGATGGCAACGATTATTTGAAGGCATACGAACAGAGATTAAGGTGTTTATCTTTTTCTCTGCTTTGTTGACTGCATTTAGAATCGTGTTTCTTGCAGTATTTCAATCACAGCTAGCATCTGTGACGATGGAGAATATCCTTACGTCCTTATGGCTAGGATTTAGATTGAGTCTCAAGACAGTTGGTTCTTTGTGTTTATTGGGTTTCTTAGGAGGCACATTGGTGCATACCTTTGTACCAAAATGGCCATCCTTGCGCATTAAACAGGTTATCTATTCTATTGCAACGGTACTGTTAACCTTCTTATTCTTGGGGCGCATTCCGTTCTATAAGATTTTTAACTCCTCCTATAATGCGATGCTCATTAATGGTAAAAACGATGATATCGGTGCTATTATTAATACAGCCATCAATGAATATAATGCGTTGATGTACATCGTTGGTGCTGTTGTGTTGAGTGCAGCCCTATGTTATTTCCTCGTTCGTTTCTTGGCGTGGGGCACAAAGAAATATAGCGATTACGCTAATACTGAAGTAGTTTGTACTACTTTGTATCCTAAGACGAAGAAAACGCAATGGATCACAGGCATTGCATTGACTGTGATTATCGGCGTACTAGGACTATTCTTTAGATTTGGTGGTGCTTTTAACTATACGAATTCCATTAACTGGGAAAGTGCGGCGCGCCTCAGTTCTAATCTATTAAATGAAACCATCCTTGATGATGTGCAGGCTCTTTATCGTGTTAAAAGTATTGCAAAACGCGCGGATGAGTTAGAGGTTATCAACTTAACCCCTCAAGAATTGAGTGAGAAAATCAGTGCCGTTGGTGGAACATTTAATGGTAAGGATTTTGATGGTTCTTTCACAAGAACTATTACGACAGAGCGTTTAGCGGAGCAACCACAGTCCATCAATATCGTTCTCGGTGAATCCTATGGTTTGTGGCCATTCCTTGGTGAATACAACGAACCTGGTGCGTACCTCGTTGAACAAGGTCGTAAATACGCTGCCAGCCCTCAAGCGATGAGCACGCAGCTAGCCCTTGCTCAAGGTACGGGCACCATGCCAGCTATCAATGGTTTACTCACTGGTATGCCTGACACAGGTCTATATCCTAATTACGAAGGTGAAAGTTTCAAACAACCGTACGGTTTAGGCATTGGATCTGTTATGAAAAAGCTAGGCTATAAAACTGTATTCTGGTACGGCGGCTTTAGTACATGGCAAAATGTGAAGAACTTTACCTTGTCTCAAGGTTTTGACGAATTCCACGATGCGTCTGAAATGCCTAGCGAAGACGGCAATGCGTGGGGCGTAGCCGATAAGGATATGTTTAAAGCCATTTCCGCTTACATGGATCAACATAGAGGGGAAAAAATCCTCAATGTCATCATGACCACCTCTAATCATCCTCCATATAGCGTTAACGTCGCTAAAGAAGGGTATGATGTGAATAAGGTAAAAGGTCATTTGCCTGATACAATCGCAGAAACTGACAAGCAATTGAACGAAATGGGTCATATTTGGTATGCAGACCACGTGATGGGCGAGTTTATTGCTAAAGAAGAAAAAGCAGATTCATCAGCGCTTTTCGTTATCACTGGGGACCATAGCGAACGATTTACATTTGCCCGCGAAGTAAGTCCTAATGTGGCGTCTACGATTCCCATTATCTTCTACGGTCGCGGCATTCATAAAGATTGGCTCGCTCCAAACGCTTTTGGCATGAGCATTCAAATCATTCCAACCTTGGCAGAACTAGCAGGGCGACCTGGTCAAACCTATGAATCTATGGTGCCAAGCTTGTTTACACAAGAGGAATTTGTCTTTAACCATAGATTATATCTAGATAAAAATGGCAAAGTTTTAGAACAAAGTGCGAATATGCCTCAATCCTATGGGGATATGATTAAAAACATGCGCGAACTCGCAGCATGGCGTATTAAGCACGGGGATAGTATTCAATAATTTTTGTATACGATATATATGGTAGATATCATATTTGTATCTACCATATGTATCTACATAGTAAATTAACGGGATTTGTAAGTTAAAGGATGATCTATGAGCACTGTGACGGCTATTATCTTAGCTCGCAACGAAGAAAAACATATTGTAGATTGTATTAAAAGTATTCAATTTGCTGATGAAATATTAGTTATTGATGATGGAAGTACAGATCAAACGGTACCTCTTGCTACTAACTTGGGGGCTAAAGTTATACCACATCCTCTGAATGGAGATTGGTCACAACAACGGAGATTTGGTATATCTCAAGCACATTGTGAATGGATTCTATTTATAGATTCGGATGAGCGTGTATCTCCTCAATTAGCAAAATCAATCCAAGAATCTATTAAAGGAGAGCCAAAGGCCTATTGGCTACGAAGATATAATTTATTCCACCACAATCCAGCTACTCATGGCGTAGTAAGACCTGATAAGGTTTTGAGATTAATGCCTCGTGAAGGGGCTACAGTGGAGGGGGCAGTCCATGAGACCTTTATTAGTCCTTATCCACAAGCTACATTAGAAGGTAAATTGTATCATTACACTTATGATAACTGGCATCAGTTCTTTGAAAAGTTCAATAAATACACTACAGCAGCGGCCAACAAGTACAAGGAACAAGGGAAATCTTGTAGTTTTTTAGGGGATATTATATTGCGTCCAACATGGGCATTTTTTAAGATATATATTTTGCAAGGTGGCATATTAGATGGAAAAATAGGTTTTCTATTATCTATCTACCATATGATGTACACCATGACGAAATATGTAAAATTATATTATTTAAACAAATCTAATGGGCAATTATAATCAGTAATTTAGTATAGTAGATTACTATGGGGAATTATTGCTCTTGACGTAGATATGGAAGTATGAATGAGTGAACAATTTTTTCTATCCCTACAACAAAATATAAAACTAATGCTTTGGGCTCCTATATTGAGCACCATCTTTCGAATCATATTCATGATTGTGTATAATCCTTACCCTACATGGAAGGGTCGCTGGAAATCTGTATTAGGTTCATTGCGTTACGGCTTCTGGTGGGGCATGGATTTTGATGCTTATGTATTCTTACTGCCCTTAGTATTGGTGACGCTCCCTGCATTATTATTTGATGGGTATCACCAAATAGAAGATACTGTACGGTTAGTAGGATTAATCATTTATTCCTGCATACTTTACGCAGCTTTTGCAGGAAAAATGATTTTTTATAAGCATTTCCATGATACGTATAACTATATGGTTCATTATGGAAATCATGCAGAGAAACGTAATTTGATTGATGTATTCTTTAATCAAGATCGAGGAATTCTCGTCATTTTAGGATTGATTCCTATTACGTTTATATCCTGGTATATGGGAGATTTCTTCTTATCCTTGCCATTTATACCTTATCCAACTATTGAAGGAACTTGGCCTACTGTAGCTTGGAATATAGGTCTTGTGGCTGCCTCCGTTTTGGGGTTTTATTGGTTCCGCTATGGTGGAACATTATCTCATGATGATAAACCAGAATGGGATACGATTCCTACAGTGGTAAAAGAGGATATATTCTTTGCTCGTGCTACAGTGCCAGATCTATGTGCCTTAGAAACGGTGCTAAAACATCCCCTTCGTGATGAATATACCGCATCTGCTGAGGACATTGATGACGCGATTCACCGTATTGTTCCTAAGGAATATAAAGATTCTTGGCAGGATTTGAATACACCGCTTCATGCATTCAAGCGCGTTGCATCAGGTCCTCGTATTGATAAACCACAACATATATTTTTTATTGTTGGTGAAAGTATCCCACAATGGTCTCTTGATAAACCTTATAAGGAACTTAATATATGTCCTGGTTTATGGGATTTTAAAGATAATCCATATACGGCGCAAGTGCCTAATTTCTTGCCTGCCGGTAATGTATCTCGTCCATCCATTGTGAGTCTGTTATCTGGTGTCTATGATGCGGGTATGGAAATCAATGAACGGGAAGCCTTCTGGCATGAATCATTGCCGACTTCTTTGGCATCTCAAATGAAACGTTTAGGTTATGATACGATTTACTGGTATGGTGGCAATGCATCGTATGGTAACTTTAATCACTTTGGTAAGGCTCAAGGATTTGACCGCGTAGAAAGTGCTTCCGTTTTTTGTGGTCCCGATGCACCTAAAACATGGGTAGGCGTCTATGATCATGTATTTTTAGAACATATTGAAGAGGAAATCAAATCGTTAGAACATCCTACATTCCATTTTATTTACACTACATCCAATCATGGTCCTTATAAAATGGAGGATTCCTTATTAGATTATGATCCTGAAAAGGTCATGCCGAACCTTGGAGATGATTTAAAATCCAACAAGAAACGCAATAAAGAATTGGCTACCTATCGCTATAGTGATAAGGCGATTTTTAACTTTGTTAATGCTATGAAAGAGGCATTTCCTGATAGTTTATTCGTTGTTACCGGTGACCACTCTAATCTATTTGGCTCTTTGAATAATACATCCTTAATTCAACGAGACTATACGTTGCGCGATACATTCTGTACGGTAGGGCTGTTACAACATTTTGCTTTCACAAAGGATATGATTACGGCACCCATTGGCACGCATATGAGCCTCATGCCTACCATTATTGAAGCCATTGCACCAAAGGGTTTCGAATACTATTCCATCGTACCGTCCTTGTTTGATGAACAACCAGATACATTAGTTACACCGTATCAATGGATTACACCTCATATGATGGGCGATGTTCGTATGGATTATGGTGAAAGTAACATACCGTCCTATAAACCGGTTGAGCCAATTCGCCCTATTAATAATCATGGGGACGATGCGCGAGATTGGACAATGTTGACCATGTGGCTCATTAACCATGAGGACAGCATGAATAAGTCGTAGTATAATTAAATGATAATAGTCTATTGATGTATATGTAATCACTATTTCGTATACATCAATAGATGCTACTATATGTGTATTGATATGTGTATGATAGGAGGAACCTATGTCTATAATCAATGTTGTAGGCGCCAAAATTTGGGGTGGCGGTGAACAATATGTATATGATATTTGTAAGCAATTACAACAACGACATAGGACTGCGTATATCTTAGTGGACCAATCGAATGAAGATATGCAATCTCGGTATGCCCAAGTGGGCCATGTGATGACTGCTAATCTCTATACCTTGAAGGGTTTTCTATCTGTTAATGCCGTGGCTAAACAGATGAAAGAACAGGGGATTAATACGATTGTATGCCACTCTGGTAAATATATCTTATTCTGTATTGCTCTTAAGCAGTTAACAGGTGCTAAATTGGTGTTTATAAAGCATAATCTTGTACCTGGTAAAACCGATATATATCATAGATGGATTAATGCACAAGTAGATGCCTTCGTTTGTGTGTCTAAACTTGTTTATGACGATCTTATGACGCCTGCTATTAAGGATACTAGCAAATACCATGTTGTATATAATGGTATTGATCCGAACCGATTCCAGTCTTTTTCAGATGCTGTTCCCATGAAGTATAAGGTTAGAACCTTTGGATATAGTGCGCGTATAACAGAACGAAAAGGTTTGTATCTGATTTTAAGTGCTCTGGAACAGATTCATCAAAACAATCCCGATGTTCGATTGATTATATCGGGGGCTGGTACAGAGGATCAAATTAAGAAATTAAAAGATTATATACATGCACATCAAATGCATTCTTATGTTGAATTTATAGGCTTTACACGAGATATTGAAGGTTTATATAGATCCATAGATTGCTTACTATTGCCAACGATAACGCGTGAAGCCTTTGGTCTCGTTATTTGTGAGGCTATGTATTGCGGTGTACCAGTCATTACAAGTGGCTCTGGGGCTCAGCGAGAAATCATAGACGATGGTGAATCTGGCTTTATTGTAGATCCGCTGAATGAACACAGCTTACAACAAGCCATGGAACATGTGATGAGTGATGCTGTAGATTTGCCAAATATCATCACAAAGGCACGACAAGTTGTGGAACAGCGATTCATTGTTAATCGTGTGGCAGATGAATTAGTTACGATTATAGATAATTTACACTCCACTAATAAGTAATGATAAGGTTTGGTAGTTTTTCAGTGGATAGGAGTTTGAGATGGGATATTTAGAAACACAATGGCAGCGAGGTCGTAAGATTTACGGCAAACGTAGTTGGAGGGAAACACGACGCACTTTCCTTCATACAATGCGCTCTATCCGCAATAAACGAGAAATAGAGGCACTAGAGAACTATTTTGCAAGCTATACGCCAGATCCAACATTATTAGACCGTCAAGTTGGTCTATTTGAGTTAATGACGCGATATTTCTTGTTTAAAAGCTCAACACCACAGGAACGATTAGAGGCTATTATTAATCATTTTGATTATTTGAAAGATGTGTTTACAGATGAAGCCATTCGCGAAATGTACTCTGTAGATCCAGATAATATTTATGACGATGTAAGTCGTATGAATCGTGGCTTTATCGTATGGGAATCAGAAGACCTTGATATGGTGGCCCGTTTATATTATGGACCGGGTCAACGAAAAGAAGGTTTTTTAACCTTGTTGTTAACCTTGGGTAAACAAGGCGTATATCATGCTAACTTCCGCTTTGGTAAAGGTTTTAATGGGGAACCTGCTATGTGGATTGGCACGATTCAAGGATATAAAGATGGCCTTGATAATGCTAAAACAGTTACTAAAAAGATGTTTGGGTATCGACCAAAAAACTTTATTATGTTCCTATTACGCCATATTGCGGTCCTTTGTAAGGTCGAATCCATTTATGCCGTATCTGATGAAGGCTTCTATGCAAATACCCATTTAGTACGCGGCCATCGCGCTAAGGTAGCTGAGCTAGATCCATTGTGGGAGGAATCTGGTGGTGTTGTATGTAGTGATGACCGTTTCTTCAACATTCCATTAGAGGAATATCGTAAACCTATTGAAGAAATTAAATCACAAAAACGTAGCCAATACAGAAAACGCTATGAATTACTCGATCAATATGAGCAAGAGATTCAAGATCATCTGAAACCATTGTTACGTGTAAAATAGATATCTATAAAATAGATGTTAATATGATGAAAATTAGATTGTAACTATGTAGGTGAAAAGGGGTTAGTATGCAATCTTGGATAATTAAGAATTCTGAAATGGTGCTGACCGTACTCATTTCACTGATGATATGTACGACGCGGTCATCTATGGCACTAGGGAATTTAATATATAGCCTTATTATATTGATGACCTTAGTAACTTGTTGGTATAGACGACATGAAATCTCTGTACCACAGTCCATACGCCAATATGGATGGGCCTATGTAGGCATGTTACTATGCGTATTGCCGTCCGCATTAATCAGCAATGATATAGCGGTGACTACTAAATATTTCTTTAATATTTGGGTTTGGAAGGTATTAGTCATCGTACCAATTCTGTTATTTATTAAAAGTTCTCGCAAATTATACGCTATATTATCAGTATTCTTTGTATATATGGGTATCGATGCTGTATCTGCCTTTGCACAGTATCTATTGGGCTATAATTTAGGTCCAGGAGGTCGTGCAGGTGGTGTCATTCATGGCTCTATGATGGGGCTAGCCATGTTGTTAACATTGGCCTTTCCATTGGCTTTAATTGCCGCTTATGATAAAGCATTTCCTTCATATGTAAGAAAATTAGCTGTATTCTCTTTATTTGGTATGTTATTGGGGATGTGGGGTAATCAAAGCCGTGGTTCTTGGTTATTTAATGGTATTAACGGTGTACTCATAACATTACGCTATTGCTTTGTTAATATTCGCTATATATTGGTACTACTTGTAGCCGTTGTAGGTATAGGATATGCATTTAGTAGTAATCAAGCCTATGTAGCTCGTTTTGAAAGTACTTTTAATATAAGCACAGATGGTTCAAATTTGGGCCGTATTTATGTATGGGAAGCAGATAAGCAAATGATTATGGATCATCCTGTAACAGGTGTTGGTCCTGGATTATGGCAAAAAACATATCGAGAACACTATAAATTAAAACAAGAAACTCAAGATCTAGGCCATTCTCATAATAATCTATTGCAAATAGCTTCTGAATCTGGCATATTAGGCCTCATTGGATTCTTAGGATTTTCATTCTTTATATTCTGTAAATCTTTGATACATTATGTTAAATCAAGAAACCCTTATGATTTATCAATAATGGTAGGCTTTATTAGCTATTTGTTTTTGTTTGGATCTATAGATTATACATGGGGAAATTCATCGGGGATCCGCATGTTTTGGATTGTTATGGGCATCATGATTCAATTGAAAATAAATGAGAATCACAAGATTGTTTAGGAAATATTTACGTATTATTTAATTGGTTTTTATGTCTGATTTAAATAGACTGAAAATCTCCAAAAAACTACATAAAAGATAGCTAAAATCTATGGTTTTTCATAGTTTTAAACTTTTGAATATGATACAATATAAGTAAATATTGGTACATTGTATTCGTATGTTTTAGAGGTTGTTTTCTTGAAAATTGTATTGAGAAAACAACCTTTTTTTATAGTTTGGGGTATTAGTATGAATAGTTATGGATATAATAATCACAACAAGTTGCTTGTTAGTAAATTTATAGTGCTTATAGCTGATTATATTTCTATTGTGCTAGGCACATTAGCAGCTTATCATTTGCGGTTAAATTTACCGTTTTTACCGGTAAGTCCACATTTTAAGGTAGATGAAATCTATGTATATGGCGTTATACCGCTTGTATTTTTAGCTATATTGCTACTCAATAATACCTATTCTGTTGTATCTCCTTATTGGGATACTATGAAGAACTTATTCCGTAGCATTACCATCGGTGTCGTTGTATCTATTGTGCTTATGTACACAGGACACGTAATCAACGATGTATCCCGATTATTTGTTGTCTTTGCTTACTTATTCATGTTGCTCTTTATCTTTAGCTCCCGTTTTATTGTAGGCAAGATTCTTTCTAAGGCCGGATACTTAACGATACCAGTTTTATTAGTTGGTGCAGGTAAAACAGCAGAGCTCGTAAAGAAATCCTTAGATCGCATGCCGATTGCTACGTACAAGATTATTGGTTATGTAGATGATAATCCTAAATCCTCTGCCATTGCTAAAGAATATCCATGTCTTGGAGTTTTTTCTGATGTTGAAAGAGTTATTAAAGATACAGGTGTACAAACAGTCCTTATATGTGCACCAGGGCTAGAACCTAAAAAGTTAGTATCATTGGTCAATCAATTGCAATTATTGGTAAAACGCATAGCCTTTGTGCCTGAGTTATTTGGCTTACCAGCAAGTAATATTACGGCTCGTGGCATGATGGAAGAGCAAGCTGTTGTATTGCGTGTACAAAACAACTTGGCTCGCAAGTCTAACCGTATTATGAAACGCATTTTTGATATTGTAGCTACTGTATGTGGGGGCATCTTGATTTTACCAATTCTTGCCATCGTAGCTGTATTGATTTATCTAGATTCTCCAGGGCCTATCGTATTTGGTCATAAGCGCGTTGGACAAGGTGGTAAAGAGTTCCCATGCTATAAATTCCGCTCCATGGTGCCAAATGCACAAGAGGCATTAGAGGTATATTTGAAAGAAAATCCTGCAGCCCGTGAGGAATGGGAACGAGATTTCAAATTAAAAGATGATCCTCGTGTTACTCGTATTGGTAAATTCCTTCGCAAAACAAGCCTTGATGAATTGCCACAATTGTGGAATGTTCTCGTTGGGGATATGAGCCTCGTAGGTCCTCGTCCTATCGTGCGTGATGAAATCGTAAAATACGGCGACTACATCAATGACTTTTACCTTGTACCACCAGGAATTACTGGTGTATGGCAAGTGAGCGGTCGTAGCGATACTACCTATGAAGAACGGGTGCTAATGGACTCTTGGTATGTGCATAACTGGTCTGTGTGGATCGATATTGTATATCTATTGAAAACTGTGTTGGCTGTCGTTAAATCGAAAGGGGCCTATTAATGAAATACGATTATTTAGTAGTTGGGGCAGGCCCATTTGGTGCTGTATTTGCCCATGAAGCGCACAAGCGTGGTAAATCTGTACTTGTTATCGATCGTCGCAATCACATTGCAGGTAATATGTATTGTGAAAGCAAAGACGACATCAACATTCACGTGTATGGTGCTCACATTTTCCATACATCCTTGAAGCATGTATGGGACTATGTGAATCAATTTGCTGAGTTCAATCACTATGTAAATAGCCCTGTAGCAAATTATAAAGGTGAAATGTACAATTTGCCATTTAATATGAATACCTTCTCTAAAATGTGGAATATTCGTACTCCAAAAGAGGCACAGGATATCATTACGAAACAACGGGCTGCTATTACAAGTGAACCAAAGAACTTAGAAGAGCAAGCCATTAGCCTTGTTGGTACAGATATTTACGAAAAACTCATCAAAGGGTATACGGAAAAACAATGGGGCCGCAAATGTACTGAATTGCCAGCTTTTATTATTAAACGATTACCAGTTCGTTATACATATGATAATAACTACTTTAATGACCGTTTCCAAGGCATTCCTATGGGCGGTTATACGAAGATGATTGAACGCATGTTAGAGGGCATCGAAGTTCGTTTAGGCGTAGATTTCCTTAAACATCGCGATGAATATGAAGCCTTGGCAGATAAGATCATCTATACAGGTCCTATTGATGAATACTTTGGTTATTCTGAAGGTGTTTTAGAATATCGTGGCCTTCACTTTGAAACAGAACGTCTTGAAGAGGAAAACCATCAAGGCGTTGCCGTTGTGAACTATACAGAAGGAGAAATTCCTTATACTCGCATCATCGAGCATAAACACTTTGAATTTGGTACACAACCTGTTACGTATGTAACTAAAGAATATCCAAAAGATTGGAAAATCGGCGAAGAAGCCTATTATCCAGTAAATGATGTAAAGAATTTAGACCTTTACGCAAAATATGTTAAAAAGGCTGAAACAATTTCCAATGTTATCTTTGGTGGTCGTTTAGGGGAATATAAATATTACGATATGGATAAGGTTATTGCTAGTGCCTTGGCATTAGTAGAAAAAGAGTTAGCCTAATTTTTCATATGGTAAGTAGATAGACTTGAGAGACAACACTCATGTAGGAGAGTACTAGTGAATATTAAGATTTTAGTAGCCACACATAAGCAATATTGGATGCCACAGGATTCTGTATATATGCCAATCCATGTAGGTAGAGAAGGCAAGGTTGATATTGGTTATACTGGCGATCATACGGGAGATAATATCTCTTCAAAGAATGCAAATTACTGCGAATTGACAGGTCTGTATTGGGCTTGGAAAAACCTTGATGCGGACTATATCGGTCTCGTCCATTATAGACGTTACTTTACGCGCAAAGAGGTTCGTTCCGTAGAGGATAAAAAGAATCAAATCCTTACAGGAGCGGAATGGGAACAACTACTTTCAGAATATCCTGTAGTCGTAGCAGATAAGCGTAAATATTATATTGAATCTAACCGTTCTCACTATAATAATGCTCACCATAGCGATGGCCTTGATGCGGCAGAGCAAATCATCGCTGAGAAATATCCTGAATATAGCGCTGCTTTCACAAAGGTTTGTAATCGTACTTGGGCGCATATGTTCAATATGTTCGTTATGCGTCGCGACCTCTTTGATCAATATTGTGAATGGATGTTCTCCATCTTAGAAGAAATTGAACATCGCGTCGATATTTCCAATTATGATACATACGAAGCGCGTATCTATGGTTTTGTAAGCGAAATCTTGCTCGACGTATGGATTGAAGCTAATAACATCGACTATAAAGAACAAAATGTATCCTTTATGGAGCCACAAAATTGGTTGAAAAAAGGTGGCTTATTCTTAAAAAGAAAATTCTTTAAATAATAGACCTATTTGTATTATGGAGAAATTTTTTGATGCGAGAAATTGGTTTTTCGGAAATTAAGAGTGTCGCTTTAGATATTTTAAAAGATGTGGCACATTTTTGTGATACACATGATATTCGATATGTATTAGCCTATGGAACGATGTTGGGGGCTGTTAGACATAAAGGCTTTATTCCATGGGATGATGATATTGATATTATGATGCCACGGGATGATTATAATCGCTTTATTAAGTTATATAATGACCATAATCCAAGATATCAAGTATATTCTATTGAAAACGATGATAGTTACACCTATACAATGGCAAAGGTATTCGATCAAGAAACAGTTATGATTGATAATACATTATGGCGTAATTTTGATAAAGCAGGTGTATTTATAGATATTTTCCCTATGGATGGGTTACCAAATGATACACAGGCACAACAAAAACTTTTTAGACATCAACAACTTTTAAACTTGTTGTTCCATGGGTCGTCTATGAAATTTACATTTAGTAATCGCTATGTAGACTCTAAAGGTAGCTTTGCTAAGCTAAAAGGTTATATTCGTACATTCTTGAAATTTAGTGCTATTAGCTTAATGCATTTTTTACCAACTACAAGTTTAATTAAAAAGATTAACCAAGATGCACAACAGTATCCATTTTCAGATGCGAAATATATAAGTGTTCTCGTTGATTGTGCAAGTGGTAATAAACGAGAGGTCTATGAAAAGACCTTGTTTGATAATAGAAGTTTATATCCTTTTGAGGATACTGAGTTTTGGGGACTTACAGATAGCGATTTCTATTTAAGTCATTTGTACAATAATTATATGGAAGCACCACCTGAAGATCGCCAGGTACCGCATCATAACTATAGAGTATATTGGAAACAATAAGAGGGGATTATATTATGAAACTATTTACAGTAGGACCAACACAAATGAGAAAGGAAATTCTTGATGTAAGACATCAACAAGTTCCTTATTTTAGAACAGCAGAATTTTCTGAAGTTATGTTAGACTCAGATAAACTGCTCAAAAAGTTTATGAATGCACCAGAAAGCTATAAATCCATCTACTTAACAGCTTCTGGTACAGGCGCATTAGAAGCTACTATTATGAATTGTATGAATGAAACTGACCATGTACTAGTTATTAATGGTGGTACTTTTGGGCAACGTTTTGTTGATTTATGCGAACTCCATGAGATTTCTCATACTGTGATTAAATTAGAAGATGGCGAGGCGTTGACTGCTAAACACTTTGATGCAGTAGAAGAACAATCATTTACCTTTGTTATTGCTAATATTGATGAAACTTCTACAGCACAGCTATATGATATTAATTTATTAAGTAGCTTTGCTAAAAAGAAACAAGCGTACTTAGTGATTGATGCAATTAGTTCGTTCTTAATCGATCATTATGATATGGCTGGTAATAATATTGATGTTACTATTTTGAGTTCCCAAAAAGGACTTTGTATTGCACCAGGTATATCTCCTATTGTAATTAGTGACAGATTATATGAGGAACGTGTAAAAAATAATCACATTAAGAATCTTTATTTTGATTTCAACCAATATATAAAGAACTTTACAAGAGGTCAAACACCATTCACACCTGCTGTTGGCGTATGTTTAGAAATGAATAAAGCATTACATTTAATTGAAGAAGAAGGTTTTGAAAACTATTTATCTCGTATTGATAGTGTGGCAAAAGATTTCAGAAATAGAATTAAAGAACTACCAGTATCTCTTCCTACTTTTACTATCAGTAATGCGGTTACACCTATTCGTTTTGAACAACCAATTGCTAAAGATGTATTTACAATTTTGAAGGACAAATATGATATTTTTGTAAATCCTACGGGTGGCGTTAATGAAGACTATGTACTACGCGTTGCTCATATTGGTGATACAACCATTGAGGATAATAAAATGCTCGTAGAAACAATGAAATCAGTCATTAAAGAGATTACAGGTAAATAATATGGTAAAAGTGATAACATATGGAACATATGATTTGTTTCATGAGGGACATTATAATCTATTAAAGAATGCAAAAGCATTAGGTGATTATCTTATTGTTGGGGTTACATCCGACTATTTTGATAAATCTAGAGGCAAATTTAATGTTCGTGATTCTTTAATGACGCGCATAGATAATGTGCGTGCTACAGGTTTTGCAGATGAAATTGTAGTAGAAGAATATTTTGGCCAAAAAATAGATGATATCAAACGTTTTAATGTAGATATATTTACTGTTGGATCTGATTGGGAAGGCTATTTTGATTATTTAAATGAGTATTGTAAGGTAGTTTACCTACCAAGAACACAAGGTATTTCTAGTACTCAAATCAGAAATTCCGAGAATGTTAGATTAGGTATTATTGGTAATGAAGTTATTTTGGACAGATTTTTAGATGAGTCTAAGTTTGTTAGTGGTATTGATATTATAGGTGGGTACACAGAGGCAGATGAGACTGATACTATCTATAAATCATATCAGTTTAATGATTTAGAGCAATTTTGTTCATCTGAAAAGTTACTAGATGAGGTAGATGCGGTATATATTAACATGCCTTTATCTAAACGTGGTGCGTATATTGAAAAAGCACTACAAGCTAGAAAACATGTATTAACAGAATTTCCATTTAGTAGTGACCTTGATGAAACATTACACTTGATGGAGTTGGCGAAATCTTCCAACTTAGTATTAATGGAAGGCTTAAAAACAGCGTATAGCCCTGCTTTTAATAAGTTAATTGCCATGGCTCGTAGTGGAAAAATTGGTAAAATCTTTAATGTAGAGGCTAATTTTACACAAGTTTTGGGTGATGATTTGGCTAATCAAGTTAGAATAGCGGGTGGTAGTATTTTATCTTTAGCATCCTATCCGTTATTGGCTATCTTTAAACTCTTAGGCTTTAATTATAACCGCGTTGATTTTATAAGCCATAAGGTTGATGATGTCGATATTTTATCGAAAATTAATTTCCTTTATGATGATGCGATGGCTTCTGCTACAGTAGCTATCAATGCTAAAGCTGAGGGTGATTTAGTCATATCTGGCTCTAAAGGATATATCTATGTACCTGCACCTTGGTGGAAAACAGAATTCTTTGAAATGCGTTTTGAAGATGTAAACTTGAATCAAAAGTACTTCTATAAATTTGAAGGTGAAGGCTTACGATATGGGATTGTTGAGTTCTTGAAATGTATTAGAGAGGATTCTGAAAGCTTCTTGATGAGCCATCAAGATATGATTGAAGAGGTACGCGTCCTCAATAAGTTTGTATCTGATACCGATGTTACTGTAATTTAGTATGGGATTTGATGAGTATGCAACAATTATCTTTACGAGAAGTTCAGCTAGAAGAGTTAAATCTTCTCAAGGATTTTGACCAATTTTGCAAAAAATATAATTTAAAATATAGTTTATGTTATGGCACATTAATAGGTGCAGCTCGACATAAAGGGTTTATACCTTGGGATGATGATATTGATGTTTGCATGCCAAGACCTGATTATGAACGGTTATTAACGTTAAAAGAGCAGTACGATCACGATGGATTAGAGCTAATTGCTAATCCTATCAATCATAGCTTGGATGCAACCTATGCAGCTATAATCAATAAAAATATCCCTTGTGAAAATATATATTCTAATACATTGCGTAGTAAGTATTTGTGGATAGATATTTTTCCTGTTGATGGGTTTAGTGAAGATATGTCTATCATGAAAGAAATTTATGATAAATCGATTTTTTATCAAAAAATACTTACATTAGCTAGCGCTAAACTGTTTAAGGGAAAATCTCTTATTCATGCTTTAGGTAAATTAGTTATTGTGCCATTGTGCCGTTTATTTGGTAAACAACGTTGTATCGATATCATGGATCGTTTGGCTAAATCTTATGACTATACTAAATCAGAGTATGTTGGTGTAATTGCCTGGGGTGAAGGTGTAAAGGAACGATTGCCTAAACAGGATTTTGAGAAGATGACTACCATTGAATTTGAAGATCAATCATTCTCTGTTATGTCTTGTTGGAGAGAATACCTGGACAATATGTATGATGATTATATGCAGATGCCTCCTGAGGATCAACGCTGTGGACATAATATTGTTGCTTATAAGATAAATCGAAAGGATTAAGTATATGGAGCCATTAATTTCTATTATTGTTCCTATTTATAATGTTGAACAGTATGTTGATAAATGTATTCAATCAATACTTAATCAAACCTATCAAAATTTAGAAATTATTTTAGTCGATGATGGAGCAACCGATTGTAGCGGTTCTATTGCCGATTCTTATGCAGCGAAAGATAAACGGATTAAGGTTCTTCACAAAGAAAATGGTGGGATTTCTGATGCTCGTAATTATGGTTTAGACCATGTTACAGGAGACTATATTTTATTCGTTGATAGTGATGATTTTATTGTGAATACAATGTGTGAAAGATTGTTTACTATTGCAAATAGTACACATGCTGATATGGTATCTTGTAATTATTACATCTATAGAGGTGATGATGATATCAGTATACACACTATGTCTGTTCAAGATGATAAAAGAACTTTTACAGGCATGGATATGTTGCGATATTATCTGTTAAAAACGGAACCATTCGATCTCAATGTTGTATGGAATAAGATTTTTAAATCAAAAGTATTTAATGGAATAGCACCAGTTCGTTTTCCTAAGGGACGTATTCAAGAAGAAAACTTCACTATTTTTAAGCTATTCTTGAATTGTCAGACTGTAGTGACAATCAACGAACCTCTTTATTATTATGTTCAACGCGCTGGTAGTATAATGGCTAATTTCAGTAGACGTTTTATGACAGATACAGTAGAGTCCCACATATATATGAATGATTATCTTATGGAACGCTGCAGTAGTGTAAAGAATGAGCTGCAACTGTATCTTTTAAATTCCTATGTGGAATTGTCTCGTAGAGTCTGTGTAAATAAATGTAAGACAGAGTATAAAGATTTACTCACACAATATAAACACTATGTATTAGATCATACGGCTGATACCAGCCATAATCCATTGTGGAAGTGCAAACAATATATAAAGAGGTTATTGGTTAAATTGTATTATTAACTATGAATCATAACCATATTTGTACGGTTGTATATTACATATAATTAAAACCCATAGAGATTATCTTTATGTTTTATTGATAATACTATGGGGTTTTCTCTAATTATAAAAGTATAATTAGTAAGAATTGATATATATTAATGTTAGAGGATGGGTAATGTGAGGAAGAGTTACTCCGTATTAATAGAGAATATATTTTCTCTTCTAACCTTGCGCGCTTTAGAATATGTACTTGCTTTTATCTTAGTACCATATTTGATTCGCGTCTTAGGACCATTGCATTTTGGGATGATTGCCTTTATGCAAGGTATTATGGAATATTTTCGAATCTTCGTTGATTTTGGATACTCCTTAACGGCGCCAAAGGCAATAGCACAAGCTGAAGAACAGAAAATAGGATTTCTGTTTGCCAAATATTTTTATGGAAAAGTATGTATATTAATATTTGTTACGCTGGTATTTTTTGCTGTTTATAATCTGCAACGCATATTACTAGGAAATACGATCGACATATTATTATTTCAGGTTATGTACTGTGGAATTATAGGTAATGTTTTATTTCCTGTATGGTTTTTCCAGGGCATACAGAAAATGCGGTATATTACCATCTTGAATATGAGTGGTCGTATCTGTACAATGCTTGGCATATTTTTACTTGTAAAATCTCCAGATGATTATATACTTGCGGCATTCTTACAAGCTTGTACTCCATTAATTGCAGGTATTTTTTCAATAGTTTGGTTAAGAAAACACTATACAGGATTGTTTAAATGGCCAACTATAGGTGAAATTATTAATTCTTATAAAGAAGGTTGGTCTATATTCGTATCTTCGTTGGCAGTTAACTTGTATACTGCAACTAATGTAGTAGTATTAGGTATGCTTACGAATAATGTTATCGTTGGTTATTATAGTGCTGCTGATAAATTAATTACCTGTGTTCGCAGAGGTATATATGCTGTAAGTGACGCCATATATCCATTTATAAGTAAGATGATGAAGGATGATATTTCTAAGGGGTTACAATTTATAAGGAAACAAATATTCTTGTATTTGGTTGTTGGTCTTATTGGCTGTACGTCTCTATTTTTCTTCTCAGATACTATAGTTAAGCTACTGTTCGGAGCGGATTATGAGTTAACTGTTGATGTATTACGAATCTTGTCATTTGTTCCTTTAGCTGTTGCTATTAGTACTGTATTTGGTGAAGAAACGATGTTACCCCTTAATATGAATAGTGCTTATAGTCGAACTCTAGTATTAGCAGCATTCTTTAGTTTGTTATCTATATTCCCATTGTGTTATATGTGGGGTGCAGAAGGCGTAGCAATGACAATGCTACTAACAGAATTTCTAATTATGATTGTTATGGGAGGCTTATTAAGGAAGCAACTCTTCCAGTAGGTATTAAACAGTTTGAGAGGTTTGTTTTAATATGATTAGTACAGCATATTATAAAATTCAAGAGCTATTGCTTTGTGCAATGATAATTTCATTACCACTGATGCGGATACCAGATCGGTACACCTTATTTTCTATGGGAAATAATCTGTCAATGGTATTTTTGTTCTTTTCCATTTTACTATTTATTGTATATAGCATATGGAACAAGAAAACAGAGGTTCCATTTAAAACGTATTTTTCAATATCTGTTGTTTGGATTGTTTTTTGTACCATTTTAGGGGTATTTTCTTTTCCTTTTTATGATACTGTTATTTACACGTATTTAATCAATACATCTGTTGTCCAAAAACTATATGCGCTATTTCCTTCGTTTGTAGGAAATGAATTTATTCTACAAGTAAAGTTAATGGTGTCTTTAGTTTGGTATCTGTTTAGAAACTTTATATTCCCCTTAATTGGTCTATTCTTAATCATTTTTAATCTATATAAAGATGATTGTAAAAAAGGTCTTGATACTATTGTTAATGCTGCAAGGATATTAACAATACTATGTATAGCCTACTCTGTTATAGAGGTTTCTTGGCTATGGAGTGGTTCGGATTACTTGGCTAGTATATTAGTAACTATTAATAATAGCTTATATGATCCTGTTGTACAAAGTGGGTGGTGGCCTCCGGAATTATGGCCAGGTCAACTTAGAAGCCTTGCGTTAGAACCATCCTATTTTAGTATGATTGCCGTATTTTTGGCACCATTATTAGGTATTCATTATGTAAATTCTAAGAATAAACTTGATATTATATTAGCATTTCTCTTAGTTGTCATGATTTTCTTAACTAAGGCTCGAACAGGTGTTGTTGTTTATCTATTCGAACTGGTTGCATTTATTGTATTAAGTCTAATATTTAGATATAAATCTTGGTGGAAACTATGTCTATTTACAATTGGACTTAGTGTTCTAAGTTATTCTTTTGCTATTGTTGGTGATTCCGTAGTAAGCCCTATAATTAAGGCTAGTATTTCTCAAACGAATACTACCAAAGAAGCACCTCAGGATATATCTGTAGAAAAGGCTCTAGATAAGTATATTGATAGCAATGTTAAGTCAGTCAGCAATACTAGTTCTAGATCCAATTCAGCTAGATTTGGTAATACAGTAGCTATGTTTAACGTTGGTCTAGATCATCTAGCTTTTGGTGTTGGTAGAGGCTTGCACTCAAGCTATATGGTTGATAAATTCCCTGATTTTGCTAAAGATAGTGGAGAAGTCAAACGTTGGACAGAAGACGTATTACAAAATGGCTTTTTAGCATTTGAATATCCAGTACTTAATGAATTCGCAGCCATATTGGCATGGTTTGGGTTAATAGGAGAAATCTTATTTATTACTCCAATTTTATATATTTTATATAGAACATATAAGATTAAGAAGTATATTAATAACCCTACATTAGTTTACCTATTGGTAGCATTCTTTGGGCAAATTGCATGCTTTATGAGTAATGAATTTATATTGGCTTATCCAATTCTTGTAGGGATTTTGATTTGTTATATTAAATTTTATGAGCATAATGATATAACCAGAGAATAGGGGGTTATTCTAAATAAAGTATAATGTGTATATTGTAACTAATGTTTAAAATATATCGAATATATTTGATATATAGTTTATGGCTTTTCTATCTCATAATTAGTTATAATTTGTATAGCAAAATATTATGGAATGAATATATTGGGAGTATTCATTTCTAGGGGACTACATTAGTTAATATATTGGTTTGGGAGATTTTAATTATGAAAAAATATGTACTTTCAGTTGATAAGAATAGGCCTATAGAGCTTGAAATTACAAATATTTTAGATGATAATAAAGCTATAGTGCGCGGTCGTCTTAATACATATCATTTGGATTATGATGTAGAGACAACTTCTGTTTTATTGAATTTTACGTTGGAAGACGATCGAGAAACTGTATATAGTATTAGATTAAAGGAAGATGATTCTTTATTAAAATGTTTAGATTGTACTCCTCAGGAGATATTCTTTAACATTGTTAATTTTCTTGGTGAAGTAATACATAAGGCTAAATCTATTGGACATACATTAGTTATGAAGTTAGATCATCAAACTTCTAGATTACTTGTAAAGGATTTAACAAAAATTGGTGATGAATATCGTACATTTAATGGAGAACTAGTATATTAAGATAATTCTTAATAACTATATAGTGGAATTAAAAGAAGGTATCAACGGCAGCTGATACCTTCTTTTATGTAGAAATCAAATTGATGGGATACTAAATTTAGATCAACCTATAATATCTTTATTAGATATACGAAGATAAGAAATAGGGATTGAATGTTCTCTTATATAACAAATCTGTTATGAAACGTATTGTATTGTATATTGAGCAGCCGATAGTAGTTGGCTCAGAAGTTGCCATTTTAATGCGAATTTCACCGTTTTTTGGTATAATAAACAAGTATTCCAACGATAAAACGGAGGTAATTCTAATGCGTAAATTCTTATATATGTTAGCAGCTCTACTCGTGTTGATCGGTATTAATACACATGATGTAGAAGCTCGTACAGATGTGTATGCTACAACCTATAATGGTAATAGCTGGTATGTAGACCAAGACTCTGTGAAGAGAGTAGGGGATGTACTCAACTTTACGGTGTACACTACATCTGGCCTTAGCTATAAGGTATCATCTAGCGATAGTAACTATTACAATGCAGATGTATTCTACTATAACAACAAACTCGTTTCAGACAATGGCCAATCTGTATGGAAATCTCCAGGTATGATGGCCGCTATGCGTGTGGCACGTAGATAAAGAATAAAGGCAGCGATTCGATCGCTGCCTTTTGGTCTGTATAAGTGTACTATAGTATCGTTTATCCGTATTTGACGATATATAAGATTAACCCTATAATATAAATAGATAGCCAAGCGAGTAGATCCGTCGGGCTCATCTCAAGAGAATAAATAATTGATGAAATGGCCTTTCAGTTACCTAATTATCTAGGGATAACGAAGGGCTATTTGTCTTTTCCAAGACAAATAAGCGCCACGAGTGCACCAAAAGCAATGACTACAGTCATTACCTCTAGGATTAGCATGATTAACTCATAATCACTCATAGACAACCCTCCCTTCATAGACGAAGAGAGGCCCAACCTCGCTTAACTATCCTATATCAATTATAGGGCGAACATATGGGCGAATCAATAAGAATCTATTTATAGAAATATACAAAAATATATATACGTATACGTTAGCAGTAACTATAATTACTGCTTTTTTTACTTGTGATAATTTTATAGTTATGTGGCAAATTTCCCTCATATTTACAAGAATATAATTATTAAATATAATTAAATTATTTAATAATAGTTTATAGTGTGTAAATGAGAGAGGGTTTTTATGAAACGTATGTATAAAGCAAACCTATCTTTAGCGATTGCTCTGACGATTGCTAGCTCTGTGGTGCCTTATGTGATGGCAGAGGGGATGACGATTACTGCTACTAATGGTGGGTCATTCAAGGCTGGCGAAATGACAAACTACATATCTACCATTGAGGCAGATAATGGTAGTACAGTTAGTATTGATAAAGCTGTTGCTAATACTGGCTATAATAACAAGCCTTTCATTAGCAGTAAAGGTGGTAGTATAGTTAGCCTTAAGGAAGGCGTTTATGATGTTCAAAATGTAAGCACTCCTGTTGCAGTGGCTCAAGGTGGCACCGTTAATATTGGTGTAGACGGCAATAAAGGTAATTTTACTGGTAAGGACTTGTCTTTAGTAGGTGATGTTATCGTTAAAAGCGACCCAAATCATGCGTCTGAGATCAATATTGGTATCATTGGCAAAGAATCTCTTTGGGATGGCTTGGCTTTTAATCTAGCAGATAAAGATGCAAAGCATCCAAGTCATATCAATGTATTCCTTGGTGACTATGGTTCTTGGGAGCTTTTCTATCAAGGTGGCTTGCATGAAGGAACATTAGATGGTGGTACACAACCTAGCCATGTACATCGACTTGTAGGCTCTAAGAATCGCAACTATGCGAATATGGTAACCCAAAGTGAGCATAATAAGCTCTATGTAGATAAGCTTGAAGGGCATGTAAACTTTATTTACGACCCTAATGATGAAGGTGGCGATACTGAGGATCCAAGCTATCAACCACCGACTACAACCTATAATGGTTTGACTCCAGATTCCTTCTGGGGTGGTGATATTCATATTACAAGTGCAGCTCCTGGTGCAGCGGCTCATGTGTACACTACTCAACGTGGCCTAGATATGTCCTCTGAGGCTAATGTGAACAAGATTTTAGATAACTTGGCTCACAAGATGTACTATCATAACTATGTTAATGGTGAAAGAAACCTTCAAGGTACAGTAGCTATTGCATCTGATGGTTCTGAATCTGGTCGTTTTACAGTAATTACATCTGGTCATGCTAAAGAAGGTGATATTACATGGCAAGCCGATAAGGATGGTCAAGGTAAATACGTATATGGTGAAAATAAACCTGTACCAAAACCTCAACCTAAGCTAGAAGTTAAACCAACTCCTAAACCTGAGGTTAAGCCGGTACCAACTCCGACTCCTAAACCAGAGGTAAAGCCTACTCCAAAACCTGAGGTTAAGCCAGCACCAAAACCAACACCTAAACCAGAAGTGAAACCAGTTCCAGTGCCAGATCGTAATTCTCACATTCACGTTATCATGGGTGATTTTGATACACCTCATATGCGCGGTGCCCGTTCTGCTATCATGAGCAATATCAACGGATGGAGAACATTAACAGATAATATGTATCGTCCACGCGTATTGCAACAAGGCGAACCAACAGGTATTTGGGCTCGCGTTGGAGGCGGTAAATATAGCTATGACGCAAAAGGCATTGATACAGATACAACATATACACGCATTCAAGGCGGTTACGATGCTAAAACTGGTAGCGGTTGGACTGTAGGTGGTCAAGTTTCTTACCTTCGTGGCAACGATGATTACGTATTCAACGGTACTGGCAAAGAAAAAGCCTTTGCTGTTGGTGCGTACGGCTTGAAAGATCTTGGTAAAGATCAATATATTCACATCGAATCTCAAGTAGGCCGCGTTTCTAATGCTTTCACAGCTCGCAATGAAATTGGTGAAAGCCTTTCTGGCGAAACGAAAGCAAATGCTTATACAATTGGTGCACGATATGGTAAAACTGTGAAATTCCAAAACGGCACGTATATCGAGCCACAAGCACAATTGAGCTACACTCACTTCGGTGGGGATAGCTTTGATGCAGGTCGTATGCATGTCAACGAATCTGGTGTAAGCAGCACAGCAGGTGGCCTTGGCCTTGAAATCGGTAAAACATTCGGCGCAGGTAACATCTATACTCGCGTTGGTGTAAACCATGCCTTCTCTGGCACTGTAAATACAGCGTACACAACTGGCAATACTACAAAATATACAAAACAAGACCTTAAAGGCACTTGGACCGATCTAGCATTCGGTGGTCGCTATGGCTTCAATGCTAATAACAGCATCTTTGCTGACCTTAGCACAGGATTATCCGGTGACTATAAAGCAGGCTGGTCTGTAAATGCTGGATTTACACATAAATTCTAAGGATCAATTTAATAAATTATTCTTTGTAATATAGCCAATATATAAAGCCTCCTAATAGTAGAGTAATAACTTTATTATTAGGAGGCTTTTATAATATATTTCGTATATTTCTATTAATAGATTCTTATTGATTCGCCCATATGTTCGCTATATAATTGACTTAGGATAGTCAGGCGAGGTTGGGCCTCTCTTCGTTAATGAAGGGAGGGTTGTCTATGAGTGATTATGAGTTAATCATGTTAATCCTAGAAGTAATGACTGTAATCATTGCTTTTGGTGCACTCGTGGCGCTTATTTGTCTTGGAAAAGACAAATAGCCCTTCGTTACCAGTAACTGGATAACTGAAAGGCCATTTCATCATGTTTTTTATCCTTTTGAGATGAGCCCGACGGTTCTACTCGTTTGGCTGTCTGTTTATATTATAGGGTTTATATCATATATCGTCAAATATGGATAAACAAGTTTATATTAAACAACTTTATATGGCTATTATTTACCATGAGGCAGCGAGTCAATCGTTGCCTCTTTTGGTATATTTTTATCTAATACATATCAAATCTTAATTATCTCTAAAATAAATGAGTATAATTCATTTACAATTCACTAAAAATAGTGTAATATTTTATACATATTTTAAAAGTGTTGGTCTTAAGTTTCTTTAATAAGTGAGTATATATCTATCTTTTATCATAAAAAAAGACTAATAAATCAACTCATAGATATATATTCAAGTATGAAGGAGCTTTCACAAATGTGATTGTATTGTAAGTGAAATATTGATTGAGGTATAAGAGGATGAAAGGTAGTAATAAGATTTTATTGTCTGCTGTTATGATGACCTTATTGTCATCTACAATAGCTATGTCTAGTACATGGGCTGCAGCAGGTATTAATTCTGATGGACGTATTTTTGCAACTACTGCTGATAGTAAATTTGAAAGTACAGGTAATACGACTGCGAATGGTGTAGTCGCATCTGATGGTGGTCAAGTTACAATTGGCTCTTTGGACACTCCTGATGCATCTCAATTGCCTAAACGCTATCGTCAACCAGCTTTCATTACAGGCATGCTAAATAACAGTTCCATCCAAGTAGATGGCGGTGTTATGGACGTGACTACTGCGCCATGGAAGTCTCCATATCCAGTGGCATTTGCTTATAATAGTAAAATTAATCTTGGTGTCGATGATGCGGGTACTGTAAAGCACAAAGTATTTAATATGCAAGGCGATGTGCTTGTATCTGATAAAATGATGCCTCCTCATCAAGAACAGCAACCATCTGTTATTAATATTGGCCTAGGCCGCGCACACAATAGTCCTAACCAATTTTCTGGTAAGGCAGTGAACACCTTAGAGGATAAGGGTGGCGAAATTAACATGACCTTTGATGGTGGCATGTGGAGCCATGATTACATGGGTGGCTTGGAATCTTTCAAAATTGATGGTAAAACGGAACGCAGTAGTATTAATAACCTCACAGGTACTCGTACGCGTGAAGGTTTCAGCCGTATTGCGCAAGATTCTCGCAGCGACATTCATGTAAATAAATTGGACGGCCATATTAATGTTATTTATGACATGAGTGATAGCACGGGCTTGAACTTCGCTAAACAAGGCTCCAAGAAAAATGGTCTTGATCCGGCTGATATCGAGGGTGGTAACTTCATCGTGAAATCCGCTGCAGCTGGCTCCGGCGTGCATGGCTATGTAACAGGCGATCATCTTGATACTTCTTCTGAAAGCAATGTAAACAAGATTTTAGATAACTTGGCCCACAAATTCTATTATGAAAACTATGTAAAGGGTGAAAGAAACCTTTCTGGTACAGTATCTATTGCTTCTAAAGGTATTGTGTCTAGCTACAAAAAAGCGTTGACTACAGACCAAAAAGAAGGGGATATTACTTGGAAAGACGGTAATGGTCAAGGCTCCTATGTGGTGCCAGAACCAAAACCTACACCAACTCCGGAGCCAAAACCAGTTACACCAGTAACTCCAGATCCTAAACCGGTTACGCCAGTAACTCCAGAGCCAAAACCAGTTACACCAGTAACTCCGGATCCTAAACCAGTTACACCAGTAACTCCAGATCCTAAGCCAGTTACGCCAGTAACTCCAGACCCTAAACCAGTTACGCCAGTAACTCCAGACCCTAAACCGGTTACTCCTGTAACGCCAGATCCTAAGCCAGTTACACCAGATCCTAAACCAGTTACACCAGTAACTCCTAATCCTGTTGTTCGTGGTGCGTACGATACACCTCATATGCGTGGTATTCGTTCTGCTGTAGTAGGTAATATCAATGCTTGGCGTACATTAGCTGATGATATGTATCGTCCTCGCGTATTGCAACAAGGTGAACCAACAGGTATTTGGGCTCGCATCGGTGGCGGTAAATATAGCTACTCCGGTAGCGGTATCGACACAGCTACAGATTATACACGCATCCAAGGCGGTTATGATGTTAAAATTAGCCGTGGTTGGACTGTAGGTGGTCAAGTTTCTTACCTTCGCGGTTCTGAAGACTATGTATTCGATGGTTCCGGCAAGGTGAAATCCTTCTCCGTAGGTGCTTATGGTTTGAAAGACCTTGGCAAAGATCAATATGTACATGTAGAAACTCAAGTTGGTCGCGTATCTAATGACTTCACAGCTCGAAATGAAATTGGTGAAGCTATGTCTGGCGATACAAAATCCAATGCGTATAGCATCGGTGTTCGTTATGGTAAAACATTGAAATATGCTAATGGTTTCTATGTAGAACCACAAGCACAATTGAACTTTACACACTTCGGTGGACGTAACTTCAATGTAGGTAATGTATCTGTTAACCAATCTAGTGTAAACAGCACTTCTGGTAAAATTGGCCTTGAATTGGGTAAACAATTTGGCAATGGTAACCTTTATACACGTTTTGCAGCAGGTCATGCTTTCACAGGCAATGTAAAAACTGCATTCGCTAGCGGTAGTGTTATGAAATTAACAGAACAAGACCTTAAAGGCACTTGGACTGAACTTGCCTTCGGCGGCCGTTATGGTTTCAATAGCAACAATAGCGTATTTGCTGACGTTGCCACAGGTTTGTCTGGTGATCTCCAAGCAGACTGGGGCGTGAATGCAGGTTTTACACATAAGTTCTAAGTGTAGATTTATTAAATAATCTTTTGTACAATAGCTAACATATATAGCCTCCTAATAATAGAGTCATGACTTTATTATTAGGAGGCTTTTATTGTATGGAGCATAGAACTAACTATATAGCCACCTATGCATTTTTCTTCTAACCTTAATGAAAAACTATATAGACGAAATACGATATATCGTGTATACTAATGAAAATGTAAGCTACTAGAATCATTATTGATTGAAGCACACTGTATTAATAAATTTACCATGCTTAGTATGGGGGTCTCTATGGGGATAAAAGTTCCTCAAGAGATAATATCTATTACATGATAAATGAAGTAGCTCTGGGGAGGGCACTTCGAGAGAGGAGACTTATGAAACTAATTAAATTATTACCAGTTATGGCAATTGCTTCTGTATGTGTTGCTGGCCAAGTACATGCGGCACAAGATCCTTTGATGATGCCTGAACAACCTGCGGCTCCTTTGACTGCAGAACAACAAGAAATCTCTCTTGCTGTTCCTAGTGAAGAGGTAAAAGCTGTAGTATCTGAATTTGCAGCATTCCAATTGGGGATGAGCAATGCTTTAATCCAAGACGACAATCGCGTAATGTCTGGTCAACAACGTTATACTAATAACGTGTTATACTACATGAATGTTCGTCGTAGCTGGTACATTACAAGCCATCGCTATAAAAAAGATAGCTATGCTCGTGTAGCATTAGATCGCTTGTACTTAGATTACAAAGAATTCTTCACAAACCACACAACTGTGTCTGACATGAACAAAGCTGAATATGAAAACCAAATTTTGGCAATTCTTGAAAAGAATACAGCTAACATGTCTAATGATGAATTGCGTTTCTACATGAACGAAATGGTAATCTACAGCTTGAAAGAAGCTATGCGTGACGGTAACAACCGCGTTAAACGCATCCGCTAATCGGTATATACAACTATATATCTATGAAAGAGGTAACGGCATAGGCCGTTGCCTCTTTTGTTTTCAAAACAAATTCCCTCGTAGGAACAAATCCTACGGGGGTTTGTTTATTAATTAATTATATTATCTGATCTGATCTATTCTTTATGAATTATTATTTATATTATTTACATATTTTTTCGATAGCAGTATAATCTACTTGTAGAATTATGAGGAAAGTATGAAGGAGAAATGTTTTGTAGTGTAACAAGGGAGGCGTATGATTATGAATCACGCAAAGAAACTACAATTATTAGCAGTACTCGGAGTTTTGACTATATCTTCGGCAAGCTTGGTTCAAGCTGCAGATATTCCTGTTGTTTCCACTGGGGGTGCCACTTATAACATTGGTTTACAAGGTTGGTCATCTTTCACTAACTCAGATAATGTACATCTTGGTGGTCAAACTGGGGCGGCTAATAGCGATCCCTATTCCCATGCAGGGGATCCAAATGCAAAGGGTAATAATATTGCCATCGGTCGTATTGCTTTGAATGGTTCTCAAGGCGGTGGCAATGTAGCATTAGGTGCTAAGAGCTTTGTAGATGGTAAAGGTGACTATAACTTCTTAGGTAACTTTGCGGCAGGCTTTAAATCAACTATTTCGGATACAATTGCGGTAGGTTATTTTGCAGGAGCTGGATCTGAAGGTAATAAAAACGTATGGCTCGGCGCTTCTCAAGCTGGCGGTAGTAAGGGGAATAACACTGTATTAATCGGTTCTAACTCTACAGTAAATGGTAATTTTAACTATGGCATGGGTCATGGTGTTATCTTTAAAGGCGATAAGAACTCCGCTATTGGCGCATATAACAAAATTGAAGGTAACCAATCTGGCGCCTTTGGTGTAGGTACGTATAATGTGGATACTGTTAAGGGCGATAATTCCTACAGTGTTGGTAACAAGAACCAAGTGAGTGCTAATAATACATTCGTAGTTGGTAATAATGTGAAAACATCTCTAGACAATGCCGTTGTATTAGGTAATAATTCTACTGCTGAAAGTAGTGATGTAGTGAGCACTCCTAGTTATACCTACAATAATGGTGTTACTGAAAGCTTCGCTGGTACTGCTCCTGTGTCTACTGTATCTGTTGGTGCGGCAGGTCAAGAACGCACTATCACTCATGTTGCAGCAGGTCGTATTACAGCGGATTCTACAGATGCGGTTAACGGTTCCCAGTTATATGGTACAAACCAACAAATTGATGTATTGCATCGCGATGTACGCCACGTGGAAAAAGAATCCAATCGCGGTGATGCTCGTGCCGCAGCATTAGCTGCATTGCATCCACTACAATTTGATCCTGACCATAAGGTTCAAGTTATGGGTGGCTATGGTCATTACAAGGGTGAAAATGCATTGGCTCTTGGGGTTGGTTACTATCCGAAAGAAAACCTACTCCTTACAGCAGGTACAACTGTAAGTGGTGATTTGATGACTAATGTAGGCGTATCTTATAAATTCGGTGAAAATAAAACATTGGCTAAGATTTCCCCTGCATCCTATAACGCATTGGAACAACGGGTAGATACATTAGAAGCACAAAACAAAAAACTACAAGAAACAGTAGATATGCTTGTGCAAAAACTTAATGAAAAATAGGGTTTAAAAGATATGAAGGAGGTAATAACATGGTTATTACCTCTTTTTTATATACATATAATAGTAAAATAATACGTTTCTAGTGACTACCTATCTTGACACACATATACATTATTCGATACACTAATATATATTTCATTTATTGTTCATGAATTTTAAATGTAGAGAGTAATGAAACGTATTGTGTGTATCGCCTTGAGCGCCCTATTGTGTTGTGTGGGTACAGCTGAGGCAGAAAAACAACAATTACATAATGATAAGGGCGTAGTGTCTGCAAAAACTGATGCTCAAACAGAGCGCATGAAGGCCGCATCAGAGGGCTTTCACATTACGCCTGCTGCCACACCAGACCATGTGATTGGCCAAGGTGGGCCGCTCATCATGGATCGGCAAGATACTAAGACCGTGCAGTATAGTAATGTGGATGCAGTGAACCGCGCCATTAATGCGGTGGCTATGTCCAATGTATCTAATGCTATGTATGGTGCCAAAGGTAAGCCGTGGATGCGACGCACTACGCTGAGTTTTCAGTTCCAAGAAGGGTGGAAGCCGCTGTATTCTGCGGAGACTATTCAGCCTCTAGGTCATTACGATAATACCTCTCGTGATGTGTGGTTTACGCAGCAGCGCATTTCTCGCGCCTCTGATACGGGTACTACCCTTAATGTAGGTGTTGGGTACCGTCGTATCTCCAAGGACGACCGTCGTCTCTATGGGGCTCATTTATTCTATGACCATCGCTTCTTAAATCGTCACGATCGACTCAGTGCTGGTCTTGAATATATGTCTGGTGAAAGCGAGTTTCGTTTTAACTGGTATGGTTCTGCTTCCGATGAGCGTGTTTTGGATGCGAACCTGCATACCTTAGAGCGAGTATCTAATGGTTATACCTTAGAATATGGTAAAACCTTTAAAAATGCGCGCTGGGCTAGAGTCTATGTTGAAGGCTATCACTGGAACCAGGATCGACAAGCTGATAAGAATGGTTTGCGCATAGGCTCTGAGATGCAACTTACGCCGCGTGTATCTGTAGATATGGGATACAATAAACCGGAACATAGCTCTGGCGGTGCATATGGTAAAATTACGTTCCGTTTAGCGGGAGCTCCGATGGCTTGGTATGGTGGCAAGCATCGTTTAGAACAATCTGCAACGGTTCGCGATAAAATGCTCAACATCGTAAGACGAACTAATACGGTTTTTGTTGAACAATAATTTTGATAACTGAATAGACAAATTGAATAGTCATGCCATTCCCTGCATTCATTTTATTTTAATGAAAATTAAATGAAAAATAACCTACTATTATTCCTATATAAGTGATATACTCTAGGTAAGGGAAACGTTAGTGTTCATATCAATTGTTCTTTAAGATAATGGCTTTTTGTAAAAGCCATTTTCTTATTATTTGATGCCGTGTGATCGCCCGTTCATCTTAGTTACTCTCCAACTATTTAATAATCTTTGTGTTGTGTTTACTTCAAAATCTCTCTCTTAATAACAAACCTATATCATACGGCACCGGTAAGAGGTTCGCCTTCCTCTTACCAAAAAAGGGTAGTTAATCCTCCTCGATTAACTATCCTTTTTTATATTCTCTTAATAGATATATAAATTACTGTTTACAAAATTCGTATACGTGCTACAATATTCATATAAAACTCATGAATAAAAAGTGAATTTTAATGCAAAGAGAGAATGATTGGTTTTGTAGTTTGTAAATGGAGGTTCTAAACTATGAACAAACGGAAACGTTTATTAACCATTTTGATTAACGGTGTGCTATTGTCTAGCTTGTGTATGGTAGCTAGCGCTGCAGATAATGTAGCTGGGGCAGGTAGTGGCGTAGCTATTGGCACAGGCTCTAATGCTCAAAGAGATGGAGTAGTTGCTATCGGTAAAGGTGCACACACCAATTATGCTGGCGGGTCTGGCTATGCTAAAGTTAATGGTGATGTAGTTATCGGTGAAAATGCAACAACCCATAGTTATTATGATCAATCTGGCTCAGTAGCTATTGGTAAGAATGCATATGTAGAAAATACGATTGGGCGACAAGAAAAGTTATTTGCGTTTAATCAAACAACTTTTAATACGTTTGGTATGGGAAGTCTTCCACAACAGCCAGATAAAGTTGTTACTGGTGTAGCAATAGGTGATAATACGTATGTTCGTACTGGTGGTACCATGATTGGGTCTCATAACTATCGTGGGAAAATCGGTGATATTACTGTCAATACTGACACTTACGCAGAAAAGCGTAAAGCTGGACTAGGCTTATATTCAACAACATTAGGCTCAAATAGCTTTACCAATGGTACTGTTGCAACTACTACAGGTGCTTTAAATGTTATTTCCAGCAATTATGATGGCAATAATATTGCTAATGCAACTAGAAATTTTGGAGCTACTATTAATGGCTCTTTAAACTCTATTGAGTCCGCTACAGCTGCTAATAACTATTCTGGATTAAGCAACACTGTTGTTGGTACTGCTAATAGAACCAATAATTCTAATGGTTCTTTAATTTTCGGTGCAGGTAACGAAATTACTAACTCTATTACTGATATAGATGCGGGTGCAATAACACCAGGTCTTTTTGGAGGTCCATCCTCTGTAACTAAATTATCAGAAGATGTGCGTAATTTAGTAAAAGATAATAAATCTGGTGGATCTACCTTAGCTATTGGTGGCGGCAATAAAGCTGATTACACACAATTGACATCAATGACAGGTGTTAATAATACTGTTACAGGCACTGCTGGTAATGTTGCAAAATTGAATTACGTAACTGGGTACAATAATACAATTACTAATGCATCTAATAATATTGTAATGGGTAACGATCATACCATTACTGCTGATAATACAATTGCTATAGGAGGACTTTCTTCTGGTGAAACCCGCTCTGTTGCCAATACAACAACTATTGGCTATGATGCAAAAGCTTCTGTTGAAGGCGGTGTAGCTCTTGGTTATAAATCTAATGCGACAGTAGATAAAGGAGCAGCTGGTTATGATATCAGCACCAAAGCAGCATCTACTGATACAAGTTCTACCTGGAAAGCGACTGCGGCAGCTGTATCCGTTGGCGACGTGGCTAATGACGTAACACGTCAAATTACATCTGTTGCAGCTGGTACAAATGATACTGATGCAGTAAACGTAGCACAACTTAAAAAGGTAGAAACTAAAATCTCTACTGTTGAAGCAGATGCTAAAAAACATACTACTGTAGTAGCTGGTGCTAATACAACTGTTACATCTGGTACTAATGCTAATGGTGGTGCTGAATATAAAGTAGCTGTTAATAAAGACTTAGTAGAAATGAGCTCTGCTAACTTCGGCAAAGCAACTGATAATGTGCGTTCTCGTATCGATAAAGACCGTGCTAGCTTCTTCAACGGTAGCGAAAATATCGGCATTTCACCTAAAGGTATCCAAATCGAAAACACAGATACTTTAGAACAAGCAAAATTTGATAAATACGGTATGTATGCTAGTGAAGGGAATACAACTGTTTACTACACTACAAACGGTATTAGTGCAGGCGATCAAAAAATCAATAATGTGAAAGCTGGCGTAGCAGATACTGATGCGGTTAACGTATCTCAACTTAAACGTTTACAAGATCAAATCGCAGCATCTTCTAGTGTTACAACTGTAACAGCTGGTGACCACATTAAGGTAACACCAACTGTAAATGGTAATACTCACGATTACAAAGTATCTCTTGCTGATGATATTGCTGATCAAATTACAAATAACACAACAAATATCAACAAAAATACAAATGATATCAAAAATATCAAAGGTGATTTATCTAAGATTGATAAACGTGTTGATAAATCTGTAGCAGGTGCAGCAGCGTTGGCAGCATTGCATCCACTTGATTTCGATCCAGATGCTAAATGGGACTTTGCAGCAGGCTATGGTCATTATCGCAGCGGTAATGCTGCCGCATTAGGCGCTTTCTATCGTCCTAATGAAGACGTACAACTTAGTGTAGGTTCTACTGTAGGCAGTGATGAAACAGTATTCAATGCTGGTTTATCTGTGAAAGTAGGAGCTCATAGTGGTGTATCTCGTTCTCGCGTAGCGATTGGTAAAGAAGTATTAGCTCTTAAGAAAACAGTAGCTGAACAAAATGCTCAAATTCAAAAATTAACTGCATTGTTGAACGGTGTTGCTGGTACGAAGATGAAAGCTGACCATACAACATTGTTCCCAGACATCCCTACAAATCATTGGGCATATGAAGCTGTAAGTGATTTATCTCGCCGTGGTTTAGTAGAAGGCTATCCAGATGGCACATTCGGTGGTGACCGTATGTTAACACGTTATGAATTTGCTCAAATCGTATACCGTGCTATTCAAGACGGCGTAACAGTTAATGATCGCCTTGTAACAGAATTCAGCCCTGAAATGGCTTTGTTCCGTGTTGACACTGTAGCTAAAAATGCTAAAGGTGAACCAACAATCGAACGCGTTCGTGTTAATAAAAAATAAGGATACTATTAGTTTATAGTGTTCACACAACTTAATAAGTAGCTACTATGCCATACCTCAACTCCACCCCGAGGTTGCATAGTAGTGAATATAAAAAGGAGTAACTGATATGATTAGTTACTCCTTTTGTAGTTCCATATTATGTAATTTTCGATATTGTTTGTGATTATATTATTTACGATTTATTTTGCAAAATATCCTAACGCTTGGATATGTGCAATGCACTCATCTAAATATTGTGCAGAGGATACGATATGTTTAGTGCCGTCATCTTTTTTTCTTTCAACAGTCAAGTTTTCATTCATCGTATCAATCAATTCTTGACGAGAAATTGGTTTTGTCATCAATTTCATGACGTATGATAAACCTTCATCAACAGAGTAGTCTATTTGATTATACATGTTGCCGAGGCACATGTACTGATAACCACCTTTTTCAACCAGGGTGGATACATAGTTTATGAAATGCTCTGGAATATAGGTTTCATTTTCCACAAACGGTAATTGATCATACTTTTTAGTATATGTGTTGATATGACCGACGATAGCAAGATGGAATAAACGTCTATACATAGCATCAGTATCGATTTCAGAATCAGGATGGTGTTCTTCAATATGTTTCATTATATCCGCTACATTGAATGGTCGTTTTGTATCCATTAATTCTTGAATGCTAATGTGCATAACATTGGTCCACTCTGGAGGAACACCAGGCTCTTCATCTAATGCATTGTTGAAGTATAGTGTATCTAGTACTTTCTTCTCAACCCTTTCGTCATGGGAAATTTTATCTTCGTTGCTACACTTTGTTAATAGGGCCATGCGGAACTGAGTATCATACACATAATCGTAGTACTGCTCCTTATCAATGTAGCTATCTCTCGCTAATGTTCTAATATTATTTTCGACATTACTATCAAGCCATGTAATGAAGGAACGATTCAATGTTTCGTCGCCGATATAAGCGCAACCTTGCTCTTGCGCACGCTCAATAAATTCTGACACATATACAGGATCATTAATAGCTTCTAAGTATTCGTGCCCAACATAATAATCGTTAGATTGTAATACACGATTGATATTTTTAATTTTATAATCAGAAATTTGTTGGGAACGTTCATCTAACTTCATTGTTTCCGAAATTAATTTTAATACATTTTTCGTATAGATTGTACGTTCTTGTAATGAATCACTAGGTGCATGTTTTTCAGAATATAACATAATATCCCGCAATTGCTCTAACCGTTTCCAACCTGGATACGTATTATATGAAACATAGGCGATACCGCGATCAGATAAGTTGCGACTGCAAATATTAAGGATTTTATCTTTTACCACATCAGGCACCCAAGACCAAATACCATGGACGATAATGTAATCGAAGGTACCAAATGAATCATCAATATCCATAATATCTTTTTCTAATAATGTAATATTTTTTAGCCCCATGGATTCAATTAATTCATTCCCATGCTTTACCTGAGTAGGGGATAGGTCGATACCTGTAAAGGTAGTCGTTGGATTATATAGGGCTTGGGGAATGATATTTCCACCGCAGGAAGAACCTAGTTCTAATACGCGCGCGTCTTCAACTGGTACTGGGTCTAAGCCATAAATAAGAGCTTTTGCCATTAAAGATGTAATACATGTATTAGAAAATGCTTTAGACACATATAGGAAGTCATCATAAGACTCTTTTAATGCTTCTATTTTAGATTGATCTATGCTTGTTATATGTTGTTTACTCATAATAAATTCCCTCTAGAACTAACACCCATTTATAATTCCTTATAATGCATTAGTATATCATAATATTCTGTGTTAATAGGATAATACATGTATATATTTTTCATTTATAAAATGATATGTGAATAATTTATGAAATAGCCTTCAAAAGGTTATTATGATTTCATATTTAGATTTTTTAGAGATCTATATTTTATAGATAATATATAAATAGATGAGGAAATCGATAAAAATCAATGAGGATAAATCAATTAATCGTTTATTTATAACTATAGTTAATGTAGTTATCGATAAATACCGAACTGCATTGAAACAAATAGATTATATTTTATAAAATACGTATAAAACACAGAAAAAATGAGTAAAAAACCACCCATATATTAAAAATTGTTTAACAAAATAAAGGTTCCAACAATAAATTCTGTCGATTATGATAAAAACATGAAGAAAAGTATTTACAAGATTTTCGATATATGATATTCTGTTCATGACACAAAATGAAAGAAATATGAAAGATACTCAGAAAGGCGTAAAGGTATGGGAAATTTAGGCTTTTCCTTCTTTTGTATTTAAATGATTTAATTATAAGGATTGTAATTGTGTCTAGTTAAGAAAGGGGTTCATAGTAATATGAATAAAATCTTTAAAGTTGTTTGGAGCAAAACTAAAGAGTGCTACGTAGTAGTTTCCGAAGTTGCAAAAAACAATGGTGGTAAGAAAAAAGCTCTTGCTAGCGTATTAGCTGGTTTGGCTATGGTAGCTGCTACAGCAGGTACACCTGTACAAGCAGGTGGTAATTATGGTGGTAGTGCTGTTAATATCACTCCTGATGCTTATAATGGTTCTAATACTACTGGAAGAAACTCTGTAGCAGTTGGTTATCAAAATAGAACTAATGACCAAGATGGAACTATTGCAATCGGTGCGCGAAATACGGCTACAGAAAATTCTGCAATGGCTCTAGGTAATGGTAATACAGCTTCTGGCGGTGCAGCAGTTGCTATGGGTGCTTATAACCAAGCAACAGGACGTGCTTCTGTAGCTATTGGTAACGTATCTATGGCATCTGCTGAAGATTCTATTGCGATTGGTAACCGTGCAAACTCTAATCCAGCTAACCAAGATAGAGGTAGCGGTCAATACTCTATTGCTATGGGCCGTGAAAGCTGGGCTAGAGGTACTGATAACATCAGTATTGGTCATAATGCTACAACTGATTCTACTGGTGATAGTATAGCTATTGGTCGTGATTCCACAAGTAACTCTGTAAATACTGTTACAATCGGGGCACAGACTAAAGCTACTGGTGGTTATGCGGTAGCAATCGGTCGTGAATCTGAAGTAAATGCTAATTTTGCTACTGCAATGGGTTATCAATCCAAAGCAAAAGGTAGTGCTTCTATCGCTATTGGTAAACAAAATAATTCCAATCTTGGTGATACTATTACAATGGGTAATAGTAATACTGCTAATACAATGGGCGGTATCGCAATTGGTAAAAATAATATCGCTGACTCCTCTATTGGGGATCCTACTACTGCAACTAAAGAAAACTCTCAAATCGCTATTGGTTTAGACAACAAAGCAACAAGTCAAGATACTGTAGCTATCGGTCGTGAAGCTGAATCTACAAAAACTGGTGCTGTTTCTTTAGGTGCGCGTACAAAAGCGAAAGGTGACTATGCGGTAGCTATTGGTTCTGCTTCTCAAAATAAAACTGTAGAAGCAGCTGATTATGCGGTAGCTGTTGGTGCAATGTCAAAAGCTAATGGAGACCGTTCTGTTGCTATTGGTGGTGGCGCAGAAACAACTGCAGGTGCATCTCGTTCTGTAGCTCAGGGTTATAAATCTTCTGCATCTGTTGCCGATGGCGTAGCTCTTGGTTCTAACTCTAAAGCAACTGTAGATGCAGGTGTTAAAGGCTTCAACCCAGCTGAAACTCGTACTAATAAATATGCTGGTTTAGCTGGTACGGCACAAACATCCACATTGGCAGCTGTTTCCGTAGGTGACGGTGCTACTGCAACTCGTCAAATTACAGGTCTTGCTGCAGGTACTAATGATACTGATGCTGTTAACGTAGCTCAATTAAGAAGTGTTAACTTGAAATATGCTGGTAACAGCGGCAATGGCGATGTATTGTTAGATAACGGTACATTGAACGTTAAAGGTGAAGGCTTAATCTCCACAAGTGCTGATGCAGATGGCATAAAAGTAAAACTTACTGAAGGTGGCCCAATCACTAATAACAATGGTAAAGCGGTAGCTCCTACTACAAATGGTGTTGCTACAACTGACAATGTTGCAAAAGCAATCAACGAATCTGGTTGGAACGTAGTTTCTTCCAATAATGGTGGTAACGTAACAGGTACTCAAGCATCCAAAAAAGTAAGCCCTGGCGATACTGTAACATTGAGTGCTGGTAAAAACATTGTATTAGATCAAACTGATAAACAATTCACATACTCCTTGAATAAGGATGTTGATTTGACTAACGGTGGTTCCTTAACAATTGGTGATACTAAAATCAACAATGGTGGCTTGACTATCACTGGAGGCCCATCTGTTACTAAAACTGGTATCGACGCTGGTAATAAAAACATTACTAATGTAAAAGCTGGTGTAAACGATACTGATGCAGTTAACGTAAGCCAAATTAAAGGTTTAAGAACTGAAGTTAAAGAAGGTACTGGTGTTACTGTTGTTAAGTCTCAAGGCACAGACGGTCATGATATCTATACTGTAAGTGCAACTGGTACTGCAGCTGCTGACCCTACTAAACTTAAAGCAGGTAAAAATACTACTGTAACAGGTGACGGTTCTACAGCTACTCCTTACAAAGTAAATGTGGAAGGCGACTTGGCTGATATCTCCTCCATCACAAACGGTAACGGTTCTGGTAAAATCTCCTTCGCTGGTGATCAAGTTGTAAAAGTTGAAGGCGACAACCCTATTTCCTTAGATGGTAAAGGTGGCTATGTAACTGGCTTACAAAACAAAGATTGGGATATTACTAACCCAACTGTTGTTTCTGGTCGTGCAGCAACTGAAGACCAATTGAAAAAAGTAAGCGATGGCTTCAATAACACAGTTAAATTGGCTGGTAACACTGGCAACACAGATACTCAAAAATTGAGCCAAGCTGGTGGTTTAAGCTTCGGTGTAGTTGGTGCTAATAACGGTCAATACATTAAAACAACTGCTTCTGGTACAGATGTAGTAGCTGATTTGTCCGATGATGCAAAAGCTAAATTGAACCATACCTTTGAAGTAGCTCCTGGTTCTAGCAATGTTTCAGTAACTAAAGATACAACTGATCCTAATAAAACAGTTTATAAAGTAGCTGTTGCTAATACTCCAGCAGCTGGTGCTTCTTCTACTGAAAGCGTAGTTAAAAAAGCTGCTGCAGCTGGCGATACTAACATTGCTGATGTTACTGTTGGTAATGGTAAAAACTCTGGCGATGCAGATGCTCAATACGAAGTTAATGTTTCCCGTAATGCTGTTAAAGATGCAGCTCGTGAAGCCGTAACAGTAAATAATGGTGGTAATACTGATAGCCCTATCACTGTAACTCCTACAGATGATGCTACTAACCACAACACTTCTTATGCTGTAACATTCGATGGCGCTAAAGCAGCTAAAGTAATTCCTTTAACTTACAAAGCTAATAATGCTGGCGCTAAAACAGTTACATTAGAAAAAGGTTTAGACTTTACAAATGGTACAAATACTACAGCAGAAATCGGTAATGATGGCGTTGTTAAGTACAACTTGAACAAAAACGTTGATTTGACTAAAGATGGTTCCTTAACAATTGGTGATACTAAAGTTAACAACGATGGTGTAACAATCACTGGTGGTCCATCTGTAACTAAAACTGGTATTGACGCTGGTAACAAAACTATCACTAATGTAGCTCCTGCAGTTAACGGTACTGATGCAGTTAACCTCGATCAATTGAAAGCAGCTCGTACAGTTGTTACATCTAATGATAAATCTGTAACAATCAATAAAACAGAAAATGGCAATCAAGTAACATATGACTTACATGTAAATGCAGCTGCTGGTACAGCATCCACTTGGAACATCGCTTCCGATAAAGTGTCTGGCACAGAAGGTACTGTTGCAGCAGGTTCCAATGCAGCTCAAAACATTGCTGATGGTAAAACAGTAACAATGCAAGCAGGTAAAAACTTGACTGTAAACCAAACTAACGATGGTAACGGTAATGCTTCTGTTGCATTTGCTCTTGATAAAGACCTTAAAGATCTTGACAGCGTAACAACTGGTAAAACAATTACTAAAGAAATTACGTTGAAAGATCCTAGTGGTACTGGTGAAACTGTCATTAAGAAAGATGGCGACCGCATTACATACACTAACGATGGTGGTACTACAGTTCATAAAGTTGCTAATCTTAAAGATGAAAAACACATTACAGCAACAACTGCAGGCAATGAGTATACAGTAGATAACGATGGCAATGTTACTATGACGTATACAGATGGTAATGGTGACTTGGTAACAGGTGAAAAAGCTGTTATTAAAGGCGTTGCTAAAAACGATCTTTCCAACATCAATAATGCTGGCAAGAATGTAATCACTGGTCTTGGCACAATCGTTAAAGGTGGCGAAAATGTTAACGTAACTGTAGCATCTGATGCTACTACTGGCCAAAAAACTTACACTGTAAATGCTGTAACTCCAGCTGTTTACACTAAAGCTGATGGCACTAAAGTGGTTAAACGCCCAGATGGTACTTTCACAACTAATGTTGATGGTGCTCCTGGTAATGATGTTCCTGCAAGTGATGTTATCGTATCCATCCAAGATGCAGCAGGCAATACAACTGGTGGTAACTCCATTGTTAATAATGTTGGCTCTGCTATTAAAAATCAAACAGGCGCAGATTACTTAACTAAATTGGATACAGCTAATGGCTTGACTCCAAATGCAGCTGTTAACGTATCTGACTTGAAATCTACAGCTGATGCTTTACGTGCAAATGAACTTCACATTGCTCCTACAGCAGTTAAAGCTGGTAGCACTGAAGCTAAAGGCGGCGTAGTAAGCGGTACTGAAAACGTATACAAATACGATGCAGCTACTAAGAAAGTTACATTGACATACAACGATGGCAAAGGTACTGCAGTATCTGATACTAAAGCAGTTATCGACTTCTCCGACTTGAACATTCCTGCAGCTGGTAATAACTACGGTTTCAAAGCTAATGCAATTGCTGGTGATGGTAAATTAGATGGTGCAGCAACTGCAACAGCTGTTGAAAATGGTGGCACTGTAAACTTTGCAGCAGGTAAAAACTTGACTGTAAAACAAACTGTTGATGCAGCCAATAAAACTCAAACTTATACTTACAGCCTAGACAAAGATTTAACTAACTTGGATAAAGTAGTTGTTAATGGTAAAGATGGTCAAGCAGGTAAAGATGGCGTAACTATTGTTGGACCTCAAGGTGCTACAGGTGCTCCTGGCCTTCCTGGTACAAATGGTATCGATGGTAAAGTTGGTATTTCTGGTAAAGACGGTAAAGATGCAGTATCTATCTCCGGTAAAGATGGCGTAGGTCACATTGGTTTAACTGGCCCTGCTGGTAAAGATGGTAAAAATGCAACTGCTGATATTACTGTTAAAGAAGGTAAAGCTGGCGTTGATGGTAAAGACGGTGTTGATGGTATCACTCGTATCTTCTACAACGATAAAGACGGCAACGAACATCAAGTAGCAACTCATGATGATGGTATGAAGTTTGCTGGTGACGATGGTCAAACAGATGATACTAAAGTTCTTAAGAAACATCTTAACAACGTAGTAGATATCGTTGGTGGTGCTGATAAAAATAAATTGACTACTAACGATAACATTGGTGTTAACAATGTTAATGGCAAATTGAAAGTTCAATTGGCTAAAAATGTTGACTTGGATGCTGATGGCTCCTTGACTACTGGTAATACAAAAGTTGATAACAACGGTGTTACAATCACTGCTCCTGCAGGTGGTACTACTACTGATGTTAAGTTGACTAACACTGGTTTAGATAATGGCGGTAACAAAATTGTTAACGTTAAAGCTGGTGAAAACGATACTGATGCAGTTAACGTAAAACAATTGAAAGACAAAGTTACAACTGTTGAGTCTTCCGATAGTTCCATCAAAGTAGTAGACAAAAACGTTGCTGGTCAACCTGGTTATGATGCAGCTAAAGGTCACCAATATGACATCACTATCAATAACCAAACTGTAGTTGAAAAAGCTCAAACTCCAGTTGTTTATACTAATAAAGATGGCGACAAACTTTACAAAATCGTAGATCCTGCTACTGGTAATGTTACATTCAATACTAAGCCTGATGGTACTGGTACTACAGTTCAACCTGCTGATGTAATTGCATCCATGAACAATGGTGGTGATTCCACAACAACTCCTATGAAGTTGAACAACGTAGGTTCCACTATTGCTGATCAAGCTGGTAACACTTACTTAGATAAAATTGATGCAGCAGCTGCTGACAACAAAACTAAGAACGGTGCAGTTAATGTAACAGACCTTAAAAATACAGCTGATGCATTGATTGAAAAAGGCTTGAAATTTGATGCTAACGCTGGTGGTGTGAAAACTAATAAACTTGGTTCCACTGTGAAAATCCAAGGTGAAGGTGCTAAAGCTGATACTGAATACAGCGGTGAAAACGTTAAGACTATCATCTCTCAAGATACTGACGGCAACACAACAATCGATGTTAAACTTGATAAAAACCTTAAAGCTGACAGCGTAGTTGTTGGTAAAGATGGTAAAGACGGCGTTGATGGTAAAATCGGTGTTAACGGTAAAGACGGCGCATCTGTTGTACTCAACGGTAAAGATGGCTCTATCGGCTTGACTGGTCCTAAGGGTGCTGACGGTAAAGATGGCGCAAGTGCTAAGATTTCCGTTAAAGACGGTGTTCCTGGTGTTGACGGCCAACCTGGTGATAAATTGACTCGTATCGTATACGAAGACAAAGATGGCAACACACATGAAGTTGCAACTCACGATGATGGCATGAAGTTCGCTGGTGACAACGGTCAAACTAACCAAGATACTAACCCTAACGTTATTAAGAAACATCTTAACAACGTAGTAGATATCGTTGGTGGTGCAGATAGCTCTAAATTGACTGACAACAACATTGGTGTAAATGCTGATGGCGGTAAATTGAAAGTTCAATTGGCTAAAGACATTGATCTTACTAAAGATGGTTCCGTAAAAATCGGTGACACTACTGTTAACAACGATGGTTTAACTATCACTGGTGGCCCATCTGTTAAGAAAGATGGCATCAATGCTGGCGATAAGAAAATCACAGGCGTTAAAGCTGGTGAAGCTGATACAGATGCAGTAAACGTTAAACAATTGAAAGATAAAGTTACAACTGTTGAATCTTCTGATGGTACTATCTCTGTAACTGACAAAAATGATCCTACATCTGCAACTTATGATGCAGCTAAAGGTCACCAATATGACATTAAGATCAATAACCAAGGTGTTGTAAACAATGCTCAAATTCCAGTAGTATACACTAAACAAGATGGTACTAAAGTTTACAAACAACCAGATGGTACTTTCAATACAGCTAAAGATGGTTCTGGCGATGTTGTAAATGCTGGCGATATCATCGCTTCCATGAACAACCCTAACGCTTCTACTACAGATCCAATGAAATTGAACAACGTTGGTTCTTCCATCGCTGACAAAGCTGGTAATACATTCTTAGATAAGATTGATGCTGCTGCTGGTGACAACAATACTAAGAACGGTGCTGTAAATGTTACTGACCTTAAAAATACTGCTGATGCAATCGGCAACAAAGGTTTGAACTTCGGTGCTCAATCTGGCAATGACATCCACAAAAACTTGGGTGAAAAACTTGAAATCGTAGGCGAAGGCACTAAAGCTGATGACAACTACAGCGCATCCAACATCAAAACTATGACTAAAGATGGTAAAGTTGTGGTAGCTCTTGATAAAGATCTTAACGGCTTGAACTCCATTAGCGTTCCTGGTAAAAATGGCGTTGATGGTAAAGATGGTGTATCCATCTCCGGTAAAGACGGTGCTAACGGTATCGACGGTAAAGTTTCCATCGGTAAAGATGGTAAAGACGCTGTATCCATCGCTGGTAAAGACGGCGTAGGTCATATCGGCTTAACTGGTCCTCAAGGCCCTGCTGGTGCAGATGGTACTGGTGTAGATATCTCTACAGATCACGGTTCCAAAACTCTTGTTAAACCAGAAGCTAACAATGGCGACAAATCTGAACGTATCGTATACGTACCAAAAGATAAAGATGGTAACCCATTGAAAGATACTGATGGCAACCCAATCAAACGTGAAGTAGCAACTATGGATGATGGTTTGAAATTCACAGGTAACAACACTGGCACTGAAAACAAACATGCGTTAAATACGCTTGTTAAAGTTCAAGGTGAAGGTGTGACTGCAGCTCAATCCACTGCATTCCAATCCGCTGCTGGTAACATCAACGTAGTAGCTGATGGTAACGATACATTAACAGTTAAATTGAACAAAGACCTTAAAGGTATCAACTCCATCAAGAATAGCGACAATGGTCCTGCATTGAACTTCAACGCTGGTGACCTTTCCGTAACTGGTGGTAACCTCAACATGGGTGGTAACAAAATTACTAACCTTGGTAAAGGTACTAACGATACAGATGCGGTTAACTTGAAACAATTGAAAGATTCCCGTACAATCGTTAAATCCACTGATGGTACTGTAGGTGTTCAAGAATCTGAAACTACAGATGGCGCAAAAGTATACGACTTGACTACTGGTGCAAGCCCTCGTTTCGATGAATTGACAGACGAAATCGGCCGTACTGGTGCACAAGGTGCAGCTCTTGCAGCATTGAAACCTATCCAATACGATCCATTAGAACCAACTCAAATCATGGCTGGTTATGGTAACTACCGTGGTAACTCTGCTATTGCAATGGGCGTTGCTCATTACAAAAATGAGTCCACAATGATGCATGCTGGCTTAGCTTGGGCAGGCGGTTCCCGTCACATGATGGCAAACGCTGGTGTAACTTGGAAAGTTGGCAACCGTGATAGCGAAGCTGCTGTAGCAGATCGTTACCGCAAAGGCCCTATCAGCTCTGCTTATGCAATGCAACAAGAAATGGCTTCCGTTAAAGCACAAAACGCTGGATTAAAAACAGAAGTATCTGATTTGAAAGCTGAAAACGAACAAATGAAAGCTCAAATTGCTGCTATGATGGCAAAACTTGGTATGTAATCATTTGTGAGTGTAAGAACTGAATGAACAAAGGAAGGTATGCGCTACCTAGCGTAGCGCTTACCTCTCCCTATTGTTTATGAAAATAATGCTTTTAAATATGAACGTGAAACGCGTGAGAGATACTTTCACCATAATCTAACGATAGAAAAGAGGAATATAGAATGAAAAAATCTACATTACTTGCTTGTGCAGCGGCTCTTGTTATTTCTACAGGCGTTGTAGGTGCACAATCCGCTCCAACATATGACGATAATTTGATTTTACGTAATCCAGTATCTGCTCCAGCATTGGGCAATGTAGTATTGGTTCCAGTGGCTAGTCCACAAACAGTGTCTGCTGTTCATGACTATGTGAAAGCTTGGCAAAATGCGGAGATCAACATCGCAAAAGCTAAAGTGAAATACGAAAACCATGAACGTATGACAAAAGCTGAGAAAAAATGGTTACATTCCTATGACAAACACAACTATGCTGACTACTTCCGCACACATTCCATCGGTCGTGTACATGGTCAAGAAGTGTTCTTGAACTGGAATGGTGAAAACCGTAATAAAAACGAATACGAATACTTTGAAATGCCTAAATACAATAAAGAAGATGGCTTCACTAACAGCTATGGTTACAATGTATTGCGCGGCATGACAGATCGTATTAACGAAATCATCCAAAAACAAAAAGAAGTTGGCGGTCCTATGACTGACGACGAAGCACAAGCATTAGAAGATGCTATTTTGGATGTAATGGCTAAAGACCAAGAAAACGTTTCTAACGAAGAACTTCGTCACTACATGAACGAAACAATCTGGTTCGCAGCTAAACAAACAGTTAAAAATAAAGCTAGTGAAGAACCTACTGTTCAAGATGAACATACTGTAGATCTTCGTGAAGCGATCAATCGTCCAGCTAACCAAGAAACTAAAAAAGTAGACTTGCGCGCTGCGATTCAATAATAAGGTTTGTAAATTTAACTATAATTCATTAACACACTGAGAGCTCGGCATAAACGATATACAATGAATTAGGAAGATGATGTGTGACGCACAGTGTATATAATGAACAACTACATATGGCCCTCATACGGCGATTGTTTGAGGGCCTTGCTGTTCCCTGGACCCCGACTAGGGCACACAATCCTTATGCGAAACGACGCCATCCGAAAGGATGGCGTTGTTTTTTTGCGTTTATCTATTGTTGTCCTTACTTAAGGCTTAATAGCTGTACAAATATAAACAATTATAAAATAATAGACTGCTTATATTAACTACCTTTTTCTATGCATTTATGAAGAAACGCTTTATTGCTATGTTTTGTCTTCATCTAATTTAGAAAGTTTATATATTTTAGATGAAGATAAACTTGTATAAGATATACAAATATAATGTAAATATAAACTGATACGATCTATTTTATACTCTTATATATATAATGTATTA
>OATV01000092.1_pt1 | contig 46751 bp, 34 predicted proteins | sample 1476081 | NCBI WGS metagenome assembly OATV01 (sample SAMEA2579990, study PRJEB22360) | human gut metagenome | biome: human gut; feature: human-associated habitat; material: faeces | place: Denmark | collected 2008/2010
TCGGCTACAAAACGCCCAACGAGGTATGGGACGAGGAGATCGCCAAGCTACAATCAAAACAAGCCGACCCGAAACCAGCCGTTGCACTTACAAGTTGAATCCGGGGACATACCACGATCCCCCGCATACCGCTATACTGGAGAACGTTCGCGCGGTTGGTGGCAGCAGCCGTGCCAGACATCAGAGAAGTAAACGCATTGCAAGGCGATATGTGTCGCGCTGCGATGCGACGGGTCTGATTCATGTCGCGCGGGCTCCTCACCTTCCCGCCCGGCGTGTGTCAGCCGGCAGGCGCACGATGTGCGCAGAAGGCAAGGAGACAGAAGATGAAGACAGTCAAGGGCTTCAGCAAGATCGTGGCGATGGTTGGGGCCGTCGCGCTCGGCCTGACGCTCAGCGCCTGCGGAAACACCAATTCCGCGAGCAACACCGATTCCAAGAACTCCGGATCCACGCCGACCGTGTCGTTCATGCTCGACTGGACGCCGAACACGAACCACATCGGTCTGTACGTGGCTCAGAAGCTCGGCTATTACAAGGATGCCGGCGTCAATGTGAAGATCCTGCCGACCGCCCAGGCCGGAGCTGAAACCAGCGTCGAGAACGGCGTGGCCAACGTGGGCTTCACCACGCTGAGCAACGTCGCCGCGTTCAACTCGCAGGGCGCTGACCTGAAGTTCGTGTTCGACCTGACGCAGAAGCCGGTCGCCCGTTGGTGCGCGCTGGCGTCCCGCACCGACATCAAGACGCCCAAGGACCTTTCCGGCAAGACCTTCGTCAGCTTCGGCTCCGCCGAGCAGACCGCGGTCGTCCGCCAGATGATCAAGTACGCTGGCGGCACCGGCGACATCAAGACCGCGACGGCCGGCACCAACACCTTCGAGACGCTGACCAGCGGCAAGGGTGATTTCGGCGGCTTCTACGTGACCTGGGAAGGCGTGGAAAGCGAGCTGAACGGCCCGAAGCTCAACTGCTTCGTCGCCTCCGACTGGGGCGTGCCCGGCAACCCCGACCAGCTGGGATTCGCCGTCAAGGGCTCCTGGCTCAAGGACTCCGCCAACACGGATGCGCTGAAGAAGTTCATCGCCGCCACCAAGAAGGGCTACGACTACGCGCTCGCCAACCCGGACAAGGCCGCCGACATCCTGGTCGAACAGGCCAAGGAGGCGCAGCTCGACTCCAAGCTGACCCGCACCTCGATGGAGGAGATCGCCAAGAACAACTACTGGACGACCGACGATCCGAAGTCGCTGCCCGGCACCACGAACTTCGATGACGCGCAGCCGTACCTGGAGTTCCAGTACAAGGCCGGCACCTACAAGGACCAGGACGGCAACGATCCCGCGTCCGCGCCGCAGGCCAAGGACCTCGCGACCAACGAGTACGTGGGCTGATCCGGCTGCAGCCAGTCCGGCCACAGCCAATCTATCTACAGTTCAGCGAATCCGCGAGCACAGGTTCGTCACAGCCGGCCGGGCCAACCTCCGCTCCCCTTCGGTCCGTCACGAGACGGGACGGAGGGGAGTTTTCCGACTCTCGTAACGATTCCGGGGCTCTTCTCCCTCCTACCCGGCCCATCTCCCTCCGTCAGCCCGTCAACCCGTCAGCCCCCATCAATCCCATCCCTAAGGTTTCACATTGTCCGAAGATCACGCCATGCGCACACTGAAATCCCTGTTCGCACGCGTCGCGCCGCCGGCGGTCACGGTCGGCGGGCTGCTCATCGTATGGGAGATCGCCGTGGATGCGGACCACATCTCCCAACGCGTGCTCGCCTCCCCCAGCCAGATCGCCGCATCGATCGTCAAGACTTGGCCCGACCTGTGGGAGGCGACCGCCATCACCACATACGAGGCAATCACCGGCTTTCTCATCGCAGCGGTGGCCGGGGTGCTCATCGGCATCGGCCTGTACGTGTCCAAAACCCTGTATCGCGGTATCTATCCGCTGCTCGCCGCCGCGCAGACCATCCCGCTCATCACCATCGCCCCGCTGTTCATGATCTGGTTCGGGTTCGAGCCGCTCGGCAAAATCGTGATCGTCGCCGTATTCGGCGTGTTCCCCGTCGCCGTGCAGACGTGCCGCGGCATGCTCGCCGTACCGCAGTTCTACGAGGACGTGGCGCTCACCTGCGGCGCCACCCGCGCATGGGCGCTGTGGCATGTGAAGCTGCGCGTCGCCGCCCGCCAGGTGTTCGGCGGCCTGCGTATCAGCGCCGCCTATGTGTTCGGCACCGCGGTGACGGCGGAATATCTGGGCGCGATGAACGGCCTGGGCATCTGGCTGCAGGCCGCTTTCAACTCGTTCCGCACCCCGTTGATCTTCTCCGCAACGATCATGGTGGTCGCACTGACCGCACTGCTGCTGACCATCATCAGTCTCGCGGAACGCCTGCTCCTCGGCCCGGACGACACCATCGCGTTCAACGACGACGGCGAATAGAGCCGGCGCCGCACCACAGCAGCCATATACGGCCGCGCCGGAGTACGGCGGCAACAGTCCTTACGCCGGCCCCTCTCAGTTCGGCACAGGCGAGCCACCGCTGGACAAACCCTACTACGGGTGCTCGTTCGGCAAGGCGTTCCTCAGGTTCTGGAAGAGGTACGCCACATTCAGCGGCCGCGCCGCAAGCAGGTCGGCACGATTCCGAGCAGTCAGCGGTGAATCGCATATATTTCAGGTCTCCGCCCCGTCCCATCAGACGTCAGGCGGCAGCCGTCACAGCTCCACGGGTGGCTTGGACGGGTCGTCGCCCACGTGCGCGAACTTGGCGGCGAGCGCCTCCTTGTTGCGGCGCTCGTCCTCCTCTTTCGCGAGCCGCTTCGCCTCGGCGGCATCCCACAGCACGTCGTCATGGTGACGTTTCCACTCACTCGCCGCGACCATAGTAAACAATTTCACCGTTTCGGCTAGGACGGCCTCGTCGTCGTTAGTCAGCGATCGGGCGGTCATCAGCGACGACAGCTGCTCGGCCTTGAAGCACAGCCGCGGCACCGACAGGCGCTCGCACAGTTCGTTGACATAGAACATCACCGGCACCGCGCGCGACGGCTTGCGCAGATCGATCAGGCGCAGCAACCCGTCGGCCGCCACCGTCACCGTGGCGAATCGCTGCGCGATGGCTTCGACATCGGCACTGGGCGCAGCATTCGCAGGCGCGGCGGCACCGGCGGCGGCACCACCGGCGGCACCATCGGCGGCACCGATGGCCTGTTCGATTGCCTCCAACGCTTCGTCGATGGCGTGCACGGTGTCATCATCCCAATCGACGCCCAACTGGCCGGCGCCTCTCATGATCAGCCTCGTGTCGCCGGTTTCGGAGTAGCCGCCCATCTCGTCGTAAGCGTCATTCGCGGCGAGCAACGCATCGACGATTCGCTGCGGACGACCGGGAATCTCGTCCGCACCCTCATACACGAACTCCGCATCGGGGACCGTCACGTCGTCGCCGGTCATGACCCGTGCGGCCATGCGGGTCATCCGCACCTGCAGGTTCTCACCATATTTCGTGTCATTGTCCATCTGCTTGGCGTCGGTCAGCGGCCACAGTTCGATCAGTCCGGTGCCGACGGCCGCCGCATCGCGTACCGCGGGATTCATCGACACATGGGCGATCGCCGTCGCGTCAAGTTGGAATGCCATATCGCTCCTTCGCTTTCATTGTCCGCCGACGCGCGGAACCTTCCGCCGTGCCGGGTGCCAGGTGCCGGCACCGCGGGCCACCGCGTCACAGCACCGCCGGCCACTCGCCGTCTGCCGTTACGCGGCGTCGTCACAAGTGACCGCTACGCGGCCGCCGTCAGTCCCGGCCCGCGCCGCATGCGCACCTTTTCGCGGGCGAGCCCGCAGCCGTCCTCTCTGTGTATTGTACGGCCGGCGCACGCCGCACTCACTCGACTTGCGCCGCAGGGTCGGCATATGTGATGGACATCACCTTGCCCGTATCGCTGTCGTAGGTGATCGAGGTGATCGACGCGAGCGCGGTCTTGCGTAGGAACATCCAATGCTCGGGGTGGCCGGTCTCCAGCAGGTGCCGGTAGCTCCAGATCGGCGACTCGTGGCTGACGACGATGATCTGCCGTCCGGCATACTCGCGGATCTTCTCGTTCGCGAACGCGCCCACGCGTTCGGCGATGTGCCGGTACGGCTCGCCCCAGCTCGGCTTCCACAGGTTGAGCACGAGCTTCCAGTTGCCGTCGCGCCACAGCGCGCCCTTGCCATGTCCGATGCGCTTGCCGCGAAACTCGTTGCCCGCTTCGATCACACGCGGGTCGGTGATGAGTTCCAGCGGCTCCTCCCCACGCCCGGCGCGTACCGGGTTGAGCGCGTCGAGAATGGCACCGGCGGTTTCGCAGGTGCGTTCCAGCGGGGACGAATACACCGCGGCAACCGTGTTGAGCCTGGGGTCGGCTGCGATGTATGCGCCCGTCGCCTGCGCCATGCGCATGCCGCGGTCGGACAGGTGGAATCCGGGCAGCCGCTCGTACAACAGATGGTCGGGATTGTATACCTTGCCATGGCGGACGAAATGTATGGTGGTTGTCGGCATATGCGGCCTTCCTGCGGGACTCGTGATGTCTGTCTTTCATTGTCCCACATTCACCGGCCGGCCGGCGATGCCGCGTCCGCGGCGGCGTTTGCCCGACGAACATCGCCCCGGCACGGCCCAGCCCCACCCGATATCGTCCCGGCACCACCCGACTCCGGCTCGTCATCCCATCTGATACACCGATATATCACCGTCGTTTATGAACGTTATGAAAATTGATGCGTTCGTGATATCAACACCGCGTGTCGCGCCCCGACGCGCGATTAAAGTTGCCGTGACGCAAACATGCAAAGCATCCTTTGCGCGACCAACAGGACAACACATCAATACGATGAGGGCTCCGCCGGCAACGCCACGCCGACGGGGGACATCCAATCGGGAGCGGAAAGGAGATGCTGTCATGTCCAATAACGCCAATGTCGCGGCTGCAATCAAGGAAGTCGCCCATAAGGTATTCGGCGGATACGCGGAACTGCTGCGTATGCCGCACACCGCAAGGTTCTCCATCGGCTCGGTGATCGCCTGCATGCCGTTCCCCATGGTCGGCATGACCATCACCATCTCCGTACAGCATTACTACGGCAACTACTCGCTGGCCGGCGTGCTCACCGCCATCCAGGCGATCGCGCTGGCGGTCTCCAGCCCGCTGCTCGGCAAGCTGGTCGACAAGTTCGGCCAGCGGCAGGTGTCGATTCCGACGATCCTGGTCTGGATCGTCGCCGCCATCGCCCTGACCACCAGCATCACCAACCGCGCCCCGGTATGGGTGCTGTACTGCCTGACGCCGTTCCTCGCCGCGATTCCGCCGTGGGGCGCGATGAGCCGCGCCCGCTGGACGACCATGCTCAAGGGAGACCGGGAGCGCACCGACCGCGCACTCTCGCTGTCCGGTGTGTTTGATGAATGCATGTGGATCATCGGCAATCCGCTGGCTTCTACTCTGGCGGTGATTTCTGGCCTGCTGGCGTTCTCGTTCACCGGCGTGTGCGTCGTCATCGGCGCGCTGATGTTCCTGACCGAGCTGACGACCGAGCCGAAATCACAGACCCAGCTGGCCCGAGAGGCCGGTCTGACCCGCGAGGAGTACCGCAAGCGTGAGGCCGCCAAGGCGCAGAGGATGCGCGAGAGGGACGCCGCCGACCGCGCCCGCCGAGAGGCCGAGGCCCGCGGCGACGATGAGCAGGCCGTGCAGGCCGCCGTCGACCGAGCCATCGCCGATTCCCGCGCCGGCAAGAAGGAGTCGATCTGGGGGCCGGGCCTGATCGCCGTGTGCGTGACCTGGTTCAGTCTTGGCGCGTTCCAGTCGGCGTCGAACATCTCGATCATCGCGTTCGCCACCGAAGCGAACATGAAGCAATACACCGGTTTCGTGTTCGCATGCTTCTCGTTCAGCTCGCTATGCGGCGCACTGGTGTACGGCGCGAAGAACTGGACCATCCCGCTGTGGAAGCGCTTCTACTTCTGCCTCATCGTGGTGAATCTCGGCGTGGGCACGTTCATGTTCGCCAAGCATCTGTGGGTGATCATGATCATCTACCTGCTGATCGGCGTCTGCCAAGCACCCACGTGGATCAACGGCAATCAGCTGATGCTGCATCTGGTGCCTCCCACGCGATTCACCGAAGGCGTGGCGTGGATGGGCGCAATGAACTCGATCGGCTCGTCAGCCGGCTCAGCCATCGCGGGTGTCTTCATCGATCACATGGGATCGCATGGAGGCTTCCTGATGGCGACCGTGCTGGCGATCACCTCGCTTGCCATCGCCTTCGTCGGCTTCCGGCAGATCAAATCCAGCACCGAAACCCCGACTCTGACCGAAGTCAGCGTGTGATACGCCGGGTGCCGCTCTCAAAACTCGCGGATACAAGGCATTTTTGAAGGAAAACACACTCTATCTGCGAGTTTTGAGAGCGCATACCGCGCTACTTCGGCCAGCCCTCCGGCGTATGCGCGAGCGACCACAGGCCAAGCCGATGCGAGAAGCTGTTCTCCCACTTCGCTTCGAGCTCTTCCTGACTCAAACGGTTCTCGGACTTCCTCAAACGGTTCATCGCATTGGTATGCGTATCGTCAAGCAGCCACTTGCGGATCACGAAGTTCCAGATCATCACCACTACCGTGGCTACCAGCTTGCCGACATTCGTCCACAGCACGTACCGCGTGTGCATGGAATACATGGAATCATGCGGCATCCACGACGTGCTGGTCCACACGATCGCCTCGTTCATGAACCAGCCGATAAGCGCCGCCACGAAGAAAATCGTGATCTCCATCCAGCGCGCCATGTCCGGCCGATGCTTGAACACGAATTTCATGCTCGCCAGATAATTGAATATCAGCGAGACGAAGAACGAGATTGACGTGGCCAGCACGTTATGCATATGCGTCATCAGCAGAATGTTCATCAGACCCCAGTCGATGATGAACGCGACCACACCGACAATACCGAACTTCATCAGCTGTTCAATCAATTTCCTCACATTGATTGTCTAATACATATCGCTGACTTCACACCGCGGTTTTCCTGAACCGCCACTGATTTCACACATGGCCGCACAGCCCGCGCCCGCCGCGGAACCGATTAGGATAGGGAACGAACCCAATCAAGGAGGAATCATGCCCGTTATCCACACTCACGTATCCGTCAAGACCACTCCCGAGCAGCGCGAGGCGCTGAAGGCCGCCTACGGCAAGGCGATCACGGCCGTCCCCGGCAAGTCCGAGGGCTGGCTGATGTGCCCATTCGAGGATGATATGCCGATCTACTTCGGCGGCAGCGACGATGCCCCGGCCGCATACGTCGAGGTCAATGTGTTCGGCCGTTCCGTGCCCGGTTCTGCGTGGGAGAAGCTGACCAAGTCGATCATGGCCGCGCTCAACAGCGAGCTCGGCATCCCCGAGGACCGCACCTACATCCGCTACACCGCCACCACCGACTGGGGCTGGAACGGCGGTAACTTCTGAGCTCAGGTGTGATGGTATCCGCCGCTATATTGTCGCGCATGGCGTCACTGTGTGCGACCACCGTCACGCTGCGAGCCCTCACACAGTGACGTAAATCGCAAAACCCTTATTTTGCAAGGGTTGCGGGGGTGCGTCACGGAGTGTGAGGACGCACACAGTGACGTAACCCTCACACAGTGACGCCTTTTCTGCGGCACACAGGTTGCCGATATATAAATGAAAGAGCCCCTTGCGGCCAGTCGGCCCGTATGATCGGCCGACAATCCGAAAGGGGTTGTGATGATGCAGTCACGGTGTGCGGTCAGCGCGAGTGCGGCATGATTCCGCATGCCACGCCGCCGCACACTCTCACAGCACGCGTACCCCGGCACCCCGGCGGCACGCCTCTGCCGCAATCAGACGATCTTGGGCATCGGGGTGGTCAGGGACGTGGTGAGGTTCACGTGAACCAGCCCGGCGCCTGCGTGCACTTCGACCTTCTTCAGGGTGACCGTACGCTCGTCTTCCGGAGCGCGGTCGTTGTCGGTCATCGTGGCCGGGGACTTGACGGCGACCAGCGCCAGATCGTCCAGCGACATGCCGGCGGCCTTGCACAGATCATCCGCAGCACCCAGGGAATCCAGGAAACCGTCCTTGAGCAGCACACGGCTGGCCGGCACGCCGTAGGCGTTCTCGGCCACCCACTTCACGTTCTCCAGCAGGGCCATGCCCTTGTGGCTGTCGTGCTTGGACGGCATCGACGCGTTGGACAGCACATCGACGAATGCGTCGATCTGGTCGCTCAGGCCCTCGCCGCCGTCGCGATACAGGTTGCCGATGATGGGGTCGCGCAGCTCCAGACGGGCCGCGGTCTCGCGCAGTTCGGGAATCTGATCGTCCTCGCCGTCCCACAGGTTCACCAGCGGGAACGCCGGAATGTCGAGCTTCTCCAAGCGATCCACGTGGAACGGGTAGCGCCACGCCAGCTCCGGGTCATCACGCCACGTCGAGGCGCGGGTCACGACGACCGCCGCGGACGGCCACTGCGCGCCATACTCGCGGCAGGCGATGTCGAGCCACTTCTGCGCTCCGGCGTCGGTGCCGTAACCGGCCTCGACGATGACCACATCGTGCAGGGCGCACGCCAGCTCCACGGAGACCAGCGTCGGGATGCCGATCGACACGTTGGCGAACGGGCCGCCATGCACATACACCGGCGAGCCGTTCACCGTCTCGGTGAGCGCCGGCTTGACCGCATCGGCGAGCATATCGGTGATACGCCACAGGTCGATGAAGTCGCCGAACTTGACTGGTTCGCCGTCCTTCGTGCCGGCGATCATCGCGGCCACGCGCTCGCCGATCTCATCCATCGAACGGGACAGCACGACGATCTGCATCAGCTCGGACGTCGGGGTGAGCACGACCTTCTCGGCGACGTTGTTCTTGCCCGCGTCCACGGTGATGGAACGCAGCGAGCGGGACGGCACTTCGGAGACGCGCGGCACGAGGATCGTGTCGATACGTCCCTCGTCCACAGCCTTCTCGGCGAAGGAGACGAGCAGGTTCTGCGCGGCGGCGATGGCGGCCATCTCACCGCACAGGCCCCAGTCGATGAGCTCGGGGTGGGTCAGCGAAGCCTTGCCGCCGCCCGAGGCACCGCCTTTGGAACCGGCGGCGGTGATGCCCATGCTCGGCTGGCGCAGCACGGCGGTCGCGTCGATGCCGCGAGCCCGCAGCGCATCGATCAGCGCGATCGTCGTCGTGGTCTTGCCCTCGCCGCGCGACGCCTTGAGCGGCGTATCGGCGGTGACGAGCACGACCTTGCCGTGCTTGCGCGGCGCGTCGGGATTGTCGTGCAGGTACTTCATAAACCCGAAGGCGTCGATCTTCTTGACCAGCCCGTACTGGCTGGTGAACTCCTCGATAGTAGTCATCAGTAGGTGAACCTTTCTGTAGATGTATGACGCTTGCTTACCGTCGAAGCGGCTGGCGGCCGAAAACGCTTGGCCGGGAGCCTCTCAGCGCATCAGTTGTCGGAGCGGTTGAAACCGTTCTTCATCTTCATGCTCACGGTGTAGAGCACGGTGTCGAGCAGCTGGTCGGTCTCGGTCTTGAGCTGGTCGGCCATGGTCTGGTTGGCGGCGGCGAGGATGTCGCGCACCTCGTCGTTACGGGTCGCGTCGATGATGTCCTCGGGATCCATCGGCTCGACGTCGCCGTCCGCGTTCGCCGCCTCCAACTCCGCGTCGGCCAAGGCGGCCGCGGCCTCGTCGGCACCGCCCAGACGCGCGACCTGCTCGTCGGTGGCGGCGATCAAACGGTGGCCCATCGCGCCGGTCTTCTCCTGATAGCGCTCGATGGCGTTGGAGGTCTCCGCGAACGCCGCGTCGCACAGCGCGGCGATGATGCGGTTCTCCCAGTAGAAGTTCTCGGAAGTCACGCGCGTGGTCGTGTCTTCCAGATACTTCGGCGTTTCGTTGACGTTCGGGTAGAACGGCACCAGCGTGTTGAACGGGTTGGAGCCGTAGGCGATCCACTGGATCGCGCGGTCCGACTGCGGACGGTACGGGCGAATCTGCATGACGGCCAGCTGGCTCTGGCGGTTGATGCCGATCGGGCGGTACATGTGGCGTGTGTGCTCGTCGCCGAGGTGGCCGTACGGGTCGAACGGCGTGCCCTGATAGTGCGAGCTGAGCACGTACTTTACGTCCTCGATCGTCACCTTGCGCTCGGGCTGACGGGCCCACGGGATGTCATCGCTGTCCGGGCGGTGGTCGGCCTCGGGGCCGTCCCACATCTCGTCGTACGGGTTGAGGAACCGCTGCATGACCCATGCGCGCGGCGTGTTGTACACGTGATCAGAGTCGGAGTGCGAGCCGAAGGCATCACGCGGGTTGAACGGCGACGTCGATTCGACGGCCAGATCAAGGTGATTGCGCTCGATGAATTCGACCAGATCCTCGGAGCACATGTGGTTCTCCTGCTCACCGAGGGCGTCATCGAGGTCGAATTCGTCGATGCCGAGCTGGTTCGGCATCGTCACATACGCTTCGTCGGGCACGCGCTTGGCGATCCAGTGATGGCCACCGACGGTTTCCATCCACCAAATCTCGTCGGCGTCCGAGAACGCGACACCGTTCATCTCATAGGTGCCGTATTCCTTAAGAAGGTCGCCAAGCCGCTGCACGCCCTCACGCGCGGTGGTGACGTACGGCAGCACGATGGTCAGGAAGTCCTCCTCGCCGATGCCGCCGGGCACGGCCGGCTCGTAATCCGAGTCACCTTCCCGCCCGCGTGCCGCCCGGTATTCCACAAACGGGTCGGCGCCGAGCACGCGCTCGTTGGTGGTCAGCGTTTCGGTGGCGCTCATGGCCACGTTCGCCTCGTTGACGCCGGCCTCGCCCCAGATGCCTTCCTTCAGGTCGGCGTTCGGCACTGCGGTGTACTGCAGCGGATCGTCGGGCAGGTCAATGGTCAGGTGGCTGATGACGCTGCGGTATTCGCGCGGCTGTTCATCGGGCTTGACGACGACGAACCGCTTCGGGTTGAATTCGCCGTTGGCGGAATCCTCGTTGCGGGCGATGATGGTCGAACCGTCATAGCTGGCGTCCTTGCCGACCAGAATCGTGGTGCATGCCATAGTATTCGGTACTGTCCTTTCTTGCTGTGCACACGCTGTCGCGTGCACGTTGCGGCGCGCATCCGCGGCGCGCCTCCTGTCACATGAGTGTATGACTCCGTACGGGAGTATACGGCATCAGCCCTCAGGCTTTTCCGGTGATGAACATCACACCCTGATCGGTGACGTGGTCGATGTCACGCAGCGCGTGGAACAGCTCGTTGAGCCAGAATCCTTGGTTCAGACCCGGCAACGGCTTCGCGGTGCCCCACACGTGCAGCGAATAGTCGTGGTCCTTGTCGGGCGGCTGGGGCCCGTTGTAGCGCATCGTCACCTGCGGATTCGTGCTGCCGACCAGCTTGCTCGCGGCCGACGTGCGGCCCTGCACGGTCTCGGGAATCATGGAGGGCAGCTGCCGGGAGAAGTCCGGCGGAATCTGCAGTGCATGGGAATCGTTGAAGTCGTACATCAGCGCGTCGATGGGCAGATTCGCGACCGTCCAGTGAATCCATTCGAATCCGCAGACCGGGATGGAGTCGGGGTCGGTGAACGCCCAGTGCAGGTACCGGGCGGCGGGATCGATCTCGTCGATATAGAACGGGAAGGAGATGACGGGCACGCCGTCGGTGCGGTATTCGGGCGCGGCGGCTTTGGCGAAGTCGTCGGGCATCACCGTGAAGTCAGCGGAAATCTTCATGTCTCCAGTATCGCGCATGAGCGTGACGTGCGGCACCCGGCTGCAGGCCACACCGCGCGCGACGGCAGACCGGCCGCAACAAGCCACCGTCCCCCGCCGGGGTTTATCCGACGGGGGACGGTGGAGAAAGAGTCAGTCAGGCCGACCGGTCACGACTGGCCGGTCTGACTGGGGATCAGGCGGAGTGCTTGCGGCGAATCATCACCACGCTCACTCCGACGGCGAGCAGCATCAAGCCGAGGCCGGCGAGCGCGCCGACGGCGGCGCCGGTCTTCGCGACACCGTCGCCCTTGCCGTCGCCGTCGTTCTTGCCGGTTTCGGCGGCCTTGACCGTGACGCTGTAGGTCACGTCGATGACCGTGTCGTCGGCCATCGTGTACTGCACGACGAAGCTGTCGTCACCGGTCTTGTCGCCGGCCGCATACACGAGCGTGCCGTCGGCGATTTCGGCCTTGCCGAGCTTGCCTTGCTTGATGATGGAGCGGCTCTTCCAGCCCGCCACGTCCTTCGGCTCGGTGACCGTACCGGTCTTGCCGGCGGTCACGTCGCCGGTATCGGCCTTGACGGACTTGTGGTCGGGCGTCGGCTTGGTCTCATCCGCGACGGTGATCTCGACGCTGCCGGACTTGTCCGTGCCGTCGGTCGAGGTGGCCGTGATGACGACCTTGCCGGCCTTCTTCGCGGTGATGACGCCGTTGGCGTCGACCGTCGCGATGGATTCGTCGCTCGACTTCCACGTCACCTTCTTGTTGGTGGCGTTGCCGGGCTTGACGGTCGCGGTGGCCTGGAGTGTCTTGCCGACGGAGACGGTGGTGCCGGCCTCGACGGTGACCTCCACGCTGGTGACGGGGACGGTCTCGACGGGCTTGGCCGTCACGGTGATGTGGAGCGTGCCGGACACGCCACCGGCCGTGGCGGTGATGGTCACCGTGCCGGCCTTCTTGGCGGTCACGACGCCGTCCTTGTCGACCGTGGCGACGGACTCGTCGCTCGACTTCCACGTGACCGTCTTGTCGGTCGCGTCAGCCGGGGCGACGGTCGCCGTCAGGGTCGTGGAGGCGCCTTCGACGAGCTCCTGCTTGCCTGTCACGGTCACGGACTGGACCGGGATGACGGTCGGGGCCTTGTCGCTCACCGTGATCTTCAGCGTGCCGGACACGCCACCGGCCGTGGCGGTGATCGTCACTTCGCCGGCCTTCTTCGCGACGACCTTGCCGTTGGCGTCAACCGTCGCCACAGTGGCGTCGGAGGACTTCCACGTGACCGTCTTGTCGGTCGCATTGGCCGGGGCGACGGTCGCCGTCAGGGTCTGCTCTCCATCGACGGTCATCGCGGCGTCGCCGGCAACGGTGACGCTGGTGACGGGCACGGTCGCGGCGGAGACGGTGATCTCGATGGAACCGAACTTCGTCTTGTCGCCGTTCGACGTGGCGGTGATGGTCACCTTGCCGGCCTTCTTCGTGGTCACCACGCCGTTGGCGTTGACCGTAGCTACGGCGGCGTCGGAGGTCGACCAGGTGACGGACTTGTCGGTCGCATTGGCCGGGGCGACGGTCGCCGTCAGAGTGACGGTGTCGCCTGCGGTGGCGGTGTTGGCGCCGGTCACGGTCACGCCGGTGACGGGCACGTTGGCGCTCGCCTTCTTCGTGATCGTGTACGTGGTGCCTGCGGTGGTATCGAACACGAGCAGCGAGGCGCCGTCCGCGTTGGTCACGACCTTGGCGTTCACGGCGGTGTCACCGTTCTTGACCTCGTAGTTCTGGGCGCCGCCGGCGGTGATCTTGACGGCCGCCTGCTTGCCCTTGTTGGAGGTCAGCTTGACTTCGGTGGCCTTGCCGTTCTTCCAGGTCGTGCCGACGGTGAAGTTGCCGCGGGCCACGAGGCCGCTCACCGAGCCGTCCGCCCAGGCGTCGGGCAGGGCGGGCAGGATGTTCGTGTAGTTCACGTACTTCTTGCCGTCGGTGTCGGTGAAGGTGGAGTTGGACTGCAGCAGCATTTCGTCGACACCGGAGGTGTTGCCGAAGTTGCCGTCGATCTGGAACGGCGCATGGTAATCGAACAGGTTTGCATACATCGCGTTCTTGAGCTGCAGCTCGACCAGCTGGTACGTGGTGTTGCCGTCGCCGGTGCGAGCCCACGAATTGATGCGCTGGCCAATGGCCCAGCCGGTGTTGGACTGCAGCACGTTGCCCTTGAAGCAGCGGTACCTCAGCGAGGTCTTGGCCGCCTCCATGTACTCGGAGTTGTCGATGGTGATCAAATCACCGGGGAACAGTCCAAGCAGGTGGGACATGTGACGGTGCTGGTTGTCCGCCTGGTAGCCGCTGATGGCGGATCCATCCTTCTTCTTGCCGAGCGCACCTTCGAAGTACCATTCCTTGATCTGGCCGGAGTTGCCGACCTCGATCGGCTTGAGCAGGCTCTTGGCGCAGCTCCAGGAACGGTTGGCGTTCGCATCGGCGAAATTGCCGTTGTCGCCCTTGGCCCAGTTGTCGGTCGAGCAGTCGGTGGTATCGCCGACCAGACCGTCCGGATCTCCCTTGGCCTTGGCCGCCTCGATGGCGTCGTTGAGCATCTGCCACACGAGCGAGCTCTCGTACGTGTTGCCGTCGGTGCCCAGCGGGCCCTGTTCGGGCGAGTACGCGACGCCGGTGGTCAGGCGGTCACCGGAGCTGGAGCCGGCCTTGTGCAGCATGTAGTTGACGTAGAAGTGCGATTCCTCCTTGAGCAGCGCGTACACGCGATCAAGCAGGGCAGGGTCGCCGGAGTACTCGTACGCCTCGTACACGTTCTGCAGGATCCACGGCACGGCGGCCGGGCTCCAACCCCACGAGAACGATTGACCGGGTGCGGTCCAGCCGTAGGCGGTGTTCTCGGTGTGGGCCATGTAGCCCTCGCCCTCGCCGATCGGCGTGGTCTCGGGGTTCGTCGTCTCCGCGCCCGCGTAGACCTTGGCGGTCACACGGCCGGGCTTGACCAGACCCTCCACATACTCGATGAGCGGCTCGGCGAGCTCTCCCATGTTGGCCGAATAGGTCGGCCAGTAGTTCATCTGGAGGTTCACGTTCATGTGGAAGTCGGAGCCCCAAGGCGTGTTGCCGTGGGCGTTGTCGCCCGCGGTGACCGACCAGATGCCCTGCAGGTTGCTGGGCAGCTGACTGTTCTCACGGGAGGAGCCGATGGTCAGGTAGCGGCCGTACTTGTACACCAGCGTCTCCAGCTCGCGCTTCTGCGCGGTGGTTGCGGAGCCCCTCTGGTACGCCTTGAGCAGCGCGTCGGTGGCGACGGCGCCGTCGGAGCTGTGGCCGGACTGGCCCAAATCGATCTTCACGCGGTCGTAGATGGCGGAATGATCGGCGATGTGCGCTTTCTTGACGGCGGTGTAGCCCTTGTTGGCGGCGTCCTGCACGACCTTGGCGACGCGGGTATTCACCTCGGCGGCGGTTTCGCCGGTGCGGTAGGACGGATACTTCTGCTTGTAGTCCGTCGCGGCGGCGATGTACAGCGTGACCGCCTTCGCGTCGGAGACCTTCAGCGAAGCGCCGTCGGAGCCTTCGGAGAGCGTGCCCTCACCGTTGTCGAGGACGACCTTGATCTGCGAGTTGTACAGCAGGCCGTTGTTGCCGAGAGCGCCCTTGACGGTGAGCGTGTCACCCTTGACCGTCGTGGTTTCGCCGGTCTTGGAGTAGTTCGTGTTGGTCGGCATGCTGACGTTGAAGTTCAGCTTGCCGGCTTTGCTGGCCGTGAGGCGGGCGACCATGACATTGTCGGGGTTCGACGCGAAGTATTCGCGCGTGTAGGTGACGCCGTCATGCTTGAACGTGACGTCGGCCTTGCCCTTGCTCAGGTTCAGGTCGCGGCGGTATTCGGTGACGGTCGTGTCGTTGAACCCGTAGTCGAGGTAGATGTCGCCCCAGTTCAGGTAGTTGCCCTGCTCGGCCGCGTTCTCGCCGCCGGTCAGGTTGCCGGGATTGACCGTCTCGGCGCCGTTCGCGAGCTGCTTGTTGAGCGCGCGCAGCGTGGCGCCGTTCTGACCCTTGGTCTCGTTGTTGCCGCCGTTGTAGCTGGTCGAGGATCCGGGGCCGCCGGTCCACAGCGTCTCCTCGTTGAAGGTGACGCGTTCACGGCTGACCTCGCCCCAGACGGTGCCGCCGATCTTGCCGTTGCCGAACGGCAAGGTGGTCTGCTGCCAACGGTTGTTGTCGGGGTTGCCGTAATTGCCGCCGGCGGTGGCGGTGGCGTCAGTCTGCGACGCGGGCTGCTTGTACCACAGCCAGTCGTCTTTGCTGGTGTCGCCGTCTCCGCCGTCCTCGACACTGGCGATGACATAGGCGTTGAACGAAGCGGCGATTTCGGGGTCCTTGTTGTACTTCACGGTAATAGGGTATACGCCGATGCTGGCACTATCGAAAGCGCTGGTGTCGATGGTGTAGTTATCCTCACCGTTGCCTTCGGTCAGCGTCTTGACCGTGCCGTCGGCCGTGCTGGTGGCCTTGACCACGAGTCCGGCCTTGTCGAACGCCTCGCCCTTCTGGTACTTGACCTTGGTCGGGCCTTCGATGCTCAGCGTGTATGCCTTCGGCTTCTTGGTGACGGACAAGGTCGGCTGCATGGCCTCGGTGGCGCCGGTCAGCGAGGTGACTTCCTTGCTGCCGAAACGCATGTCGGACTTGTTGAGCTCGCCCAGGGCCAGCGTGATCTTCTTCTCGGTGGCGCCGGCGCTGAACTTGGCGAACTCTGCCTTGATGATGTCGGTCACGTCGAGCAGAACCTTCTTGGCGTTGCCCGATTCGACGGTCATGCCATCGGAATACTTCTTAGATCCATAAGCGAACGCATGGGACGTCGCGGTCTTCGTGGTATCGGTCACCTCGAAGTCCGGGCGGTTCGCCCACGTGGCATTGTTGGTGTCGCAGGGAGCGGTGCCGGTGCACCGCGACGTGTCAACAGCGACCACCTTGACCTTATCGGTGGCCGTGGCGGTCTTGTCTGCACCGGCGTAGCCCAGATACGTCAAGGTGAGGATGGAGTGCTCGGGCGCCGCGGTGTAATCGGACAGGTCGAACGTCATCAGACCCATCTTGGCGTCTGTGACATCGTGGACGTCGGTGGACTTGAACTTCTCACCGAAGTCGCCGTAATCGCCTTCCGGCTGCAGCGCGCCGACATAGGCCGCAGTGTTCTTCTTCTCGTTCTTCTCGCTGGCCCATGCCTGCAACGTGGTGTCGGCGGAGGGCTTGAGATCGTCCTTGGTGGACACGGAAACGGTCAGCTTCGGAGCCATGTCTGCGGTCGCGCCGTTCAGGGACGTCGTGCCTTCGGAACTGGCGAAACGAACCTCGGTCTTCTTGGTCTCGCCCACGGCCAGGGTGATGACCTTCTTGCCTTCGGCGAACTGCTGGCGCACGATTTCGGTCACATCTACGGTGACCTTCTTGGTATTGGCGGGAACCACGGTGATGGCGTCGCCCGCGTAAACCGTCGTACCGTACTCGAACGGCTTGGACTCGGCGACGAATGAGGAGTCGTTGATGCTGAACTTCGGCTTGGTCGCGCCGGTCGCGACATTCGCGCCGCAGTCTGTGGCGTTATTGGTGCACACGGTGGTGTCGACGGGGGTCACCTTGATGGTGTCGGTGTCGGTGGCCGTCGGGTTGCCGCGGTAGCCGAGGTACGTCATCTCGAACGTTGCGGAATCGGGGGCATGGTCGTAGGCACTCAGGTCGAACGTCAGCAGGCCGGTCTTCAGATCGGTGGTGTCCGCGGCATCCGTGGACTCGAACTTCTCGCCGAACACGCCTTGCGAGGGCCCTTGCAGTGTGCCGATGTACGGCTTGGACGCCATTGAGGAATTCTTCTCGCTCGTCCACGTCTGCAACGTGGTATCGGCGGAGGGGGTGATGGTTGCTGTGGTGGAGGACGAGGCGTCGGACGCTGCCGCTCTCGTCGTGCCGACCGCGACGGCCGACGCAGGTAGTCCGGCCAGCAGCATGCCGACCGTCGCGCAGGACGCCACCAGTGGCATCAGACGCGATGACATCGCTCTATGTTTCATATTTGGTCCTTTCTCCTATAGAGAACCCGGGGAAGCCAGCAGCTTTGCCGGTTCATGTTAATATATACATTGTTTACTAAAAGAATCAAGTCCGTCGGCGACTTGTGTCTTCAATTGGAATCACAGCTCTCAGAAAGTCCCTGGATACCGCCGTTCCCAGAATTACGTAACATTCTTGGCATTATTATCACAGGGTGCAGGGCCGCCGGGAAGACCGCCCCCAGCCTCGCTACGCTCGGCAGCTCCTGACAGCGGGAGCACACCATCCGCGCCATCGGCCGGCCAAGTCGTCAGCGCAGCCGGTCGCGTACCACACCAGCGCAAAATCACATCAAAATCGCATTGTGTGGCCAGCCAGTCTGCCTCACAATGAAATGTGAACCCTCACATCACGTGGTGTGGCACAACATGCACCGCAAAACCGCCATTTTTCAACGGCCCGAAACGACTCCTCCGATGCCCGCGTACCACACCAGCCCAAAAACCATCGAAAAACTCATTGTGTGGCAGACCGAGAGGGTGATACGCGCCGGACGCCCCTCTGCTCTCGTCACAATCATGTTCTATGGAAGCACACCGGCCATCTGCCGCACCAGCGCATCCGCCCTCAACAATCCTTCTCCCGTTTGCGTCGCTATGTGCGCGCCGGAACGACGACCGTGCGCACATAGGGACGCGAACCACAGTCCCCGAGCCCGTCGCGCACCATATATAGGAAATTCTCCGCCCATCACTCGCCTACATAGCAAACAGCCCGGCGAGCCCACGCACGGCGCACTGCCATGCGTAAGTTCACCGGGCTGTCAGCCTCATCAATCCAGCGAGCGCAACGGGCGCTCCATCAATCGGTGAGTGTGAATTGGCTGTTGTAGAGGTCGGCGTAAAACCCTCCCGCCGCGAGCAGTTCCTCGTGGGTACCGCGCTCGATCACGTCGCCGTGGTTCATGACGAGAATCATGTCGGCGTCGCGGATGGTGGAGAGGCGGTGCGCGATGACGAAGCTCGTGCGCCCCACGGTCAACGCATCCATGGCCTTTTGGATGAGTTCTTCGGTGCGGGTGTCGACGGAGGAGGTGGCTTCGTCAAGGATGAGGATCGGAGCGTCCTGCACCATGGCGCGGGCGATGGTGAGCAGCTGGCGCTGTCCTTGGGAGAGCGAGGTGTTGTCGTCAAGCACGGTGTCGTAGCCCTGCGGCAGAGAGCGCACGAAGTGGTCGAGTCCGACGGCCTTGCATGCGGAGACGATCTGCTCGTCGGTGACGCCGGGCTTGGAGTAGGCGATGTTTTCGCGCACGGTGCCACGGAACACCCATGTATCCTGCAGGACCATGGAGAACTGGTCGTGTACGTTCCAGCGCGGCACGGAAGTGGTGTCGATGCCGTCGATGGAGATGGAGCCGCCGGAGATCTCGTAGAAGCGCATCAGCAGGTTGACCATGGTGGTTTTGCCGGCGCCGGTCGGACCGACGATGGCGACTTTCTGGCCGGCGGAGACGCTTGCCGAGAAGTCGTGGATGATCGGCTTGTCGGGCTCATAGCCGAATCGCACGTGACTGAATTCGACGTCGCCGCGCACGGTCCGGGGGTTGCCGGCCGCATCGTAGCCGAGCAGCTGCGAACGCTGCGAAGCCGTCATACCGGCGGTGGCATTCGCGCGAGTGCCGCGATGCGACAGCTTGCCGCTGTCCGTCCGTGCCGTGCTCGCAGCGGCATCAGCCACGCCGAGTTCGGCCTTGGTCGGTTCCGCATCCATCTCCGGCTCTTCGAGGAAGCCGAACACGCGCTCGGCGGCGGCCGCGCATCGCTGCAGGTTCTGGAACGCCTGCGCGAACTGGCTCAACGGCTGGGTGAACAGGCGGATGTACATCATGAACGCGACGATCACGCCGAATTCGATCTTCCCGTCCATGGCGAGCGCCGCACCGACCACGCACACGGTCACGTAGCCGAAGTTGCCGACGAAGTTCATCAGCGGCATCATCAGGCCTGACAGGAACTGCGATTTCCAGCCGGATTCGTACAGGTCGGCGTTGTACTTCTCGAAGCGGCGGATTGAGTCGGCCTCGCCGTTGTACGCCTTGACGATGAGGTGACCGGCGTACATCTCCTCGATGTGGCCGTTGACGTCGCCGAGCGCCATCTGCTGGCGGGCGAAGTATTTCTGCGAGGATTTCATGATGACCATCATGATGATGAGTCCCAGTATGCTCGCGCCGATCGCGCACAGGGTCATGATGACGTTGTTGTAGAACATCATGACGAGCGCGCCAACGAACAGCGTCGCCGAGGTGATGAGCGAGCCGAGGGACTGGCCGAGCGTCTGGCCGATGGCGTCGACGTCGTTGGTGATGCGGGAGAGTACGTCGCCGTAGCTGACCTTGTCGAAGTATTTGAGCGGCAGCTTGTTGATTTTGACCGAGATCGATTCGCGCAGGCGCTGGGCGGTGCGCTGGGTGACGTTCGCCATCATCCAGCTTTGCACGTAGCTGAGCACCGCGTAGCCGACGTACAGTGCGACGAGCAGCCAGGCGATGCGGCCGACGGCGTTGAAATCGACCGAGTTCATCACCGGCTTGCCGTTCACGATGGCCGGCAGTCCCTTGACGATCTCGTTGGTCATGTCCTTGAGCTTGTCCGGTCCGATGATCTGGCATATCGTGCCGGCCGCGCCCAGCACGAGCGCAATGATGATGACGGGCAGGTAGTTGCGGCAGTAGTGGACGAGCTTGCCCATCACGTTGCCGAAATTGGCAGGCTTTTCGACCGTGCGGCCGCCGCCCATTGGTCCTCTTGGTCCTGGCATTTGTTACTCCTTAAAAGTCCGTATTGATCTCACGCGGTCAGTTCCGACTGACTGAGCTGGGATTCGGCGATCTGACGGTAGACATCGCAGGTGTCGAGCAGTTCCTGATGGGTGCCTTGGCCGACGACCTTGCCGTCATCGAGCACGATGATGCGGTCGGCGTTCATGATCGTGCCGATGCGCTGGGCGACGATGAGCTTGGTGGATCCCTTGGCTTCTTTGGCGAGTGCGTCGCGAACTTCGCGGTCGGTCTTGAAGTCGAGCGCGGAGAACGAGTCGTCGAAGATCAGGATTTCGGGGTGGCGGTAGACGGCGCGCGCGATTGACAGGCGCTGCTTCTGGCCGCCGGAGACGTTGGACCCGCCTTGTGCGATCGGGGCGGTGTATGTGCCGTCCATGCGCTCGACGAACTCGGTGGCCTGAGCGACGCCGGCCGCCGCCTTGACCCGGTTCATCTGTTCAGTCGGCATTGCGGCGCCTTCCGCTCTCTTGCCCGCGGCGATGAGTTCGGCTTCGCGTTTGCGGCCGGCCGGAGTGGAGGTGTCGGCCATTTCGACGTCCGCGGAGCTTGCCCCGTTCACGTCGTCGCCGTAGCTCACGTTGGATGCGACCGTGCCCTTGAACAGCACGGACTGCTGCGGCACGTATCCGATCTTGTCGCGAAGGGCTTTCAGATCGTATTCGCGCACGTCCACACCGTCGACGAGCACCTGCCCGGCCGACACGTCGTAGAAGCGCGGCACGAGGTTGATGAGGCTGGACTTGCCGGAGCCGGTGGAGCCGATGAACGCGACGGTCTGGCCCTTTTCGGCGGTGAAGTCGATGCCTTCGAGCGTCGCCTCGCGTGAGCCGGGGTAGGTGAAGCTCACATTGCGGAACTCGACGGTGCCGGTTTTCCCGCCGCCCAGACGCGCCACGTCGGCGGCGGTCTTGGTGCCGGTTTTGACGATCGGATCGGTGTCGAACACTTCGAGCACGCGTTGCGCGGACACGTCGGCGCGCGGCCAGAGCACGAATACCATGCTCATCAGCAGGAAGCTCATGATGACCTGCACGGAGTAGTTGGAGAAGACGACCATGTTGGAGAACACGTTGAGCTTGTCCGTCAGGCCGGCGGCGTCGATCAGATAGGCACCGATCCAGTAGACGGCGAGCATCAGGCCGTTCAGGACGGTGTTCATCAGCGGCATCATGAACGCCATGACGCGGTTGGTGAACAGCTGCGTGTCGGTGAGGTCCTTGTTGGCCTTGGTGAACTTGGCCTCCTGGTAGTCCTCGGCGTTGTAGGCGCGCACGACGCGCAGGCCGGTGAGGTTTTCGCGGGCCACGAGGTTGATGTTGTCGGTGAGCTTCTGCATGGCCTTGAACTTGGGCATGACCATGGCCATCATGATGACGACGGCGACGAGCAGGATGACGACGGCGATGCCGGTGGCGAGAGTCCATTCGAAACCTTCGCCGGCGATCTTGCATATGGCCCATACGGCCATGATCGGCGACTTGACGATGAGCTGCAGGCCGATGGTGATGAACATCTGGATCTGCGTGATGTCGTTGGTGGAGCGGGTGATGAGGCTCGCGGTGGAGAATTTGCTCATTTCGGCGGGGCCATAGGATTCGACCTTGCGGAATTCGAGCGAGCGCAGGCGCTGGGTGAATGACGAGCCGACGCGTGCGGAGATGTAGCCGGTGACGATGGCACAGGCGACGGAGCCGAGGGAGATGAGCAGCATCTTGCCGCCGGCGATCCAGATGTCGCTCATCGCGCTGCCCGGCGTCTCGACGAGCGTGGTGATGTCTGACATGTAATCGGGCAGTTTGAGGTCGAAGAAGACCTGCCCGACGATGGTCACCAGGGCGATGAGCATCTGACCGATCTCCGCTTTGGAGAGGTATTTCAGGATGCGAAGCATTGGCTTTCCCCTTGTGTTTTGTTGGTGATTGGTTACGTTATTTGCCGCGGCATCGATATCCGATGCTCGAATTAGTTTCTGTTGTTAGATTACTTACAGTGTAAGATATTACGCATTATTCTGTGTATTCGCTGTGAATGGCGCGCTTTGCGCTGGCTGCGCACGAGAGACACGGCACGCACGCCGTCCCCCACGTCATCCGCATCCGGCGGAAGAAGCTACTCCTCGCCGGCCTTCGCGCGCTCGGTCCGCATATGATCGGCGACACGCCTGTCACGCTCGGCGAACGCGGCCCGCACCTCATCGGGGGTCGGGCGCGGAGCGCCGGGATGGCAGATGGCCATGTATGTCGAGAACTCCGACAGCAGATCAACGAACTCGCGCGTGCGCCGCTCCCCCATCTGCGAGAAGATCCAACAGATTGCCGAACGCATCTCCTCCAAGTCGCACTTGGACCGCTCTCGCCCGGCATCCGTAAGGTTCACGCGGATGATGCGGCGGTCGTCCGGGTCGATGTCTCGGGTGATCAACCCTTTTTTCTCCAGAGCGGCAAGCACTGTGGAGATGCGGCCGGAGCTGGCCTTCAGCGAACTGGCGAGCTGCGACGGCGTCATGGTGCCGCGCAGTGCGAGCTCGTGCAGAATGAATGGCTCGCCATGCGCGCCGCGCGCGAACTCCTTCTGCATCTTGGAACGGTTGCCCCACACGCTGGCGTACAGTTCGCTGAGCGCCTCCCGCTCAAAACCCATTTCGCACCGCCTTCCGATTCGACCATTGCCGCACTACCGCGCTCCGCGGAGTACCGCCAATACATTCCAGCGGCATATACATCGTGCAAACATCTGTAATATTATCTCACACCGTAAACAATTTACAGTATGTGATTATATGTCCGCGATTACCCCCTGCTACTAAAGTTGATCTGCACGCATTTTTCCGTACAACAATTCTATGGCGACACTAACGAAGCAAACGGTATCGAAACAGAAAACGTCCCGGCTTGACATTCGACTGACGGATGCGCAACGGCAGCTCATCGAGCGTGCCGCCGAGCTGACCGGCAGCACGCTCACGCAATGGACCGCTCGCCATCTCCTGGAATCAGCCCGTAAGGATATAGAAGAAGCAACCGTCCTGCATCTGGAATCACAGGCATTCGAAGATTTCATACAGGCATTGGATCAGCCGGTTCCGCCAGCAGCCGAAAAACTCACGGAAAGGGATCCGCAGTGGGCATGATCCATCATTTCCAACGTCCGCGCAAGCTCGGCCCGGAAGAGAGAATGGGGAAGTTCTCTTGTGGAGTACCGTTCATCGACAAGTGGGCCGCACAACGCGCACCGTCATCGGCCCAGCATGGGACGGCCGTCGCGTACGTGTCATTCACTGCGTCAGGTGAACCGGCGAGATTCTACACGCTGAGTGCATATTCGGTACTGCGAGCACGATCCGCCAGCGGCGCACTAGGGTCACGTGCGCTCATTGTGGAACCTTACGACGATAAAGCACGCGCGTTCTATGCGCATTTCGGTTTTCAACCGATTCCCGGAACTACCAGCATGTATCTCAGGCTCGTTTGACGACGAGCCTGTTCCGTATTTATGACGGTGACTCATAGCGTTGATTCACGGCAGTAAAGACAGCTCCTCAGGGGCGAGCGTGAGATTGACTGCGGCGAACGAGTCCCGGACCTCATGCGGGTTGCGGGCACTGGGAATGGTGAACAGACGGTCATATCTGGTCAGCTCCCACGCGAGCACCACACGCTGGTACGAGACGCCGCGGGCCGCTGCGACCGTGCGGAACGGATCATACGCATGACTGTCGAATGCGTCCAGGAACCCGCCGAGCGGCGACCAGCACACAAAATCAAGACCGAGATCGGCGCAGTGACCCATCGTATGCTCGGGGTCGGGATGCGATGGCGAGAACTGGTTCTGCACCGCAATCAGACGGTCGCCGAGAATCCCACGGGCGGTGTCAATCTGCGCATTGTCCACGCGCGAGATGCCGGCGAACCGAATCACGCCCTCATCCAGCAAGGTTTTCAGCGCGCCGACCGTATCCTCATACGGAACCGCGGGGTCAGGGCCATGCGAATACAACAAATCGAGCGCGTCGACGCCGAGGCGGAGAGCGGACTCCTTCGCGTCACGAATCATCGTCTCCGGGCGCGAGTCGGCCATCCACCCGTACTGGCTGCCGGCCGCCTGCAGGTGCTGTCGCTCGGATGCGGATGCGCTCGCGCCGTCGCCCGGGGATTGCTGAGGATCTTCCGCGTCGCGGTTCGTCACTTCCAGCGTTCGGCGATAACCAGTCTTCGTGGCGACCAGAACCTCATCGCGCGGACCGCTCCAGCTGGCGAGCGCCGCATGAACCAGCATCTCGCCGTACCCGAAATCACGCGGCACGCCTGTACCGTCAGGCCCCGGTTCGCTTGGCAGATAATACGACCATGCGGTGTCGAGATAACGCACTCCGGCGTCAAGCGCGGCATGGATCGTGCCGATGGCCGTCGCCCGGTCCGGGCGTCCCTCGATAGAGAGCGCCATCGTTCCCATGCCGAGGCGCGGCATGCGCGCTTTCCCCGCAAACTCCACAACGTTCGATGTCACCATGCCACCATCATCCCACGCGACACGAACACAGGGCCGACTGGCAATGCGCCAGCCCATGAGTCCCGGCCCCGGTTCCTTTCGACTTGTTCCGGCGAAAGTCCCATCCGAAGACACTCAAATGGGACTTTGGCGGGATGGGTGGACTTCACCTCCCGCGTGAGGCCCCGGCAGTCAACAAAAAGTCGGCCGGCCACCGAATAGGTGACCGACCGGCATCATATGCCGGTCCGCTGATTCAGCGCCGGGGCTCGCGCCGACGGCGGGCGGCAAGCGCCGCGCCGGCACCGACCGCGAGCAGTGCCGCGAACGCGCCGAACACGCCGCTCACAGAGGCGCCGGTCTTCGACAGGCCGGGCTGCTTGTTGCCGGCATCCGGCTTGTTCGGCTTCACCGTGTCGTCGGCTCAGTCGGCTTCGTCAGTTCGGTCGGTTCGATCGGCTTGCTCGGTTCGATCGGCTCGGACTTCTCCCTGACGGTCACGACACGCTTGACCGTGTACGACGCACCTTCGGAGTCGGTCACCGAATACGTCAGCGTGTATTCACCGGCCTTCTCGGTGTTCACCGAACCTTCGACCAGGATCTTGTCGGTCAGATCGCCGTCCTCCTCATCGGAAGCGGCCGCACCGGCCTTCGGGTCGAACGCGTCGACGTTGATGTTCTGCTTCGCGGATGCGTTGAGCAGCTGGTAGGTGGCACCGTCGGACGTGTCGAAAATCCACCGGGCCGCGGGGTCGGACTTGGCGTCTTCCACCGACTCATCGCTGAAGGCGTTGGTGCCGTCCTTGGCGACGAGCACCTTGCAGTCCGTATTGGTGATGACGTAGGCCTTGAGGCCGGGGCGCTCGGTGTCGGACTGGTCGATCTGGGTGAACTTCCAGGCCTGCTTCTTGGTGTCGGTCAGGGTCTCGGGCGTGTCGGCGATGGACAGTGCGGAATCGCCGGAAGCCGTGGCGGACAGGTTCTTGCCGGACTGCACGCCGACAAGCTGGTAGGTGTGCCCGACTAGGCGATCACCGAGACGGGATGGAACGCCCACAAGGCGTTCCGCGCCATGCCGCACGACGCGCAGACCGCATTTGCCATCCGCATGCTGTTCACCCACCGCGACGCGGACCGCTACGGCGCCGACATGTTCCTGCACTACGAGCGCGGCTTCAACGTGCGCTTCGAGGGTGCCGGCTCGAACAATTACTGAATTCGGGCATCGGAGCGCCGGAGGGATCCCGGACGCGCGAGCCGCCAAGCGCGACACACGCACAACACGCGACGGTTTTGCTTGTCCGCGAGTCTGTGGTATTCTCTTCGAGTTGTCTGTTGAGGCCAAAAGGCCGCGGCAAACAGCGTAATGGAGGATTCGCCTAGTGGTCTATGGCGCACGCTTGGAAAGCGTGTTGGTGTAACAGCCTCACGAGTTCGAATCTCGTATCCTCCGCCCGGATTGGAACCCCCGAAACCGTTGAAATCATTCGGTTTCCGGGGTTTTGCTTTGGTTCCTTCCGATTGTCGGTTCCCCCCAGGTACCCTCCGTTTCGACACCTTTGGCCCCGACCTGCCGCGCGTGTCACATATCGGAACCGACGATTCCGAAAACACCTTCGGGCCCCCGCCCGCCGCGTGTCCGCCATCGAAGTCCGACCCCGCCCCACGCGTCCCGCCGGCGGGCCGATCCGGATCCCCTCATGTCCCCCCCGCGCAGTTTTTCCCGTTCCGGTTCGCAACAATCCCAGCCTCCGTATCGCAAGCGCATCGCAGCGAATACCGGTGGTCGGCCCAGCGTGAAGGTTCCCCCTGACCCCCTCCGATGAACGCCACACGAACGCATACGGGTGCCATGAAAGTCCATCCGAACCGTCAAATCAATAGCCTTTTGCGTCCTGATTCCTCCAGTCGCTGTAAGAATCAGGACGCAAAGGGGTCTGTAAGCAGGGTGATTCCTCCATTGACTGGATGTTTTGGGTCGCTGAGCGGGTTTTGATCGGGACGATTCCTCCAATGGCTGGAAGAATCGGGACTTTTGGAGGCGTGTTTGCGGGAAGAATGTTCCAGTGACTGGAAGGATTTGCCCGCTGAGAAGGCTTTGAACGAGAGGATTTTTCCGGTCGGTGGGAGAATCCAGACGCTGGAGTGGTCTGTAATAGAGTGTGTTGCGCATAGCTTGAGGGGAATGGTGGTATAGGCTGTACCTAAGCATTTCTGATACCGATGGAGGTCTTATGAGCCGCAAGAATTATGTCGATGATTATGCAATTTCGTTGGATATCGGAAACGCATCCGTTGGCTGGTCGGCCTTCACCCCGAATTATCGGCTTGTACGTGCAAAGGGGCATGAACTCATTGGCGTGCGACTTTTCGATCCGGCTGATACGGCTGAATCTCGCCGAATGGCACGTACCACACGCAGAAGGTACTCGCGCAGGCGTTGGCGCCTCCGTCTTCTTGATGCTTTGTTTGACCAGGCGTTGTCTGAAATTGATCCTTCATTTTTGGCTCGTAGGAAGTATTCTTGGGTCCATCCTGATGATGAAAACAATGCGGATTGTTGGTACGGTAGTGTTCTGTTTGATTCAAACGAACAGGACAAACGTTTTTATGAGAAATACCCAACTATTTATCACCTGCGCAAAGCATTAATGGAAGATGACTCTCAGCATGATATTAGAGAAATCTATCTTGCCATTCATCATATGGTGAAATATCGCGGTAATTTTCTGGTTGAGGGAACCCTGGAATCGTCGAATGCGTTCAAAGAAGATGAGCTGCTGAAACTTCTTGGAAGAATCACCCGTTATGAAATGTCGGAAGGTGAGCAAAACAGCGATATTGAGCAAGATGATGAGAACAAGTTGGTTGCGCCTGCCAATGGCCAGTTAGCTGATGCTTTGTGCGCAACGCGCGGCTCGCGCTCCATGCGAGTCGATAATGCGCTTGAAGCGCTTAGTGCTGTAAACGATTTGTCTCGTGAACAAAGAGCTATTGTCAAGGCTATTTTTGCTGGACTTGAAGGTAATAAACTTGATCTCGCGAAAATATTCGTCAGCAAAGAGTTTTCTTCTGAAAATAAGAAGATACTTGGTATTTATTTCAATAAGTCTGACTATGAAGAGAAGTGTGTTCAGATTGTAGATTCGGGACTTCTTGATGATGAGGAACGCGAATTCTTGGATCGCATGCAGGGGCAGTACAACGCAATCGCTCTGAAACAGTTGTTAGGAAGGTCTACGAGTGTTTCCGATTCAAAATGCGCAAGTTATGATGCTCATCGCGCCAATTGGAATCTAATTAAATTGCAATTGCGTACGAAAGAGAATGAGAAAGACATAAACGAGAACTATGGCATTCTAGTTGGCTGGAAAATAGATAGTGGCCAACGTAAAAGTGTACGTGGCGAAAGCGCGTATGAGAATATGCGAAAGAAAGCCAATGTCTTTTTCAAAAAGATGATTGAAACGTCTGATCTTTCGGAAACGGATAAAAACAGACTGATTCATGATATTGAAGAAGATAAACTTTTTCCGATTCAACGAGATTCAGATAATGGAGTTATTCCGCATCAGCTGCACCAAAATGAGCTGAAACAAATTATCAAGAAACAGGGAAAGTATTATCCTTTCTTGCTTGATGCTTTTGAAAAAGACGGAAAGCAGATTAATAAAATTGAAGGGTTATTGGCTTTCCGTGTGCCCTATTTTGTTGGTCCTTTGGTTGTGCCTGAAGATCTTCAGAAATCTGATAATAGTGAAAACCATTGGATGGTAAGAAAGAAGAAGGGTGAAATCACGCCGTGGAATTTCGATGAGATGGTCGACAAGGACGCCTCTGGTCGAAAGTTCATTGAACGATTGGTGGGTACTGATAGCTACTTATTGGGTGAGCCGACGCTGCCGAAGAACTCCCTGTTGTATCAGGAGTATGAGGTTCTGAATGAGCTCAACAATGTTCGCTTGTCTGTGCGCACTGGAAATCATTGGAATGATAAGCGCAGAATGCGTCTTGGCCGTGAAGAAAAAACTCTTCTGTGTCAGCGTCTTTTCATGAAAGGGCAGACTGTTACAAAGAGGACTGCGGAAAATCTTTTGCGCAAAGAATATGGACGTACATACGAGTTGTCTGGCTTGTCGGATGAATCGAAATTTACGAGTTCATTGTCAACGTATGGCAAGATGTGTAGAATATTCGGCGAGAAATACGTGAATGAGCATCGCGATTTGATGGAAAAGATCGTTGAGCTGCAGACTGTATTTGAAGATAAAGAAACGCTCTTGCATCAGTTGCGGCAGCTTGAAGGCATTTCGGAAGCGGACTGCGCTTTGCTCGTAAACACTCATTACACTGGTTGGGGGCGTTTGTCTCGCAAATTGCTGACAACAAAAGCTGGTGAGTGCAAGATTAGTGATGATTTCGCGCCGCGTAAACACAGCATTATTGAAATTATGCGTGCTGAAGACCGTAATTTAATGGAGATCATTACCGACAAGCAATTAGGTTTTTCTGATTGGATTGAGCAAGAAAACCTTGGTGCAGAAAACGGTAGTTCTCTTATGGAAGTCGTTGATGATTTGAGGGTCTCACCAAAGGTAAAACGAGGAATTATTCAGTCGATTCGTTTGATTGATGATATTTCTAAGGCAGTTGGCAAACGGCCGTCAAGAATTTTCTTGGAGTTGGCGGATGATATTCAGCCAAGTGGCCGGACGATATCTCGAAAGAGCCGTCTACAGGATTTGTACAGGAATGCGAATCTGGGGAAGGAATTCAAGGGAATCGCGGACGAGCTTAATGCGTGCAGTGATAAGGATCTTCAGGATGATCGTCTGTTCCTGTACTACACGCAGCTTGGAAAAGACATGTACACGGGCGAGGAATTAGATCTCGATAGGCTTTCATCGGCGTATGACATTGACCATATTATTCCCCAGGCGGTGACGCAGAACGATTCGATCGACAATCGAGTGCTCGTGGCGCGTGCTGAGAACGCTCGCAAGACGGATTCGTTCACGTATATGCCTCAGATCGCAGACCGAATGCGTAATTTCTGGCAGATACTTTTAGACAATGGATTAATCAGCCGCGTTAAGTTCGAGCGATTGACTCGTCAAAACGAATTCTCGGAGCGTGAGAAAGAACGTTTTGTTCAGCGTTCGCTGGTTGAAACAAGGCAGATTATGAAGAATGTCGCAACGTTGATGCGCCAACGGTATGGCAATAGCGCGGCGGTCATTGGTCTCAATGCGGAATTGACTAAAGAAATGCACAGATATTTGGGATTCTCGCATAAGAATCGTGACATCAACGATTACCATCACGCGCAAGATGCGCTGTGCGTCGGCATCGCTGGACAGTTTGCGGCCAATCGTGGTTTCTTTGCGGATGGTGAGGTTTCTGACGGTGCACAGAATTCTTATAACCAGTATTTGCGTGATTACCTGCGTGGATATCGTGAGAAACTGAGCGCAGAAGACAGAAAACAAGGCCGTGCGTTTGGTTTTATTGTTGGCTCGATGCGTTCTCAAGATGAACAAAAGCGAGTTAATCCGCGTACTGGAGAAGTTGTTTGGTCTGAGGAAGACAAAGATTATCTGCGTAAGGTGATGAATTATCGTAAGATGCTCGTTACCCAGAAAGTCGGAGACGATTTCGGGGCGCTGTACGATGAGACAAGATATGCTGCGACTGATCCGAAAGGAATTAAGGGTATTCCTTTCGATGGTGCCAAGCAAGACACTTCCCTTTATGGAGGTTTCTCCAGTGCGAAGCCTGCCTACGCGGTTCTGATTGAATCAAAGGGGAAGACCCGCTTGGTCAATGTAACGATGCAGGAGTATTCGCTGCTAGGGGATAGGCCGTCTGATGATGAGCTGCGAAAAGTGTTGGCGAAGAAGAAGAGTGAATATGCGAAAGCGAACATTCTGTTACGTCATGTGCCGAAGATGCAGTTGATCCGTTATGGCGGTGGACTGATGGTGATTAAGTCGGCTGGCGAATTGAATAATGCTCAGCAGCTTTGGTTGCCGTATGAAGAGTACTGTTATTTTGATGATCTGTCTCAAGGGAAAGGTTCTTTGGAGAAAGATGATCTGAAGAAGCTTCTCGATTCGATTCTGGGCTCTGTACAGTGTCTCTATCCGTGGCATAGATTCACCGAGGAGGAGCTCGCTGACTTGCATGTTGCTTTCGACAAGCTTCCAGAAGATGAGAAGAAGAATGTCATCACGGGTATAGTCAGCGCATTACATGCGGATGCGAAAACGGCAAATCTGTCAATTGTGGGAATGACAGGTAGCTGGCGTCGAATGAATAACAAATCTGGCTATACATTTTCCGACGAAGATGAGTTCATCTTCCAGTCGCCGTCAGGACTTTTTGAAAAGAGAGTAACGGTAGGGGAGTTGAAAAGAAAGGCAAAAAAAGAAGTAAATAGTAAGTATCGGACAAATGAAAAGAGGCTCCCGACATTATCGGGAGCCTCACAGCCATAAGGCCAGGTATAAAACCTTCTGAAGCTTGGTCGAAACCTTGCTTTATTTCAATTTATGCCTGTCAGGTCAATGACCTTGATCATGGATTGCGACCAAACAATCCTCTGTAAGTATAGCACGATGAGGTGTATATGGCATGGCGGAATGTAGTGGTAACTCGGCATTGCAAGATTTCCACAAAAATGAGATTGCTAGTTATTCAGACGGACGATGATGTGTGCCAATTGCCCATGGACGATATCGGTATGTTGATGATTGAAACGACACGGGCGGTAATCACGACATGTGCGATAGCAGATTTGTTGAAACGCGATGTGAAAATCGTATTCTGCGACGACAAGCATCTTCCAATAGGGGAGACGAGCCCTTATGAGACTGAATCAAGTCGACGGGCATACATAATTCAGCAAATACGTTGGGATGAAGCGCGTAAAGATCTGTTGTGGCAGCATATTATTCGTGAGAAAATTGCGCATCAAGTGTCTGTGCTGGAGAAGAATTGTGACAGTCTTGACCTTGAGAAAATGAAGTCACTTGTTGTGGATGTGAAGCCTGGAGATTCGGATAATCGTGAAGCGGTTGCGGCTCACATGTATTTCCCTCGGTTATTCACATATGAGTTTGTTCGTTCCGATGAGGAGAATGGAATAAACGGGATTTTGGATTATGGGTATGCGATTATTCTTTCTGAAGTGGCTAGGAAAATAACGGAAATTGGCTATCTGACGGAATTTGGAATTCATCATGATAACGAGAAGAATCCGTTTAATTTGGCTTGTGATTTGATGGAGCCGTTCCGTCCTTTTATGGATGAAAGAGTCTTTCAATTGGGTGCTGAACACCTTGATTCCAAAGTCAAAGTTGAATTGATGAGATTTATGCGAAGCGATGTGCCCGAGCTTGGTACTACGATTACTCAACTTATCAGTGTGTTTGTGAGAGATGCTCTTCGGTATCTTTCTGGTGAAGAATGCTTGCCGGAATTGGGGTTTGTGCGATGCGGTACAGAGTTATGCGAGTGATAGTTTTTTTTGACCTTCCTATGAAAACCGCTAATGAGAGAAAAATATATGCGGAATTTAGGAAAAATCTGATTCGTGAGGGATTCCTTATGATTCAGGAGTCGGTTTATGTGAGAGTGGCGACCACGCGTGAGTCTGCGCATTTTTTGGAGAATAGAGTAGCTAGTTTTGCGCCTGCTGAAGGTTTGGTTCAGTCGTTGATTATTACGGAAAAACAGTACTCGTCTATTCGGTTTTTAGCTGGGTCGATGATTGATGATGCACAGAATAGTGATGATAGGACTGTGATTATATGATAGATAGCCTTGTTGCGTACCCTCTTGATCCTGTGCAACTTGAGATGGGGCTGAATGTTATAGGATGCGCATCTCCAAAAATTTTTTATGAGTTATCTGCGGGACTTCAGGAAGATGCCGATTCTGTTGTACTTGGCGTGGGAGAAAAAACTGTTTTGGCTTCCAAAAGTATAATTTATATTGGTGATTGCGCGGATGAAGTGGATTATAATGCTTTGTTCCAGAAGCTTGCTGTCAAGAAAATAATCGAAGGATTTACGCCGGAGCAAATCAGTAGATTATTGTCTTTGCAGGCTGAGTTAAAAACAATTATTCAAGATGAGATATGGGGTCAAAATCTACCTCTGACTATTCCCTGCGATTTGGATTTGAAAGCAGCAATTGCAATGGCCAAACCTCGGATTGACACGAGTTCTTTGGGATCCTTGTATGATAAAATTTCGACGGCAGTAGATACTGCCGGTGCTCTTGCCGAGAGCAGGATGCTGGTGACGCTTCATACAACTCAATACTGTGATAACGACCAATTACTTTATCTGCACCGTACTTTATTGCGGTACCAGTTGCAGCTTCTTGACCTGGAATGCTGCAGCAAGAAAGTCATGCTGACAGAGGGGATGAGCCACTATGTCGATGAGGATTACGTTCAGTTCTCATGAACTGTTCAGGAATCCTTAAGGCTATCGGTTTCAGATGCCTGTCAGATCAATGACTTTGACCACTAGTTGCCATTATTTTCCTTTCACTTGGTTGTTTCAGATGCCTGTCAGATCAATGACTTTGACCACCCGTCCGCGCTGTGTTGCGTATGCGTTGCCGTTTCAGATGCCTGTCAGATCAATGACTTTGACCACTATACCGGATTAACGGCGCTGTCCACATAAGTTTCAGATGCCTGTCAGATCAATGACTTTGACCACCGAGGGATTATACATCATATGCACTGCGCAGTTTCAGATGCCTGTCAGATCAATGACTTTGACCACATCACGAATCGGCAAATATGCCTACTCGCAGTTTCAGATGCCTGTCAGATCAATGACTTTGACCACCGGTTCGGCACGTGATGAACTTACGCGCAAGTTTCAGATGCCTGTCAGATCAATGACTTTGACCACGCCGGTGTATATATAACCGGCCAAACACGTGTTTCAGATGCCTGTCAGATCAATGACTTTGACCACCGCAAGCGCTCAATTCGCAAGCGTATTCAAGTTTCAGATGCCTGTCAGATCAATGACTTTGACCACCCACCGACGGGGACGACCAGTGACACGCGTGTTTCAGATGCCTGTCAGATCAATGACTTTGACCACGGTTTTGCGTGCAAAAAGCATGTTGGATTGGTTTCAGATGCCTGTCAGATCAATGACTTTGACCACCGCAGCACCGGGAATATTGTGTGTCGTCGTGTTTCAGATGCCTGTCAGATCAATGACTTTGACCACGCAACAAACTCTATAACAGACCGAACCTCAGTTTCAGATGCCTGTCAGATCAATGACTTTGACCACCAATCGACAACATCAAGCAGATCAGACCATGTTTCAGATGCCTGTCAGATCAATGACTTTGACCACAAGTCCGGCTCCAACCGCAACGTGCCGACAGTTTCAGATGCCTGTCAGATCAATGACTTTGACCACCAGTTGGTTAGAGCGGCATTCTTATAAAATGTTTCAGATGCCTGTCAGATCAATGACTTTGACCACCGGTGTCGTCCTCGTCGAGTTGTTCTTTTTGTTTCAGATGCCTGTCAGATCAATGACTTTGACCACTTCCGCTTCGGACGATGTGCGGTTTTATCGGTTTCAGATGCCTGTCAGATCAATGACTTTGACCACCGGGTTCGCTCGCGGTGTCCCGGTGGAGCTGTTTCAGATGCCTGTCAGATCAATGACTTTGACCACACACGTCCATAGACAGCAGAGACACGGCGAGTTTCAGATGCCTGTCAGATCAATGACTTTGACCACTGCATTCCTCCGCCCACGACTCGAATTCCTGTTTCAGATGCCTGTCAGATCAATGACTTTGACCACTGCGCACGGTTCGTGTCGGACAGCGTGCCCTGTTTCAGATGCCTGTCAGATCAATGACTTTGACCACCACTGTGCTTCCTGAAACATGTGATTCTGGGTTTCAGATGCCTGTCAGATCAATGACTTTGACCACGATTCTGCCCGATGGCAAGCGACTGATTGAGTTTCAGATGCCTGTCAGATCAATGACTTTGACCACGCAAGCCGACATCTTGTCTGCGAAACGCAAGTTTCAGATGCCTGTCAGATCAATGACTTTGACCACTCAATCAGTCTACGCGCGTCGTCATCCATTGTTTCAGATGCCTGTCAGATCAATGACTTTGACCACCATGCCTAGTCGCAATCCATCGCGTCCTTGGTTTCAGATGCCTGTCAGATCAATGACTTTGACCACAATATGATGATAACCCGCTGTTTGGTAATGGTTTCAGATGCCTGTCAGATCAATGACTTTGACCACTTTGGTGCGTACGTCGTAGAGGTACGCGAACGTTTCAGATGCCTGTCAGATCAATGACTTTGACCACAAACGTGTGTTGATTATGTCGCATGCGGCGGTTTCAGATGCCTGTCAGATCAATGACTTTGACCACTGGAGACACGACTTGATGAATGGATGACCAGTTTCAGATGCCTGTCAGATCAATGACTTTGACCACGGCGGACGCGCCAGAATCTACCCAAACGTGGTTTCAGATGCCTGTCAGATCAATGACTTTGACCACACGGGACGCATCTCTCAAACGTCGGTTTCCGTTTCAGATGCCTGTCAGATCAATGACTTTGACCACTAGTGCCCGACATTATGGCATCGGATACGCGTTTCAGATGCCTGTCAGATCAATGACTTTGACCACCGAACGAACGCGGCGCAAACGGCCAACACCGTTTCAGATGCCTGTCAGATCAATGACTTTGACCACGACTATACGCATGCCATATGTGTACAACACGTTTCAGATGCCTGTCAGATCAATGACTTTGACCACCGTGACCGTATGGAGTAGACCGGAGTTTGTGTTTCAGATGCCTGTCAGATCAATGACTTTGACCACTGATCATCCATACATCACCGGCACGCCAATGTTTCAGATGCCTGTCAGATCAATGACTTTGACCACTAGTCGTACGTGTTTACATATTGTTCATACGTTTCAGATGCCTGTCAGATCAATGACTTTGACCACAATATTATGATTTCTATGATTCCACGCGCAGTTTCAGATGCCTGTCAGATCAATGACTTTGACCACTTACCCTGACGTCACGCGCACCCCGATCACGTTTCAGATGCCTGTCAGATCAATGACTTTGACCACTGCGCAGATCGTCGTAACCAAAGCGACCGAGTTTCAGATGCCTGTCAGATCAATGACTTTGACCACTGCGCAGATCGTCGTAACCAAAGCGACCGAGTTTCAGATGCCTGTCAGATCAATGACTTTGACCACGACAGCGTATCACCAGATCGTACCACGTACGTTTCAGATGCCTGTCAGATCAATGACTTTGACCACTCGATTGCAACGGCAGTCGTTTCAACAGCTGTTTCAGATGCCTGTCAGATCAATGACTTTGACCACTGAGTCTTACGCATTGCGCAAGGCGTGTTTGTTTCAGATGCCTGTCAGATCAATGACTTTGACCACATGTGACCTGCGTGGCCACCTCCTGAGAATGTTTCAGATGCCTGTCAGATCAATGACTTTGACCACTCTCCTGACTGCGCTCGACAGGTTGAACAGGTTTCAGATGCCTGTCAGATCAATGACTTTGACCACGCGGATGTCGCCAATTCCAATTCGATGTGGGTTTCAGATGCCTGTCAGATCAATGACTTTGACCACATGACTGTCGTGATGTGGTCGCGTCGTTCAGTTTCAGATGCCTGTCAGATCAATGACTTTGACCACCTCAGCACTACGCCGACTAGTGTAACCCTCAGTTTCAGATGCCTGTCAGATCAATGACTTTGACCACCGGCTTTGTCGCTGGTGCGGGCTTTTGTGGGTTTCAGATGCCTGTCAGATCAATGACTTTGACCACCGTCTTTAGCCGCGGAACCGGTGGAAACGCGTTTCAGATGCCTGTCAGATCAATGACTTTGACCACTGCTTGACGGGTACAACGTGATAGGCGTGTGTTTCAGATGCCTGTCAGATCAATGACTTTGACCACTGTTGATTCCGATTTCTCACTCGTTGACGCGTTTCAGATGCCTGTCAGATCAATGACTTTGACCACACAATCGGCCAGGCAGCCCTCGGGATATAGGTTTCAGATGCCTGTCAGATCAATGACTTTGACCACTGCCGGTTCCAGCGTGTTTTTCATGTGTTTGTTTCAGATGCCTGTCAGATCAATGACTTTGACCACCGGCCTCCAACAAGCCGGACAAACCACCGAGTTTCAGATGCCTGTCAGATCAATGACTTTGACCACCCTTTAGCGATGGCGCTACACCTGAAGATTGTTTCAGATGCCTGTCAGATCAATGACTTTGACCACAGTGGCCGTTCTCGTCCAACGTGCTCCAACGGTTTCAGATGCCTGTCAGATCAATGACTTTGACCACACCCATACGAGTTTGCCGGTGTCTGATGGGGTTTCAGATGCCTGTCAGATCAATGACTTTGACCACTACGCACCGACGTGAATAATCTCAACAACAGTTTCAGATGCCTGTCAGATCAATGACTTTGACCACCCAACAGTTCGATTTCAAGGGCGACCAAGTGTTTCAGATGCCTGTCAGATCAATGACTTTGACCACCATCCCCCCCCCCACGAAAGGAACAACAGTTTCAGATGCCTGTCAGATCAATGACTTTGACCACTTTTATTGTGGCACAGTAACCCCCTATGGTTGTTTCAGATGCCTGTCAGATCAATGACTTTGACCACAAACTCACGCCGCTTAACTTGGCCTGCTGGGTTTCAGATGCCTGTCAGATCAATGACTTTGACCACTCATGTCTAACTATATTCGTGGTTAGATATGTTTCAGATGCCTGTCAGATCAATGACTTTGACCAAGTGATGCGCAATAGTGTTAGGGGCACCTCTGTTGCTGTCTTCTGGATAGCTTCCGGGGTGTGCTTTTGATTCTGGTGACATATGGGAAACGATTGATGCACAATATTCGGACTGTTATAGTGACATCCTATGTGAAGAGCGCTGTCGTTGGCGGCCTCAGGCCGATGCCCAAGGAATAAGTGGAGCGCATACCGCAAATGACCAGCCATCAGGAAGTCCCTGATGGCTTTTTTCATGCTTCAAGGTGTGTAAGCCTGTTTGACAGTGTCTGTTGTGGCTTGATTTTTCCGTTCAGTGGAGGTTTTGGGAGGTAGTGCCCGAAAGGTTGCGCACTTTGGATCATGCCCGCCCATGGCGCGATGACCGGTTCGCTTCCTGCAGATTGTCACCGAGCCGGGACATGTCGAGGTAACGCCGGTTGGACCATTCGTTCGCGGTGACGTACCTGATGCGCGCACAGACGAGCATGAGCGCGCCGTTCCCGTCCGGGAAGCTTCCCACGACGCGAGTGCGCCGCCTGATCTCGCGTTTGAGCCGTTCGATCATGTTGTTCTATTCTTCCCGCCTATCTTTTTCTTATGGGGGCGTTGGGAAACCGCCGTTTTCGCGGGCCGGTCGCGCTGGTGGTCTGACTTGTGGTGCAACTATGGCGCGACTCGGGCCGCGATATGGTTCGGGAAGGTTTTCGCTTCGCGCAACCTCGTCGCGGGTGGAGGGTGATGGGCTGGCGGGGACGGGCGCAGCGCCCATGGTGTCGTTCCCCGTGTGTGCTCCGCGCAGTTTTTTTCGTTTTGGTTCGCAACAATCCCAGCCTCCGTATCGCAAGCGCATCGCAGCGAATACCGGTCGGCCCAGCGCGAAGGTCCCCCCGGACCCCCTCCGACAAACGCCACACGAACGCATACGGGTGCCATGAAAGTCCATTCGAACCGTCAATCAACTCCTTCATACATAGACAAGAAGCCGAGGAACGTCCGTCGGTCGGATGGGTCCGAAGGAGAAACCGGCAGACCCTGCCGCCGGCATCCCTCCCCCGGGTATTCGCCAGCGAACGGCACCGGCACCGCCATGACCGCCAAGGAGAAGACATGAGCCCGGACCCCATCCGCCGCAAAGGCAGGAAAACACTCGCCAAGGTATACGATTCCCTAACCGACCCGGAAGAAGCCGCGGACAGGTCGCGCATCATCGGGCTGCCCACCAAGAAGGAGGCGCACGACATCCGGAACGAATTGACGGCGGCGGCGTGGGCCGGCGGCAAAACGGTGTCACGCACACAGACGGCCAAGGAATACATCAGCATCGTCGAATCATTCTTCCGCAAGCTGCGGGCCATCAAAAACACGGAGCCGCGAACCCCGCAGACGGGTATTCCGACCCTGCGGGAACTGCTGAGGGACACCCGCGTAACCAACCTCGACGAGTGTGAAAGAATGATCGAGACCGCAAGAGCGGACACGGCGATCCTGCTTGTCGGCGGGAAAGACCTCCGAGGCAGAGGAGCCCGGATGCTGCTGGCCTTGAACGAGATGCGACTGAAAATGGGGAAGGCGACGATCCTCCTGGCCCACGGAACGGAAAAAGACCACAAAGCCGTCCTGCCCGCATACAAGCCCAAGTTCTACCGGCGATAGGCAAAGGCGTGAGGCGGCGTTCCGGCGGCTCCCCTTCGCCCCGGTCGCGCACGCGCCCGGCTGGCCGCCGTTCCCTCTTCCGCCTTACCCTTGAATCGTTTTTGTCGCCATCGCGCACCCACGGGCCGGATTCGGCTCGATTCAGCCCGATTCAGCTCGTACCACACTCCTTTTCCGCCGCCCCATGAGTGTTTTACTGCCCGTATCGCCATTCACGGCATTCCACCTAAAATAGCCTTCACCAGAGCTGCAACAGCGCAAGAACGCAACTCATTCGGCACCAGTTGGCTTTATGGCCTCTTAAGTAGGAATCCACCAATTCCGCTACATTAACTCAGATCTTTACGAATAGAACCTTCATCCTGTACTTTTGAACGCCTCAATACAAAGCAGCAGTCCCTGATCACCACGGGTATTAATCGTACAAAGCTGTTCTAATAGCAGCCTCATAAACATTAGGCTCCGGCAAACCAACATTTGAGAAAGCGGCAGACACTTTTTCAACAGTTGTGCAACCCTCTCCAGCAACTTTAAGCGGAACAGGCCTGCCCTCCACAGCTTTATCGAAATCGTAGTCATAGCGCAGGAAGTGGATGGCTCCGGGCTGTGAGGGAAAACCGAAAGAAAGATTGTGCTCTCCTCCAAGTCGCCTCATAATGCGGTCATAAACGGGAACGGGAGTGACAAACCAAAGACCCGTCTTATTAAGACGTTCACGTTGCAACACTTGCCCTTTGTAGACAATCTGAGGAATAATTCGTTTATTAACGTTCTCCCAGTTCAAGCCCACTGTGGATTTAACGATTCGACGTTCTGGCTCAAATAACGCAAGACGAGACAAACGATAATTCCCCGTGGTATCGATAGTCTGCACCTCAATAGCAGTGAACTCCACCAAATTGCCTTCTCCGTCGAGACGGGCGAGAATCCAATCAACAAAGTAATTCCCAACCCCATCACGTTTTGGAAGCTTTAATTCACCGCCCCAGTCGTGTCCATATACGGCGACTGCACCACCTTCTTCTTTCGCTTTGTAGAGAGCGAGCTTATTCTTACCAGAATAAAGGTTGAGATCAACCCCGAAAGACTTATATGCAATAATCTTAAGCATTTTGTAATCGTCTGCATATAGACGAATAGGACAACAAATAGTAGGTGTTGCGTCCTTAATCTGCGCTACAGCGCAGGCTCCGCTGATACCACCAGCATCATCTTCCGCTACAGGCTTAGTACATTGTTTGCCTAGAAAAGGACACTGTCTACGTGCAGATGCCAATTTTGCCGCATCCGTTTTATCTGTTGAGAGGTATCCGAAGAAGTCAACTATTGTTCCGGCCATGTTCATGCCTCCTTTAGCACTGCTGATAACGACGTACCTACAGCAAGAGCAAGTAGTGGCGGCACTGCATTGCCTACCTGCGCATATTGTTCAGCCTGAGAACCTGTAAATACATAGTGGTCAGGAAAGGATTGAATACGCGCTGCTTCTCTAACTGTAAATGCCCTGTTCTGGTCAGGGTGGAAAAAAGCACCCCAGTGGGGGTCGCACTTGGTGAGGATCGTGGAAGATAACCCATCCCACATAGGACGTCCATAACGCTTTGTGTGATCAGATTTCCTAGCTTTACGCATGCCTTTTGGCAATAATTCATCCGGAATGTCTGTCCAATTTCCCCCCTGCTGAATGTAGTTTAGGCGCTGCATGTTAATTGCAGAGAGTCTAGGAGCTTCATGGTTCAGAACACCTATGGAGCCGCGCCTAAGCGCACGCTGATAATCACACTGCGGCCTTACCGGGTATTCTTTGACCGCTTCGCCGCGTTCACCGTTCTGTAATGAAGGCAAATCTCCAATGGCTTCACGAAGCGTAGTGAATGGCGCATCTGTTTCGGGGCTAGGCTGCTTAACAATTTGTCGCCCATCAAAAGTGGTAGTGAAGTTCGCTCGCACAGGAGCATGACGAGTGGGTTCAGGCCAAGCGGATTGCGGTATAACCGCGCCACGAAGGCCAAGAATGATAGTACGCCAACGCATCTGTGGCACACCGTAGTAAGGGGCACCCAGAATATGCACATCAGCACCGTAACCGAGATCTGCCAATGCATCGAGAATCGCATGCAAAGTTCCGCCGTGCTCAAAAGAGACGAGTCCCGGCACGTTCTCGATTAGAATTGCACGCGGCTGAAAGGCATCCACATAGCGTAGATATTCACGGAACAAATGGTTGCGGGGATCCTCATTGGAACGAACAGGCGCATTAATGGAGAACCCTTGGCAGGGCGGGCCACCAGCCACTAAATCAAGTTGACCTTTCTCTAGGCCCAATTCCCGGCGAACGCGCTCCGGGTCAGTTTTACGGATATCTTCAACACATACCTTAGCGCTGGGATGATTCCTAGCGTAGGTCTCTGCATATTGGGGAACAATCTCCGAGGCGAAAAGGGTGTGAAACCCAGCCTCCTCAAGGCCTTCCGAAAGACCTCCAGCGCCAGCAAACAAGTCAATGGAAATCAGGTCGGATGATGGCGTAAGAGTCAACGCATTTCACCTGCCTTCACGCACTTCATGACTGCTCCTCACATGTAGGTCCGCTATAGGCACAGGCGTCATAAGCTCACACAAGTAGCAGATGTTCCAATAAGCGGCACATGCCTACAGACCAGCGTATGAAGTTTACCAGTGGGCACGTACCGACATGCCGACCATCGGTCTTCCGACTAATCGTCTTGGGACATCTACCTCTGTCTCATTTTTGTACTTTCCAAGAGTTTCCGCGGAGGAACGACTTCAATCTACATCAGCAGATTCCACCGTTGCTTCGAAACAATTCATCCAACCGCTTTCACATCTTGCGTCGCTATTCATGGGTATATTCCCGAACGGTCACCTCAGTGTCATCGGCATGTTGTTCGTCGTTTGAAACTGGCAGCCTTCGCGGAAGCGAGCTGCCACGCCAGCCACTCGCCCGGCTGGTCCTCGGGGACGCCCTTGAGCGCCTTCGCCTTCCCGATGGCGTCGTCGAGCTTGTCCAGCAGCTTCGGCTCCTTGAGCTGATCCGCCTTGTATGTGGTGGCGGTGGCCTCGTCCACGGCCTTCATGAGCGCCTTGTCGGCCTTCCCGGCCTGTTCGACCGCCGCGTGGTATCCGGTCGATTCGTGGTGCGTCCAGTAGGCGTAGCCGCCGCCGATGCCCGACAGCGCCACGGCCACCGCCGCGATGATGATGGCGGTGAGGTTGGCGGGCTTAATACCCTTGGGCTTGCTCTCCTCTGGAGTGGCGTCATCCATGGTTTCCACTCCCTCTGATGGCTTCGTCATTACTCTTCCCTATGTCCTTATGCGCCGACACGTCGATTCGCCCATCGACATGGATATAACGGCGCGGAGGCCGTCAGGCCGAAGCTCCTTATCCCGTGGAGACGTCAGAGACAACCGCGCTTCCATATCATGCGAATTCAATACTACATTCGACCAAGAAATACAACCGAAGAAAGCGCCTTAGTTGAAGAGCTAATTCAAACGGTTGCTGAACGTCAAAGGCATGGTCGTCGAGGACGTGTCGGTGGACGATTCCCCGTTGCGTCCCGCTCCCGCGCTGGTGGTTCGGGTGCGGTGCCGGAAGGCGGCACTCAGGTGTTCGCGCTGCGGGCGCAAGTGCCCTTTCTGCCTACGAATAGAATCTGGTCAAATCAAGCAACGATGCTGTCCTCACTTTGCAAAAGCGCCGACCATAAGGCGCGAATTGATGCATCGTGTTCAATGGCGGACAGCCGATACCGCACCTCGCCACCGCCGCCCGCCATCGTTCGCCACCGCCGCAGCCACTCACCGCTCACCCGAGCAGGCCAAGCTCCTTGAGCTTGTTCTGGATGTCCACGACGGACGGCTCGACCTGGAACGACCCGTCGCCATAGAGCACGACCGGGATGTGCTTTTGGCCGCTGATCTCAACGGCACGGTCGGCCGCGCCCTCCTCCTGCTCGATGTCGTGCCACGTGTAAGCGGCGCCGAACCGGTCGAGCGCGTTCTTGGCGCGGTGGCAGTCGCCGCACCATGTTGCACCATATACATCAATCGCCATGGGAACTCCCCTCTCGTCATATGCTCTACGGCACATCTCATGAAAGACATGCACCTGCGACCTGCGATGAAGCTCGCAGCCGTCTCATACGATATCGTATCCGGCAATGCTTGGTGCCAGTTACCCTGTCAGCTGACAGCGGCTGTAGCTAGCTCCGGCTCTCCCCGCCCCCGCCGGCACTCGGCGATGAACGCCGCGCAGATCATGATCACCTGCGCCACCAAGTTGAACCAGATGAGCACGCCGATGATGGCTGCGAACGGCGCCAGCATCGGGTTGCGCGACGCACCCGTCAACAGACGAGCGCCCAGCAGCTGCATCACCGCGACCGCCAGAGCCCCAAGCGCCGCCCCCACCAGCGTGAATTTGCCCGCGCGTATGTGCGCGACCACGCGCAGCAGCAGCATGAACAACGCGAAATTCAGCAACACGCCGGTAGCGAAACCGGTCGATTCCAGCAACAGCGCGCCCGGCAGCGAATCATCGGCGATGCCAAGCGCCCGCAACACCAGTCTCATCAGGCCGCCAGAGACGACGCCCGCCGCGGTCGACAATATGAACAGTACCGCCACCATGATCGCAGCGACCGTATCGCGCAATCGCGCCTTGACCACGTTCAGCTCCTGCGTGCAATCGTCGAACATGGTCATCACTGCATTGCGCAGGGAATTCATCCAACCGATGACCGTCCACCAGAACACCGCCAGCGTCACCAGACCGGTCCATGTCAGCGTATGCGAGATTCCACTCAGCGTCGACGCGGAGAACAGCGAATCGGAAACGCTCGGAATCACCGTGCGCAGCATCGCGAGCAGCGCCTTCTGCATCTCCTCGCTCCCGGTCACCACCAGTCCGAGCGCGCTGACCACGATCCACACGCCGGCGAAGAACGCGAACAGTAGCCCATATGCCAGCCCGTTCGCCAGCAGCGGCCCGCGCCGCGACACATACCGATCAATCACCCGCCCGATCAGCGAGCGCCGCCACCATGCAACCAGCGAATCAATCGCCTCGCCTATCCTGTGCAGCCATTGCATGATTCGACTATACGCGGTCGCGCGACTGTCCACCACGACGGCGATAGTGGTGGCACACATGGGCATCGAGGTAAAGGAGCACGCATCATGACAGAAAATCACGCAAGCGACCAATCACCGCAGCCCGGACAATCCAGCCAGCCCGCCCTTCCCACGCGACTCACCCCCGGCCAGCCCGCTCCCGATTTCACCCTGCCTGCGGTCAACCCGGACGGCGGTGAAACCTCCGTCACGCTGTCGCGACTGCTGGCGCAGGGCAAGCGCGTGGTGCTGTACTTCTATCCGGCCGCGATGACGCCGGGCTGCACCACCGAGGCATGCGACTTCCGCGACAACATTGCCCGGCTCACCGCACTCGGTTTCACTGTGCTGGGCGTCTCCAAGGACCCAATCGACAAGCTGCAGCGTTTCCGCGAGCGCGACCACCTGTCGTTCCCGCTGCTGTCGGACACGGACCTGACCGTGCATCGGCTTTACGGCGCGTACGGCGAAAAGAAGCTCTATGGGCGCACGCACATAGGCGTGATCCGCTCGACATTCGTCATCAGCGTGTCTGTTACAGGCGCAGCCGGCACGATAGAAATCGCCCGTTACAACGTCCGGGCAAAGGGTCATGTGGCTTCTTTGATGAAGGCTCTGCAATAGGCGCTCTCAGAACTCGCAGGTATAACGATTGACGCTCGAAAAAGCCTTGTATCTGCGAGTTTTGAGAGCGCGATTATACGCGCATGGCCTCTTTGGTGGCCTCAACCTGTGCAGGACCGCCTTCGCCGGTGGCAATGAAGCGCCCGGAGGCCGGCACATAGTAGCGATCCGCCCGTTCGACGGCGAATTCCTTGAGCACCGGGAACATCGTCACGGCCTCGTCGTACCGCGCTTTCGCCTCGGACCCGTACCGGTCGGCGACCACATGCAGGTTCTCGTCGACGGTCATCGTGCCGAACGACTGCTGCCCCTGCGGCACGAACGCCATGCCTTTGCGGATGCGCTGGTTCGGCGCGGCCTTGGTGATGTCGTCGCCGTCGAAACCGCCTTCGGCTCCTGCAGTCCGACCTCACTGCACATCTTGACCATTACGTCACATAAGCAACACGCTACGTCCATCCAGAATGTGAGATAACCGGGTACGCTGGTACTCATGGAACTTCACGTACTCGACCACCCGCTGGTGGAACACAAGCTCACCGTCCTGCGCGACAAAAACACCTCATCCGCCACTTTCCGCGAGCTCGTCACCGAACTCGTCATGCTCGAAGCCTACGAGGCGACCCGCAACCTCGACATCGTCGACAAGCCCATCGAAACCCCCGTCGCCCCCATGGTCGGCAAGCACATCGCCAGCCCCGCCCCCATCATCGTTCCCGTCCTTCGCGCCGGACTCGGCATGCTCGACGGCATGACCAAAATGATCCCCACCGCCGAAGTCGGCTTCCTCGGCATGAAGCGCGACGAAGAGCACCCCACCCAGCAGATCACTTACGCCAACCGTCTCCCCGAAGACCTCACCGGCCGTCAGTGCTTCCTCATCGACCCCATGCTCGCCACCGGCGGCACCCTCGTCACCGCCACCCACTACCTCGCCGAGCGCGGTGCCAAAGACGTCACCGCCATCAACATCATCGCCGCCCCCGAAGGCATCCAATACGTCCAAGACCACATCGACCCCTCCATCGCCTTCAAGGTCGTCGTCTGCGCCGTCGATGAAAAACTCAACGAAAAGGCGTACATTGTGCCGGGGCTTGGCGACGCCGGCGACCGCCTCTACGGCGTCATTGATTGATGGAGCGTATACGGCCTTTCCTCAGCGCTCGACGTACGAAATACGCCTTCGGCTTTGAACGGCCGTATCCGCACACATCAACCAATGCCGACGGTGGGGGATTGACTGGCGGGGGGGCCGCCAAACCCCCCCCCAGCCTTCGCTGG
>OATV01000093.1_pt1 | contig 46614 bp, 27 predicted proteins | sample 1476081 | NCBI WGS metagenome assembly OATV01 (sample SAMEA2579990, study PRJEB22360) | human gut metagenome | biome: human gut; feature: human-associated habitat; material: faeces | place: Denmark | collected 2008/2010
CGGCAGAACGGTAGTGATCTTATCGACCTGATACGCATACGTGTCTTTAAGTATTGTGATGTAGAACTTGTCGCCTTTTTTCATAAGGTTCAAGTCCGTGAACAGTTTTGCCGTGGGCAAGCCCCGGTGGCCAGACAGCGCCGCATGAGTGGACGCGCCACCAACTGGCAGTGAGGTCTGTTCGAGATGTCCGATGCCGGATTGCAACACTTTCTCGGAAGTGCCGTGATAAATCGGCAAGGTCTCCTCGAGCTTAGGCACAGTGATGTATCCCATCATGCCGTCACCGTCAATATTGAGCAGACTGTTGTATTCCTCGTCCGTGGATGCGGAATTGACGGCACTGGCGAGAGCGTCGGTCTCTCCTGCATCGTTCTGGGCGAGTTTTTCGTTATAGGCGTGCGCAGCATCCAGCACCTTCTGGTACTGTTCCTGGCTCAATGCTTCAACGCTGGCGTCGTAGTTATTTACGGCGCGGCTGGCGTTGCGCATGATGAGGAAGTTGCTGATCGTCGGATAGAACAGAATGAGCATTCCACCGAGAATGACCAGTACGGGCAGGATGTTGCGCAGTCGTTTCATCGAGCGTTCTTTTCGCGAGGAAACCGTGTTGTGGGCGTAGCGGGTGTGTGCCCTTCACGCCCAAAACACGGCCATGCTCGTCAGGCGTTCTTGCGCTTGAGAGTCCAGGCAACGCCGAGCGCGATGACCAGCACACCAATCACCGTGAAGGCGATGGTACCCATGCCACCAGTGCCAGGCAGGGTAACACCGGACTTGTTCTGGACCGGGATGACACCGTTCGATGCGGTCTGGTCGTAGTTGCTGCCATTGTTGTCGTTGTTGTAGGTGATGGTGACGGTGGCATGCGTGGTGTCAGTGCCGTTGTTCTGGCCATGAACCTTCACGCCGATGGCGCTGGCGAGCTTGTTGTAGCCGGCCGGCGCTTTGGTCTCGGTGAGCGTGTACTCGCCGTTCTCCAGTCCCCGGAATTCAACCTTACCGTTTGCAGGAGTGGTGATAGTCGTCGTAGCACCTGCCTCATCAGCCTTAGCTACACGGTATACAGCGTTCTGGGTCGCACTATCAGCGACTTTCACGAAGCTAATAGCAGTGCCGCCCTTATGTGCGAGTGTGAACTCAGCACCAGCAAGTCGAGTAGCGGTATCATCATAATTTTTACCAGTGTACTTATCGACGGTGAAGCCATAAGTGAAGACACGAACCTTGCTGGGTTCGGACTCACCGGTGCCATTGGTGCTCGGGTTGTTGGAGTACTGAATCGTTGCGGAGTTGACGTTACCAGCACCGCCCACAACAGCATCCTTGTTCAGCGTGGCCGTGTAGGTGACGGTGATCTTCTTGCCGACATTGGCCTGCTGGTTCTTGAAGTTCTTCATGGTGACAGTAAGAAGCGTTTTGCCGTTGTCCGCAGGAGCAGTGGCGACGGTGTAGTCAGTGTCCGTGGTCAGTGCCGTATCTCCGACCTTAACGGAATCGACTTGTCCAAAGGTGAGGCCCTTAGACAACGTATCCTTGAAGTTGAAGGTGTAGGTGTTATAGGCGGACATGTCCGGAATGGTGGAAGTCAGGGTGAACTTCAGGGTATCACCGATCTTCGCGTCGGTGGCGTCCTTACCAGTGCCGTCTACCTGTACCTTCTTGTCAACGGTAGGCAGGGCGCCCTTAATGTCGACACTCACCGTGGTGCTATGAACGCGAACTAGCGCGGCGTATTGACTATTGGTGTCAGCCACGGTCGCACCCGGCACAGCGACCACGTAGTAGCCGTAGTCGAGACCAGTGAACGTCGCAGTGTACTTACCGTCCGTGGCAGCAATCTTAGATACCGTAGCGGTCGCGTCAGCCGTGATGCTGTTGGCCGTGTTCTGCGCCCAGTTCGATGCCTTGGCAGCGAAAGCAGTCAAGTCTTTTTCTTTTCCAGTCAGCTTGGATACGTACTCGTTTGCTTTATCGTTGACGTTCGCGTCGGTAACATCAGTTAGTCCGACGGAGTTCTTGAAGAACGGCTTCCACGCGTCATTCAACGTGTGGGAGACAGCCCCGCCGTCACCGCTCACGGTGGCGGAGAACATCTTGTAGGCGTTCACGGTCTTACCGGCGAACTTCGCGTCAGTAGTGCTGACCGTCAGCGTGGCATTATCCGCTGCGTTGGCCGTGGCGACTGTCGTCGCAGCCAATCCAAATACGGTGGCAATCGCCGCGGCGGCAGCGAAAACCTTTTTCATCAGTGATTTCATTACTGTTCCTTCCTCTAAATGGAAATCTTTTCTGTTTGGCATGTACGGTTTGTCTATGTGGTCGTCACGCGGCATGGGCACCTCGCTTTCGTATACGGCTGGAGCCCGAGCGGACTGTGCCGGATTGAACGCGTTGATTACGCACGTACCAGACCACGCCAGCTCCCATAAGCAGCAAGCCGAACATCAGGAACCACATCGTGCCCGCGCCTCCCGTATCCGGAAGCAACGCCGCATTGGTAACAATGGCCACGCGTTCCTTGGTGTTGTAGGAGACCGATACTTGGTATCCGGCCTCCGCGGGCTTGATGGTCTTGGTGGTATCGCCGTCCTTATAGGTCACGGCGGTTTCTTCCACGGTGTACGTGTAGTAACGCACGATGTCCTTGCCATTGGCATCCTGTCCATCCACGAATGCGACCGGCAGTCCTTGAATCACCTTGCGCCAGGTGTTGCTCCAGGAAGAGGCATCGGAGGAGTCCAACGTCACCGTCCATGGATTCTTCTGCGTCACGGTTGTGCAATCCGCGCCGAAGCATTGAATCGTCTGCGGCGTCACCGTATTGCCACTGCCATCGGTATAGTGCGCGGCGATCTTCAGTTCGACCGACTGCGGCCGTTCGAGGTTGCCGTCCTTCCATACCTTCTGGACGGTCAGGTCAATGGTTCGGCAACCGTCCTTGCCGCACGGGTCCTGGCCGTCGTCCGGTTCGGGGGTGAGTCCGCCGTTGTTGTCGGTCACGGTCGCGTCGAGCATGAGCACGGCCTTGGCCGGGGACTGGTAGGCATCGAGCTTCGTCTTGGTGCTGCCGTCCGTGGAGTCGACCACGGCGTCCTTAATGCCAACCCAAGTGGTGCCGGCGTCGCCGGATGCGGAGCTGTGCACAGCGCTGCTGTCGTACGTGTTGACCACGTCGAACAGCTTCACTTCCCAACGATCGAGTCCGGTGTTCAGTGCATCGTCTGCCGTGTTCTTCTGCGAGAAGATCTTGTTGCCGTCCTGTGCGGAGGTGCGGGCCTCACTAGCGTTCGCGGCCGCCTTGCGGTAAATGCGATAGGTGTTGTGTGCCTTGTCGCCGTTGCCGTCATCGACCGGCCCAAGGATGTCGCTCATGGTGTTGAAGTCCCATACGGACTTGAGTTTGGTGTTCGAGAACGGGTCGACCAGTCCGCTGGCACCGCGGATCGTGTCGGCGTAGACCATGTGGTCGTCTGCCAGCACGCCCTCGTCGTTCAGTCCGGCGAAGCCGCCCGTGTAGCCTGTGGAAAGATCCTTCACACCGTCGGTATCCTGAGTTGCCCCTCCGCCGAACACGTCATAGCCACTGGCGATGCCCGTTACGGTGGACTGTTCCACGCGAGTACGGTTGCCCTTGATGAGCTGGACGGTCAGGTTGCTGCCCGACCCATTCATATCAATGCCGTCTTTGCTGCAAGGCAGTTTGATGACACTATCGCCGATGGTGACAATCGCCACGTCGGTCTGCTGCTGGTTCTCATCATCAGCCTTGGACAGAGCAACACTCACCTTCAGTCCGAACAGGTTCACGTACAGCACGTTGCCTTCCGAAAGCACCTTGAGATCGAATACCTTGCCGAAGATGGCCGGGAACCACTTGCCTAAATCGATGACGCCGACCTGTTCCGCTTTGTCGAGGTACAGGAGCTTGACCAGCGCGTTCACCACTTGCAGCAGCAGTTCCACAAGTACAGAGTTGACCTTCGCGTCAACCAAATAGGCACGGCTGGTTTCACCGACGAATCCGCCGGCAATCTCACCGCTAGTGACCTTCTTGAGATTGTCAGACGCGCAGCCCTTCACCCTGGCCAGATCCACGTATCCAACAAAACCGCCTGCGACCTCGCGTCCGGTAGCCTTGTCGGTGGCTTTGCCGTAATTGTCGCCATGGTGTGTGGCGGTGACGGTATAACCGTCCGGGATGCCGGTGACGCGCGAATCGCCAACGTGCGAGCCCCAGATGTCAAGTACGCCGGCCGTGGCACCAAGCAGATTGAGCGCATCCGTGCCGAGTTGTGCATTGTCGGCGGCGACCGTGCCGGATTTGCCAAGATGCCCGATGAAGCCGCCCACATAGTTCACGCCGGTCACACTGTTGAGGTTGGTGACCGCAGACTGCTTCACAGAGCCATTGATCAGTCCACCGCCGAAGCCACCGCCCGCACCGGTGTAACGCTTCGAGTCAAGCATGCCCTTTGTGGTGGAATCATGGGCGACAATCTGGATGCCGTCGCTCACGCCGTTGACCTGACCGTCATAGATGAAGGTGCGGAATGCTTCGAGCACGCCCACGTTGCCGACCTTGAGCAGTTTGAGCAGCAGGTTGGTATCCTGCTTATCGCCGGCCGCGCCGCCGCCGACGGAAGCGACGCTGGATATATCAGCAAGGCCAAAGAAGCCACCGGCGTATTGCCCGCCTTCAACAGCGCGCAGCCCGTTAACAGTAAGAGAAGCCGGGTCATTGTTCGGATCCGCTTCACTGCCGGTGCCTTTGGCGGAATCCTTGTCACCGAGGATCGCGGCCTGCAACGAACCAGCGAAACCGCCGGCGTTCAGGGCATACTTGGTTGTGGTATTACCCTTATCTTCCTTGCTCTCATATGCGCCATTGACCGTGTATCCCCATGCCGGGTCATCCGAGCTCACATGTGCACCGCGAATCGTCGTAACCGTGGCCTGCAATACGCTGACCAGACTTGCCGGGTTCGATACCAGCGAGTCGAGGATTCCTTGCAGGAATCCCTCGGACGCATTGGTGTCCACATCCGCAACCGCACCGGCAGTGGCCACGCCGATAAATCCGCCGACATTGTTGCGCCCTTCCACCTTGCGCAGGTTGGAAACGTTGGCACCGGCAGCGGTGACACCCTCGACAAGCTTCTGGCCGTCCTGGTCGAGATCGCCCCAGATCTGGCCACCGACCGCGAGACCGGCATAGCCTCCGGCATTACCGGTACCGTGCGTGATGTCTTCACCGGTGGCCACGACCTTCATACCTTTGCGGTAGCCGGCCACGCTCGAAGATTTGACGACGGGCACAAATACCTGTGCCACGTCGAGCATCTGACCCAGATCAAGTTTGATGCCTTTGTCGCCGAATAGTTGGATGGAGCCGAACGAGGATGCCGAGCCGGATTCCATCGTGCCCGCGTAGCCACCTGCCGCACGCATGGCGGAGACGGTCTTGACGTCCATCGACTGGCCATCGGTGATCGTGCCGGTGCGCATCAGGCCGACGTGTCCGCCGGCGACGCCGGAATCATGCAGGTTCGCGCCGGTCCGATACTCCGCACGTCCTGCGACGACGTTGAATCCGAAGATGTAGGATTCGAGGAACTTGTCCAGGGAATCCTGATCAGTAACAGAGCCCGCACCATCGCCCGTAGCCACCTCGGTGAATTCCTTGCCATACGCACCGTACTTGCCGATGTTGTCGACCCACGTCTTCCACTGGTCGTAGCTCATATTGCGCAGCGGACCGGTGACCTTCGTGTGCTCCTCGGTCGGGTAGACCACAGACAGCACGCCAGCGAGATTGCCGGCCTTGATGAGACCGCCAAGCAAGGAGAGCGAACCGCCTTCAGCGGTATCGGCCGCCTCCATGAAGCCGGTGTAACCGCCGGCGATTTCGGCACCGTATACACTGCGGATGCGCGCGGCGTAGGCTACGCGCCGCGGCCCGTTGTATTTGCCGCCGGTATTCTCCTGCTTCCACGCTGCTGTGTTGTTGCCCCAGATATGACCGCCACGATTACGTCCCGCATAGCCGCCGGCCATGCCGCGGCGTGTGGTCGTATCCGATGCCGCCTGGGCACGCACCGCGCCGCCGCACACTGCGGCATCGGTCGAGCTGTTGCGAATCGTCGGCGTGAAGTCCTGCACGAGCGAGAGCAGGTTGTCGAGGTTGACAAGCTTCTTGAGCACGCTGCCGTCACCAAGCACGTTCGCCACGGCTCCCGGCTGCATGGCACCCACGTAACCGCCGGCCGAAACCTGGCCGATGATGTATACGAACTCATGAGAGCTCGAGTCCTGAATATGGCCGCCTTCGATGTCTCCGGCGAAACCACCAGCCATACCCAGTGGATCGGGCTCATTGTTGGCATTCCTATGATCTGCGGTGCTGGCCAGAACGGAGTATCCGCCGATGCCGCCAGTCACATCGGAGTGTTCAATCGTCGAGACGACGACATCCAGCACACTGAGTACATCGTTGAGATTGACGTTCTGGCCGAGCAGCCTCAGGCCACCGCCCACGGCCGCCGCCGAGCCGATGTCCATTTTGCCGATGTAGCCGCCGGCATACCGAGCGGCGGTGACTGCATACGAGCTGTCTTTGCTCAGATAGGTGTCGTCGATGGATCCGGCGGTTTCCAGATTCTTCGGTGCCTTGACGTCGGTGTGGCGCAGTTGGGTCACGCTGGAATGGGATACCTGCACGCCGGAACCGTAGCCGATGTAGCCGCCGGCGGAACCGGATTGCGTATCGGACTGATCAAATCGGGTGGCGGAAACGGTGAAGCCGGGATCATCCGGGTCGGAAATCTTGTTACCGCTAGTGGTCTCCACGGTGGTGGCATCGGAATGCACACCCGCGTAGGAGATGAATGGCACATAGCCCTGCACCACCTGCAACAGGTTGGCGAGATCCACCGTACCGAATTTGCCGAGCAAACTCAGGCCGCCGTTGCCAGCCGAAGCGAGCGCGCCGGAAACGACCTTGCCGCCGAAACCACCTGCGTATGCGCCGCCGGTCACATGGTCAAGGTTGACAACGGCCACGGGGTTGGTTTGCACGCGGGACTGTACACCGGCCAGCGTTGAGTCGTTCTTGAGATCGGTTTCGGAGAACTGGTTGACCTTGCCGCTTTGGAAGTTTCCCGCATAGCCGCCCGCGATATCGCCTTCGACATAACCGCCGTTGACGTATGTCACGGTGGTATCCGTATAACTTGGAATCAGATACGGTACGGCACCGAGCAGGTCGTTCACGGACAGCAGGCCGCCTTTGATCAGGCCATCCAATACGCTGGAATCTTCTGCGTTGCTGAGCGCGTCGGCGAGGCCGCCGGTGGTGGAGAAGCCCACGAAACCGCCTGCCACACCATCGGACGTGCTGGTATCGGCTGTGACCGATTTGAGGTTTGTCACATGGCTTTCCCGGGTCTTGGTGCTGTTGGCCTGACCATAGAAACCGCCTGCAGCGTAATCGGTTGTTTCGTTGTTCTTGTTCTTGCCGGTTGCCGCAACCGTGAATCCGCCAGAGATGCCGTTCACGTTCGATGCAGTGACTGCAACCGAAGAATATTGGGCAACCGATAGCAGACCAGAAAGCTTGATAAGCCCAAGCACATTGAGACCGCCAGCGCCGATGGCGTCGCCTGGTCCAGAGAAGCCAATAAAACCGCCGGCTTCTCCCCTGGCCGAGACCGTGGCCAGATTGGTAAGGTTCGTGTGGGTCACGTCGCCGCCGGTGGCGCATCCGATGGCACCGCCTGCATAATATGAACCAGCCGTCACTGTCAGGCCGGATGCCGGAGCGGTGACAGACATGTTCTCCACGGTGAACGCGGCAAACTGGTCGAACTTCTTGAGCGTGGCAATATCGCCAATTTTCACCACACTGTTGAGCAACCCAGCTACCGTTGTCGGTTGCAGATTGCCGGCGATGCCACCCGCGTAGGAGCCCGTGGCCGTGACCGATTCAAGGCCTTCTATGGTGGTGGAGCGCTGCTGAGGGAAGTCACGATGATTGTTGTACTTCCAGAATGTGAGTTTTTGAAGGCGGTTCTGCGAGGAATCACCGATCACCGTACCCGATCCTTCGCCCACGAGACCGCCCGCGTAATCGCCACCAGCCTTAACGGTGAGGGAGCCCTTCATCTGCGTGCCGAGAATCACGGAGGGATTCACACCGACGATGGACAGCAGTTCTCCTGCACCGTTATTGCTGCCGCTCAGCAATTTAGTCACAGCCTTGGTGAGCTGTTTCAACAGCGATGCCTTCGTGGTATCGTCCGTACCGAGTTCCAGGCCCCATCCCACGGAGGCGAATCCGGTGAATCCTCCGGCGTGGGATCCGTCGGCAGTCACGGCGACCGAAGCCGTAATCGAATTATTGACCGCATAGGCATTGGCCATGGCACCGTTGAAGCCGCCGGCGTAGTCTTCGGCCTGCACGGTGATCTTATCGTCACCGTTTATCGTCAGGCCACTGTTTTCGATGAGGCTCTGCGGACGCAGCGCAGACAGCAAGTCGACGCCAAGCGAGTTAATCAGACCGCCTACGTTGCCGTTGCGACTTACTCCGGCAAAACCACCGGCATATTGCGTTGCCCGCACGGTGAAACCATTCGTGCTCGTCACCGAAGAGTTCTCAATGATTGCACCAATCTGCGCACCGACAAAGCCGCCGGCCTGCGGGTTGTCCTTGTTGCCGATCACCACGTTCTTTTTGAACCCGTTCACCGAACTATTCGAGATAACCGGGTTGTAGTAGCCAACCGGAATCAAGGCATTCAGCCCGAGCGTGCCGGACAGCAACCAGTCCACCAAATCGCCCAGCCCGAGGAACGGGATGACGTTCAGAATCTTCGAGAGTACATTGGTGAGCGCTCCTACGATGCCGGAGACTGCATCGTATCGGGTTGCGCCCTCAACATATCCCACGAAACCACCGGTCATACGGCTTACGCTAGATACCGAAACATCTGCTACCTCGCAGTCCGTAACCTTGGTGTCCCCGTAGATACGGCCGGCAAATGCACCCGTGGCGAGGTTGGAAGGATTTTTTTCGTGCAGGGTGAGCAGACCTTGAAGATTGAGGTCAAGATCTACTTGTCCGAATGTCAATAGTTTTAACGCCTTCAACAGTGTGTCGAGCAGTAATCCCACTGCCGAAGTGAGCATACCGAGCAAGGTCGGCGGAATATACGATTCACTCGTATGATTCGTCACCGACACATCCTGCAGCTTGAGGTTCGACACTACGGCCGTACCGGCGCTGCCCAGACTGTTGCTGTTCATCACGGTCTTGTTCGTGATCGAGGCGAAGAAGCCGATGCCCTGCTGCTTGCTGACATCCAGCTGGTCGCCTTTGACATTAGAGACCATATCTTTCTGATTGACGACCACATGGCTGATGACCGGCCGAGCTGCGGTAGCGTGAACCACGCTTGCGTCATCGGCACCAACAGCCTTCCACAGGCTGGCTGCGGTGTCGCCGTCATTGGAGACCGCACCGAGCATAGTGCCGGAGAACATGAGCGGAGTCCACTCGGTGTTGTTGGTATCTGCCGCGTTCTTGGACAGGTCGATGTCACGGAAGATCAGGTAGTTGGCGTCTGCGGAATAGGTCAGGCCGGTGTTGGCAGCGGAGTAGTCCGTTTGCGTGCCATCAGCACCCACGCCGTAATACTTGGTGCGGGTCTTTCCGACGTCTAACCGCGTGCTGCACAGCAGTGGACTGTCGTGGTCGGAGGCATCAGCATCGCGCAAAGTATCTGAATTGGAGAGATCGGCGTCACCGGCGTATTCGGAAGACGGCGTGCCGTCCACCCACTGATAATTGAGGGGTCCTTGTCGCGTACAAGTCTGCTTGACCTTGTTGATGCGGCCAATAACCTTCTTGCCAGAACCAATCGCACGCAGCTGCTGCTCGTTACCAATCAGGATGTAGGTCTTGCCGCTGATCTCCTTGGTGACCTGACCCTCAAAATCACGGCCGCCAAGCGCCGTCGCGGCGACCTGCACATTGGCCTTCGCCGGCGATTGATCCGTCGCATTTGAGGAATCGTTCTTGGCATCTTGAGAAGAAGCATCGTTTGGAGCCTGAGTTTGGGCTCCATCATTAGCGGAATTGCCAGCGGTAGCTTCTGCTGAGTCGTCCGCCTTATTGTCTGTCGCACCATTTGAGGATTCGGAAGGTGTTGGCGCACCGTTTGATGTATTGGCCTCTTCTGACGTCTTATCGTCAACGTTGACATTGCGAGCAGAAGGAGCAGCTACGACAGTATTACCCCCAGAAATTACGGCGTTAGGAGAGCTACTCACATCGTCTATATTCTGAGCATATGCTGCAGGCACCATGCACACGATGGACAAGGAAACAGCAATAACCGAAGCAAGGCAACGCTTCAAGGCATGGCGCTGCCTTCCAGATTCCTGTTCTGTTCCTCCGTTAAACCCGCAACGGACGAACTTCGATTTCGAGCCCATTGTTTCCCCTCATAGATTCGCAATCCCTTTTTCGGGAGGTCACTGCATACAATTATATAAGAAGTTGGCCCGTTGTCTAATTGAAAGTGCAACACCCGTTATTGGAGATTGTCCAGATAACCAGTCCGAAGGGATGTTGCACCTATGGGGAAAGTAAATTCGCACCTGTCGGAAGAGGAACGCCAGGTCATCCAGATCGAGGTCGGCAACGGCACGAGCGTCAGGAAGATAGCCCGTTTGCTGGGACGCGGCCCGTCCGGCATCAGCAGGGAGATCAGGCGCAACACGTGGTTCCCGTCCAACGAGAGCGAGTCCTACCGGCCGTACCGGCCGAAGCGTCTGAAGACGGGCCCGTGGACGGGCCGCTACTACATCGCCGGCCCCGCGCAGCGCAAGGCCGACCGGCGCAGGGCGAAGCCGCGCAAGCCATACCGCCTGTCATTCGGCCGCCTGTGGGCGCGGGTGGACGAATGGCCGGGTAGAGGCTGGTCGCCGCCGCCGGTCAGCGGCATCATCCGCCGTTGCCTGCCCAAACGCACGATCATCGAACCCGGTATGGCAAGAGGGCTCCAGGAGATCGTCGACGAGACCGACAACCGGCCCATGCGCATGCTCGGCCACCTCACGCCCGCCGAGGCATTCGCCGACGAGCTGCTAAACTTGCAAGACAAACAAGGATGTCGCACTTCTAAATAGACAACGGGGACAAAAGAACAAAAAACGCTCATTTGCGGGGGCCGGTTAGCGTATGTCTTTCTGGGCAAAAAGAAAAGCCCCGCAACTACGCGGGGCTTTTCCAACGAGGCCATAAGAGAGGAAGAGAATCGCCTCGTTTAATGGTTGGCATGACCGGAGTCATACCAAGTATCTGCTAGTTCCTCTACTAGTTCAGACGCAGCTCGGTCGACGGAGCGAACAGGTGCATCTTGGAGGGGTCGATCTTGATCTTGACGGTCTGGCCGATCTTCGGCAGCGCACGCGGGTTCACACGAATCGTGGTGAGCTTGTTCTGGTCGGACATCATCGTGGACGCCTCGGCAGCGGAGCCATCGGTGATGATGGTGCCGTAGATGTAGCCGTCGGAGCCCAGATCCTCGATGTTCTGAACCTTCAGCGAGAAGGCGTTCGGATCGTCCGGGGTGGCCAGGGTGGCATCCTCGGGACGGAAGCCGACGACAATCTTGCCGCCATCCTCAGCGGTCAGCTTGTTGACGGCCTCGGTGGGCAGGTCGACGGTGTCCTCACCGATCTTCGCCTTGCCGTTGACGACCGGGTGAGTGTTGATGTTCATCGACGGGGAGCCGATGAAGCCGGCGACGAAGACGTTGGCCGGGCGATCGTACAGCTCGGTCGGGGCGCCGACCTGCTGCAGGATACCGAGCTTGATGACGGCGATGCGATCGCCCATCGTCAGAGCCTCGGTCTGATCGTGGGTCACGTACAGGGTGGTGACACCCAGCTGGCGCTGCAGAGCAGCAATCTGGGTACGGGTCTGGACACGGAGCTTGGCGTCCAAGTTGGACAGCGGCTCATCCATGAGGAAGACCTTCGGCTCACGAACGATTGCACGGCCCATGGCCACGCGCTGACGCTGACCACCGGACAGAGCCTTCGGCTTACGATCGAGGTACTCGGTCAGGTCGAGGATCTCAGCGGCCTTCTCGACGCGCTTGCGGATCTCTTCCTTCGGGGTGCCGGCGATCTTCAGGGCGAAGCCCATGTTGTCGGCGACGGTCATGTGCGGGTACAGAGCGTAGTTCTGGAAGACCATTGCGATGTCGCGGTCCTTCGGCTGCATCGTGGTGACATCATTGCCACCGATGAGGATGCGGCCCTTGTTGACCTCTTCCAGGCCGGCCAGCATGCGCAGAGTCGTGGACTTACCGCAGCCAGACGGGCCAACGAGCACCAGGAACTCGCCGTCCTTAATGTCAAGGTTCAAATCATCCACAGAGGGCTTATCGTTGCCCGGGTAGATACGAGTGACGTGGTCGAATACGACTTCTGCCATGATATTCATCCTTTCAGAGGCAGGTACGTGCCTCACGATCCGTTGTAAAGGGATTACTGTGCCTTGATCATCAGTCCCTACACTGGCAACATCAAACCGCAGCGTTCTTTTTTCCTTCGGTTCATTGAAGACTCTCTTCGTTGAGCCACGTACTACTATACACGTCCGCTGGAACACGTCAACACGCGCGTCTGAAACGCGGACGTAACATCGACGGGCCTTCAACCGGCATCCCGCAGCCGGCATTATCCTTACTCCGACCTCATCTCAGTCCCCCTCCTCCCATCCATCTCCCGCCTCTCCCCTCCCCAAGTCCTCTCCTCTTTTTGCGTTCCTAAGTGCGCGCCGAAACGACGACCGTGCGCACATAAGTACGCAAACAGGGCCATTTGCGTCCGTATGTTCGCGCACTTGTCGTTCCGGCGCGAACTTAGGAACGCAACGGCGTTTCCGGCTCAATCGGCATGCTCGAATATTGGGTGCGCCCCAGCACGCGGCACACCGGCCTGCATCAGCTTCATGATGAACGGCGCGCGCTGGACCACTTCGTTGTAATTCGTCCGTATCACAACGCTCACTCCGGCCTCTTTCAGATCCTGTTCGCGCTGCCTTTCGTCACGGACCACCTGCCGAACATCCCGGTTCGACGTCATCTCTGGATCGATGTATTTCTGCATACCGTCAAACTCCAGCACGATGATGCGGCCATCTTCCGTATGCCAGATGAAATCGACCCGGCCCGCCTCCTTGCCGGTCACGCGGCTGTAAAACGTATGCTGCAATTGCGGAGGAACAAACCCTTCTTCGATGGATACAGCCCGGCAGAACGACTCCCCTCCGTTCTCGCTGCGAGCATCCGCATAATGCAGCAGACGAAATACCGGCCCACAATCCACTCGCAGACCATCACAGACGGCGACGATCTCCTCGCGGGTCACGAGCCCCCGGCGCAACGCGGAATCGAACATCGACAGCACGTGCTCGAACGGATACAAGAGCGCGCAGTCCACCAAGGTTCTTGCCGGACTGGTCACACGTACCTCGCCGATACATACATTGCCACGCAATGCCCGTTCGTGGGCGATCCGGTCAGCCAACTTGCTCACCTGACTCCAGGTATTCGACCCGTCCTGCGCTGCTCCATCACCGCGAGGCCGGTACAAACGGACCACACGGCAGTCCTCCCGTATATCGGATCTACGCACCGAGATGCGCCGCAGCCGGTGGTACGACCGACGTGACTTGGTGAATCCGTCAGTCGCGATGTACACGTATGGCTCGTCATGCAGCGTCCATGAGTGCTCGAACCCGTAGATGACCGCCGCGCTCAGTCCGGCGAATACGCGCTCGGGATGCCGTCTCGCCATTTCGCGAATGACATGTGACGCTTGCTCAATGGGATTCAGACCATCCCAGTATTCACGACGCGCGTACACGCTGCGAAATGGCCGCACGACATCGCCGCAACGAGTTCGCCGCAGCATCGCCTGTCGTTCCGCCGGGCTGGACGCGGAACAACATCGCCCGTCCATTTCCGCCCGGTTCATCAGATCGTCTAGATGCTTGTGCTGTCTCATATGTTGATGATGACAATATGGACCGCCGCTGCGCAAGCGAATCCGGGGTATGTGGTCGAAGGCTAGGCGATTGTGGATAACTCGGCGCGCCACGGCGGCATCAACGGCTGTGACGACACATTTGCGTTCTTAAGTGCGCGCCGAAACGACAAGTGCGCGAACTTAAGAACGCAAACCGGCCCATTTGCGTTTCTAAGTGCGCACAGTCGACGTTCCGGCGCGCACTTAGAAACGCAAACGATATCAGGGGGGGTAGAGAGTATCGGAGAGGACAGCAGGGGAAGGAGGAATATCAGGGGTAGAGAGAACGGGCACAGGGCGGTGAGTAGGATAGGAGGGTATGAGCGATGCGTTGAATTTGGAGCCCGGAGCGTTGGTCGGCGGCTACACGCTGATGTCGCGGCTGGGATCCGGAGCCATGGGATCGGTCTGGCGCGTGCATGATGACGGTGGCGAGGAATACGCGATGAAGATATTGCGCGATTCGCTCGCCGATGACCGTTCGACGGCGTCCGCGCGCGATCAGATCACGGCACGTGAGCGGTTGCGCCGAGAGGCGATGGCGTTGAAGAAAGTCAATCATCCCGGCGTGTGCGGCATCGTGGACATGGAGTTGGATGATTCGCTGGCGTTCATCGTCACCGAGCTGATCGAGGGCAAAAACCTGCGGGACGACGTCGCCGCGAATGGGCCATACGTCGCCGATGACCTGGAACGACTGGCATCCAAGCTGATGGACGCAGTCAAGGCGGTTCATGCGGCGGGCATCGTGCATCGAGACATCAAGCCGACCAATGTGATGGTTTCGGCGACCGGCCCGGTTCTGGTGGATTTCGGCATCGCCATGGGCGAAGGCGAAAGCCATGTGACGCGCACCGGCCTGGTGATGGGAACGCCGGGGTTCATCGCGCCGGAGATTATCGAGGGAACCGAATCCGATGAGATCACGGACTGGTGGTCCGTGTCGTCGGTGCTGGCATTCGCGGCAACCGGGGAGCCCGTTTTCGGCACCAAGCCGATGATGGCGGTGCTGGAACGCGAGGCGTCCGGCAACGCGAACCTCACAGGTCTTCCCGCCACCACCATGACGGCGTTCCGTGCGGCGCTGAACCCGGATCGCAGCAAGCGCTGCACTCCGGAGCAACTGCTGCAGGCGATCACCGTGGACGCGTTCAACCCCGGCGCCTGGCAGCAGTACGACGATGACGCCGCGCAATCCGGTCAGACGGATGTGATGCGCCCTTTTGACCATACCGGTCTGCGCAACCCGCGTCTGTTATGGCGCCCGCATGAGCCGGCCGAATCAGGTGAAAAGCCGACTGCAGCCGTCACCAAGGCAGGAATGCCAAGGCAAACCGCGATGCCCGGCGTTCGGCCCGCTTTGCAGCGGATCATCGGACAATCGGCGCCCTCACCGTATGCGACGGTTCCGCCGATTCCGAGGCTCCCAAACGCCAGCCAAGCCGCTGACGCTGCATCCGCCAGTCTTCGACGGATACCATCAATCGGGACAGGAGCAGATGCCGGAACCTCGGACGGAACCGTACCGCTCCGGGGAGCACCGCTACCGGGAAATATCGCGTCTTCTCAGGCACCCGGCAACGACCGGACGGCGCCGATGTCCCGCCTCACCCCACCTATGCCGCCGACCATGCCGGTCGGCACCGAAGCGACCGAATCGTTGCGCCCACAGCCGACATCGGTTCTGCCCGCCTCCACCATGCCATTCGATTCCACGGTCAGCGTCGGACGAACCATGCCCATGCAACCGCAGCCGACGACGGCCCTACCCACGGACGATGCGGACATGACCGGAGCAACGGCCGTAATCGAGCCGTCATCATCCGCCGACACCGCGGCAACCCTGGCGATGGATGATCCAGTGTGGTCGGGGCGCCAGCAAATCCCCACCATGACCATGCCGCCGCTGAGCCCCCAGCAGATCTTCGCCGACCCTGATGAAGCCGCAACGCCGACGACCGCAATGCAACCCGGCCAGCCCGCACAGCTCCAGCCAGCCGCGCAATTCCAGCCGTCCATGCAAGCCATGCCGACAGCGCAGGCCATGCCGCCGATGGCCATGAACCCGGCAGGCATCAAGCGCCAGACCTATCTGCGTCAAGGCACGCCGCTGCTCGCCGCATGGGCAGCGCCCATAGCCGCAATGGCCGCGAGCATGCCGTTGGCGGCAATGGTCGCAGCCACGCTGCTGTGCTGGCTGCTGCTGACGGTAGGCTATTCGACAGACGCCCAGCTGCAACGCGAATACAGACGCGGCGGCACACACAGCGCCGGCGACACCGCGATGCGCATCATCACGCTGCCATGGCACGCCCTCAGGGGGTTGCCTGCGGCAATAGGGCGCGGGCTGCTCGCCGTCGCGACGCTGGCGCTGGGATCCACCCTCGCGACGCTGATCTTCAGTCTGCCGGTCGTAAACACGCGGTTCGCCATAGGCGGCATCACCATTGTGGTACCCATCATCGCCGCCTCCCCCGTGTCCCCGTCAGGTCTGGCTCTGGCCATCTGCGCGGCGATCAGCTGGATCATCGGTATGCTGGCGCCCGCACCGACCATGCTGCGACTTGGCACCGGCACCCTGCTCGGTCTCAACCGGCCCGCGGGCTCCAGCGGCGCAGGCATGCTCCCCGAATCGTCCGACAACGAAACCGCTCCCGCGATATCCGCCCAACATTCCGGGCGTGAATTCGCCGTATGGATCGCATGGGCGGTGATTACACTCTCAGCGTGCACGCTGCTCGGTCTCGGACAGGGCATCAACTGGTGGCCGCTGCCCTCCAACGTCGCATAACATCCCCATCCCAGCTGCATGCCGAGCGACGGCAATGCCCGGTTTGTAGCCATTGTCACGTTCCATCATGCGGCAAACGGCGCAACCCGCCGCCGGAAAAGCGAACCCTTCTACTACTATGGGCAACAAACCGGCAGGAAAGGGATAACTGTGGCACAAAAGAATCAGAACGCGAAGCGCAACACCAGGGCAAGCCGTCGCGCCGCCGAAGAGAAGGCGGCGCAGGAGAAGGCGGAGCAAGCGGCCAAGGAGCGCAAGCAGCAAACCATCATCGGCGCGGTGGTCGTCGCCATCATCGTCGTGCTGGTGGCAATCGCCGGCTTCGCCATCTATGGAGCCATTCACAAGAACGACGTGGCGAAGAGCACCACCGAGGAGCAGGCATACCAGCAGCTGCAAAAGGTCGAGACCAAGCCATCGGCGGCCGACGACAAGGGCGGCATCCTCATCTCCAGCGAAGGCTATGGCAAGAAGGTGTCCGGCGCCCCCACCGTCGCCGTGTACATGGATCCGCTGTGCCCCGGCTGCGGCGAGTTCAACCGCCAGACCGATCCCACGCTGATCTCGCTGGTGGACGCGGGCCAGATCAACCTGGAGATCCACCCGATGTCGTTTATGGACGAATACTCGACCGACGAATATTCCAGCCGCGCCACCGGCGCCATCCTGTACATCGCCAGCAATGACGACAACCCCGATCACCTGCTCAAGTTCATCTCGAACATCTACGCCGAGGACTTCCAGCCCGGTGAGGCCAGCGAATACAAGTCGGTCAAGAACAAGGCACTCAAGCAGCAGGCGATTGACGCCGGCGTACCGCAGTCCGTGGCCGACAAGGCGTTCAACGGCGAATACAGGAAATGGATGGATGCCATCAACCTGTACACCCCGAAGCGCCCCGAACTGTGGCAGGTGTCCGGTTCGAACAAGGGTGTCATGAGCACGCCGACCATCACCATCAACGGCAATTACTGGGATCGCAACCAGCTGTCACTCGCCGGCATGAACAACAAGACCGGCATCATCGCGTCGCTGGGCCTGAAGGAAAACGAAGTCGGCCAGAAGGGCACGATGCCGTCGATCGGCGAATCGGGCAAGCCGATCTCGCTGACGACCGGCGAATGACGAATGACCCGTCATGCCCCGCAAATGAACGATGACACCCACGTAGACCCGTGTCGCGCTGCGATCTTCGACCCCGGCCGAAGGAACCGCAACACGGGTTTGCGACATTCTGAATTGACCAGCGCGGTGAAACTGGTAAGCTAGTCAATCGTTCGATGACACCTGTCCGCATTGTGCGAATGGGGTCCGCCTCCTTAGCTCAGATGGCCAGAGCGGCCGCCTTGTAAGCGGCAGGTCGTCGGTTCGATCCCGACAGGAGGCTCACGGCACAGCATACCGCGTGTCATGTGCGATGCACGGTCGACATGTAGTAAGCTGTGTTTACATATAGTCTTACCTTGTGTAAGTGCCAGAAGCCTTCCCCCAACTTATGGCTTCTGGAAGGCAGAGCGTCCCCCAATTAGCTCTGCCCACAGGGGGGCGGGACAATCCCCTTCTCTCCCGCCCCCTTCTTCTTTATCTTGATATATGTGACCACCCCAGTAGCTCCGCGACAGCCCTTCGGGCAGGGCAAAAAATACCAAATGTGGGAGTATGGGTGACGGTCGTGCGATGCCCAGCGAAGCATCATCGTGATTGGTTACAATGCTAGCCGTAGCTCATGGAAGGATGACATATGGCCAGGCGGTGGACACCACGACGTTTTGTTCGATTGCGTCGCATTCGGGTGGCGATCTGCGCCGTCGCCGTGGCTCTTGCCTCAACGGTCGCATTCGGTGTCGCCGCACGCAAGACCATCGCACTCAGCATCAACGGCGACACCCAGACCGTCACCACGTATGCCATGAACGTGACGCGCCTGCTTGAAGAGCGGGGCGTCGACGTCAAATCCCATGATCTGGTGCAATCCACCAGCGGCGACATCCTCAGCAATCATGACGTGGTCACGGTCCGCAGCGCATATCAGACGACCATCAGCATCGACGGACAGCGCGTGCCATTCTGGACCGTGGCGACCAGCGCCTCCCAGCTGCTCGGGTTTTTCCAGCAGAACGAGAACGAGGCCGCGAAAGTCACCGTGGACATCGACAACATCTACAGCCAGCTCACCGGCGGCCTCGTCATCAACGAGTCCGGCCCGGTGACGGTCATCGCCGACGGCAAAACGTCGGTCGCGCCGAATGGCAAGCTTCCCGCCGCGTCGATTCTCGATTCCAAAGGCATCATCCTCAACAAGGAAGACCGCGTCAGTGTCGAGAAGGACGGAGACAAGACCGTGCTGCGCGTTCAGCGCGTCACCCACGGGCAGGAGACGACGACCGTCGCCATTCCCCATGGTTCGCAGACGATTGTTGATAAGTCGTTGAAGCCAGGAACATCCGTGGTCCGCCAACAGGGGGAAGACGGCGAGAAGAAGCAGATCTATAACGTCACGTATGTCGATGGCATCGCAGAGACGCGAACGCTGATTTCGGAGACGACCGCCAAAATCTCCCTCGACACCATCGTCGCCGTAGGCCCGGAGAAGGCCGCCGAACCTTCCGACACCAGCAAGGGGCAAGCCGATAAAGGCAGCGACAACGCCGGCAAGTCGGGCAACAAGTCGAATACCGGCAAGTCGGATGGCAACTCCTCGAACGGCAGCACGTCCGGCGCAAACAAGTCGGATGATACGTCGAACAGTGACAAAAACAACGACAAGAACAACGGGAATTCGGGCAACAACGGCAATTCCGGGAACTCAGGGAACTCAGGCAATAGCGGCAACTCCGGAAACTCGGGAAACTCGGGAAACTCCGGCAACAACGGCGGCAACGGCAACTCCGGCAATTCCGGCAGCAGCTCGCAGGGACGCCTATGGCACCCGACCGCCGCGCAGGCCAAAGCCTACGCATCCGGCGCGGCCGCACAGCGCGGCTGGACCAGCTACGACTGGACATGCCTCGACAAGCTGTGGACCCGCGAATCCAGATGGCTGTGGTACGCCGAGAACGCGAAGACCGGCGCCTACGGAATCCCGCAGTCGCTGCCTGCGAGCAAAATGGCCGAGTTCGGCGCGAATTACCGTGACGACGGCGCTGTGCAGATCGACTGGGGGCTGGCGTATATCGCCCAACGGTATGGCAGCCCGTCCAAGGCATGGGAACGCTCCGAGCAAATCGGCTGGTACTGATAGCGAGCGTTATGACTGACATGAATCCATCCCCTGCACCTTCCGGAGCATCCGCAGCCGCCGAGAAACCCGCAGCCGCCGGGCGACTGCTCGGCGCGGCCGACATCCGTCACATAGCAGCCGAAGCCGGCATCAGCCCGACCAAGAAATTCGGCCAGAACTTCGTCATCGATCCCGGAACAGTGCGCCGCATCGTGCGCGAGGCCGCGGTCACCGCCGATACGCGGGTGCTGGAAGTCGGCCCCGGATTGGGGTCGCTGACACTGGCCATCCTGGAAACCGGCGCCACAATGACCGCGGTCGAGATCGACCCGCCGGTCGCGCAACGGCTGCCGCATACCATCGACACATACATGCCGGATGCGAGGAACCGCCTCACGGTCATCAACAAGGACGCGCTGGCCCTCACGTCGGCGGACCTCCCCGAGTTCAGCGGCGACGAACCGTTCACCCTGGTGGCGAACCTTCCGTACAATGTGGCCACGCCGATCATCCTGACGCTGCTGGAACGCTTCGACATGCTGACGTCCTTCGTGGTGATGGTGCAGAAAGAAGTCGCGGACCGTCTGACCGCCACTCCCGGCTCGAAGATTTACGGCGCGCCCAGCGTGAAGCTGGCGTGGTACGGCTCGGCGGAACGCGTGGGCAACATCGGGCGTCACGTATTCTGGCCAGCGCCGAACGTGGATTCGGCCCTGGCCGGGTTCACCCGTGTCCAGTCGCATGCGGGCCCGCGCGACCCCCAGTTGCGCCAGCTGACGTTCCAGTTGGTCGACGCGGCCTTCAGCCAGCGTCGCAAAACGCTGCATGCCGCACTCAAGCGCATGGTGCCCGATGAAGTGTTCCACACGGCGGGCATCGACCCGACACGCCGCGGCGAGACGCTGACCATCGACGAATTCGCCGCTCTGGCGACGGCGCTGAGGCAATCGCAGCATGAACAGGGGCAGGCATCATCATGAGCGCCACAGCAATGGACAATGTACGGTCAGCGACACCGGGTCAGGTGCGGCGTTCGCCAAGCGTCCCCGCGCATTGGCCCATCCGCCGTCATGTAGCAGCCGCGGAAACGACACCGGCCGGGCCGCTGCACTCGGTGGAGGTCACGGTTCCCGCGAAAACCAATCTGACGTTGCACGTAGGGCCCGCCCATGAGGAATGGGGCGGCCGGCACGCGCTGGACACGATATATTGCGCCATCGGCGTCAACGACGTGGTGACGGCGACCGCCAAGACCCCCGGCAGCGGGTTCTCGCTCGAACTGAGCGGCGAGCATCTGGGTGATCTGGCATCGAGCGGCAGCGACATGCGCCGCAACCATGCGGTGCTTGCGTTGTTCGCGATCGCCAGGGCCGCGAGGCGGGAGCCGGACGTGGCGCTGCATGTGGACAAGCACATTCCCGTCGGTGCCGGATTGGGCGGCGGATCCGCCGACGCGGCGGCGACATTGCTCGCCGTGAACACCCTGTGGGGACTGCACTGGCCGATTGAGCGGCTGCGTGACATCGCCGCCACGCTCGGCGCCGATATGCCCTTCTGCCTGGAGGGCGGATATGCGCATGGCACCGGTTTCGGCGAGCGGATCATCCCGCTGGAGGATGATTCATCATGCGTTCAGACGCTGCGAGACCGCGGATTCGCCGGCCAATTGCTGGTGGGAGCGTACCGTGCGCAACTGAGCACGCCGAATGTCTACTCGACCTTCGACAAGTTGGGCGCGGGAGACGGCGACGACAACCATCTGCAGCGCGCCGCGGTCGCCTTGCACCCCCGCAGCGGCGAAGCCATCGAAGCCGCCCTGGCCGCCGGGGCATCCTGGTCATTCGTTTCCGGCTCCGGCCCATCGGTCATCGCGTTCGTACCGGACGATGCCGTCGCCCGCCGCGTTCACACCGCATGGGAGCAATCCGCCACGGTGGATCGCATCATCGCTGCGCAGGCGCCGGCGAGACCGGTCATAACCGTCCTGCCATCCCTGTCTTATCGCGTCAGACAGTGACGCTAATCTGTGTACCAGTCTCGTAAGAAAAGGACGGACCCATGACTCAGCCTTATGACGAACGCGCGGAACGCAAGCGTTACATTCGCCGCCGCCAGCAGATCGTATTCTCCTGTGTCGGCGCGGTGCTTGCCGTCGCCCTGGTCGTGTCGGCGCTGTTCTATTTCCATGTCGGGGGTCTGGGCATAACGGCCACGTCCGCAGTCAAGCCGAATTACGGCGTGCGCGTGCCCTGCTCGACCAAGGACGCCAACGGCAAGAACCAGACATATTCCAACTATGCGAACGTCAAGGTGCGCGTGCTGAACGGCACCAAATTCGTCGGCTTCGCGAAGGCCGTCAGCACCGCGCTGTCGAACCGCCAGTTCAAGGTCACCGGCTGGGACAATTACAAGGGCAAGAAGGTCGAGCGCACCACAATCTATTTCGGCAAGAACGCCATCAACGAGGCGTACACGCTGAACACGAACTTCACGGACGCGGTGATGGTGATGGATGACCGCGACGACAAGCTGATTGACGTGGTGCTCGGCGCCTCGTTCAACGATCTGGCCAACAAGGACAGCCTGCCGAGCGGCGACACCGCCATCGAAAACTTCGAGGGATGCGTGCCCGTACAGTCAATGGGCACCTTGCCCAAGGCCCTCGATCATGAAAAGGTGGAATGACGGTCAGCATCGTCATGACGGCCTGAAACCCCCGATATTCGGCGGCTGCCTGCCTTACGCGGACAGCCGCCGAACCGTTTCTTGGGCACGTTTACAGCGACGCGTGCCACCGCTTGAGCTCGGCCACCGCGGTGTCATGGTCGACCGGACCGTTATCGAGCCGGTATTCCAGCATGTGCTTGTATGCGCGGCCGACCTCCGGGCCGGGAGCGATGCCGAGGATGGTCATGATCTCATTGCCGTCGATATCCGGCCGGATGGCGTCGAAGTCCTCTTTCTCCTTGAGATCGCGCACGCGCTGCTCCATCTCGTCCATGGCGGACGAGAACACCATCGCCTTGCGACGGTTCTGAGTGGTCGCGTCGGCGCGGGTCAGCCGGTTCAGCCGCTCATACAGCGGACCGGCGTCCTTGACGTAGCGTCGCACGGCGGAATCGGTCCACGGTTCTTCGACATACCCGTGGAACCGCAGATGCAGGTTCACTAACTCGCTGACATCCTCGACGAGATGATGGTCGAACCGCAGCGCCTTGAGCCGTTTGCGCGTCATTTTCGCGCCGACCGCATCGTGATGATGGAAGCTGACCTTGCCGCCGGGCTCGAACCGGCGTGTTTTCGGCTTGCCGATGTCATGGGTCAGCGCGGCCAGGCGAAGCGTCAGGTCGGGAGCGGGCACGGGGCCTTCCGGCCCGGTCTCCAGCGCTATGGCGCGATCGAGCACAATCATCGTGTGCTCGAACACGTCCTTGTGGCGGTGGTGCTCGTCGATTTCCAGCTGCAGGGCGGGAATCTCCGGGAATACGATATCGGCGAGACCTGATTCGACCAGCGCTTCGACACCCGCCCTCGGACGATCGGACAGCAGCAGCTTCGTGAGCTCGTCACGCACCCGTTCAGCGGATACGATGTCGATGCGATCGGTCATGTCGCTGATGGCGGCAGCCGTGTCGGGGGCGATGCTGAACCCGAGCTGTGCGACGAAACGCACGGCACGCATCATGCGCAGCGGGTCGTCGTCGAAGGACTGATACGGATCCACCGGCGTGCGCAATACGCCTTTAGCCAAATCGCTGGCGCCGCCGAACGGGTCCACGAACTCCAGCTGCGGCACGCGCAGCGCCATGGCGTTCACGGTGAAATCACGGCGGGACAGATCGCCTTCGAGCGAATCGCCGTAGCTGACTTCGGGCTTGCGGGATTCGGGATCGTACGTGTCGGACCGGTACGTAGTGATCTCCACCTTGACTTCGGTGCCGTCCTCGCGTCGGCGCATCGCACCCAAAGTGCCGAATTTGCGGCCCATATCCCAGAAACCGTCACATCCCCAATGACGCAGGATCGGCTCGAACTCGTCGGGATGGGCCGACGTGCAGAAATCGAGGTCGTGGGAACGCCGGTGCAGCAACAGGTCACGCACGGGGCCGCCCACCAACGCCAGCTCGTACCCGCGAGCCGCGAACAGGTGTCCAAGTTCAATGGCTTCCGGCCAAACTTCGAAATTCACACGAGGCCTTTCCATAAAGTATTACCGCTTTTATGCGTATTCAAGCATACCGTTACCCCACCTGCACACGGTATTGAGTAAGGTGGAAGTCATGATTACGCCCGCAGACCTCGCGCGCATGCTTGCGCATGCTGCGGGCGACCATACCCAAAATCCGCTCGAACCCGATACGTTGCTCTATACGTCCGAGGCTCCGCGCACGCCGAAAACCGTTGTCAAGCCACCGGAACCACGCTTTCCCACACCTGCGATGATGCCGCAGCGACGGGCGGGCGACGGGCCGACCACATTCGCGTCGCTGGACGCTCAGGAGCTCCCGGTGGTGCGCGAATACTCGGCCGGCGGCCTGGTGTTCGACGAGCGCGGCCGTGTGGCCATCATCGCGCGACACTCCCGCAACGGCCATCTCGAATGGTGCCTTCCCAAGGGCCATATCGAAAAGGGCGAGACGCCGCAGCAGACCGCCGTGCGCGAGGTGCACGAGGAGACCGGCATTCTGGGTGAGGTGGTCGAGTCCATTGCCACCATCGACTATTGGTTCACCGGTACCAGCCAGCGCGTGCATAAGCTCGTGCATCATTTCGCGCTGCGCCAGATCGGTGGCGACCTGACGGTGGAGGGCGATCCGGACCATGAAGCCGAAGACGCCATCTGGGTGGATTTCGATGATTTGGATGATGTTCTCAGCTATCCTAATGAACGCAAGATCGCTTGGCTCTACGCAAGGAAAATGAAGCAGGGATGATCGCGAACAGCCCCGAGCACGGTCAGGCCGTGCCATCGTTATCTCACCGAACGACACGCCTGTGGCGCTTCTTTACCATCATGTTGCTGACATGCGCGATGCTGTTCGCAGGCCGCATGGTACCGGCCGGCCCGGCACATATGGCGATGGCGGATGACGAGACGGACACGGCCACGCAGACGACCGCCTTGTCGATCACCGAATCGACGCCCGTGGTCACCGACACATCCGGCTACCACATCACCATCAGCATCTCCAATCCCACGTATGCCGCGACGTCACCGGGCCTGGTGACCGTGGCCTACAACCCGTCATATACGTTCGTATCGCGCACTGACATCCAGCATTGGGCGACCGGGGACGTATCGATTCCGGTGCGCACCGTTCTCGGCACGGCCACGGTGCCGTCCATCGCGGCGAACAAGAAGGTTTCCGTGAAGATCGACGCGGCGGCCGACAGCGATGCGTTGAAGGCGTTGCAGATGTGGGGGCCGAAACCGCTGCTGGTCACCTATCAGGCGACCCAGGCGACCGACTCTCAATCCACAGGCTCCTCTGACGGGTCATCCGGGTCGGACCGTACCGTCGATCCGAACACCAAGCCGATTCGCCTGCACAGCTTCCTGACCAGATCATCCCAGGGATTGCGCAACGCACAGACCCCGCCGATGGCCATCACCATGGTCATGCCGTTGATGAACACCGGCCAGCAGGCCGACAAGAACGCCATCGACCAGCTGGTGGTGCATGACAACGGCGATGAATCCGACACAAAATCTACACAATCAGGTGGCGACGACACCGAAAACACCGCGGCGACGCAATCATCAGTGCTCACCCCGCACGACAATGATGCACTCGCCGCCAAACTCTCCCTCATCGGCAAGCACAGCGATTTGCAGACCATAGCCGATCCGACGGCATTGGCTTCCGACACCGGGCAACGCATCGATGCCGTCATGCAGCCGGCCGGATTCGACATCACCGCCTATGCCGCGATCAACAACGTCCGGTCGTACGAACAGGCCGGCGTCGGCACCGGCGCATGGAACGCACGATCCGCACTGGCCGCGGCACCGGCATCATCCGATTCCCTGCCCATCGCCTGGCAAGGCAAGGGCGATTGGACCCGGCAGGCGCTCTCCACGGCCAGGAAGCAGGGATACCAGTACGTCATCGCCAGTCACGACTTCGACTCCAGCACCACGGCCACCGTGCACACAGGCACATACACAATCCCCACCTCGGCCGGCGACATCACGGTGCTGAGCGAGCAGAAGGAACTCGGCGACCTCGCCAAAGGCAAGCCCACCAGCAGTGATGCGGACGGCGAGACCAGTAACGCGGGACGCATCGCGCGGTTCGTCGCGCAGAGCGCCTTCTATCAGATGGAGCAGCCGTATGCGGCGATGAACCGCAACCTGCTGGTCTGCTTCGGCACTAATATGTCGGCGGCGTTCATCGACACGCTGATGACCGCGGTCGAACAGTCCTCATGGCTGCAACTCACCGACCTGAACGATCTCATTGGCGCCGACGCCTATCGGACCGGCGACAAGGCGCTGCAAATCGTCCCCCAAGACAGTCATTTAAGCGAGCGGAACACCCGATCGGTCACGTCCGCGCTGGAATCGCTGGCCGAAAGCCGCAACGACATCAACCGCTTCGCCACGTCGGTCCTCACCGACCATAAGGCATCCGCGTCCTGGATCCGCAAGATCAAGGCCGCACAGAGCACGCTGGCACTGCATGCGCTCTCGTCCGCGCCGCGCGACATCGACAGTCTGGTCGACGGCGCCAAACGGCTCGGCGGAGGCATGTTCGGCGGCGTATCCATCACGCCGACCGACTCCATCACCGTCGTCAGCGAAACGGCCAAAATGCCCGTCACCGTCAGGAACAACCATCCGTATCCGGTACGGGTGAAGGTCTCATCCCTCACCGACTCCATGGAAATCGTCACATCGCGGTTCACTGAGGTCACCATACCGGCGAACAGCGAGGCGCAGGTCACGTTCGCCATCCGCGTCGCCACTTCCGGCCACGCCACAGCCCACATCACATTGCTGGACCGCAACGGCGACACGTTCGGTTCCGCACAGAACACCGACATCACCAGCGTGCTGCGCATCAGCGACATGACCGGATTCATCATCATCGGCTTCTCGCTGCTGCTCGGCCTGGTCGGCCTCTGGCGCCAATTCCATCGAAAGAAGGACCCCGACGAATGAGCACCACGGTAGGACGCAATTCGCTGATCATGGCGTGCGGCACGGCCGCGTCACGTGTGACCGGCCAGATCCGCACCATCTTCCTCGTCGGCGCGCTCGGTACCACCGGTATCGCAGCCAACGCGTATCAGGCCGGCGCGCAGATACCGCAGGTGATCTTCAACCTGCTGTCCACCGGCGTGTTCAACGCGGTGCTCGTGCCGCAGATCGTGCGCACGCTCAAGCAGAAGGACGCGGATGAGCGACTCAGCAAGCTCATCACCTTGTCCATCGCGCTGCTGCTGGCCATCACACTGCTGATGGCGTCCGGCACGCCACTGCTGACGATGCTGTACCTCGACTCCAGCTGGACGCCCGCGCAAAGGGCGCTGGCGAACGCCTTCACGCTGTGGTGTATGCCCCAGATCCTGTTTTACGGCCTGTATACCGTATTGGGGCAGATCCTCGCCGCAAAGGGGCGTTTCGCGACGTATGCGTGGAGCTCCGTGGGTGCCAACGTCATCAGCTGCATCGGTTTCGGCGCGTTCATCATGCTGTTCGGCAACGCGGGACGGCAGCCGATGTCGTTCTGGACATCCGGCAAGATAGCCCTGACCGCGGGCGCCTGGACGGCCGGCGTGGCGTTCCAGGCCCTGGTGCTGTTCATTCCTTTGCTGCGTTGCGGCATCCACTACCGGCCTCGCTGGGGACTGCATGGGCTGGGGTTGCGTTCCATGGGCCAGGTGGCGGTGTGGAGTATCGCCATGGTGCTGCTCAACCAGCTGATGGGCATCGTCAATTCGCGTGTTAATACCGGCGCCCCGACCGCCGGCGGCGATTTGTACGGCATCGCGGGCAACGCGAGCTATCAGTACGCGTACACGATATACGTTCTTCCCTATTCGATCATCGCCGTGTCCATCACGACCGCGGTGTTCCCGCGCATGTCCCGCGCGATCAGCGAGCATCGTATCGGGGATGCCCGCGCCGACCTCAGCTCATCCCTGCGATCCACTGGTCTTGCGATGTTCTTCTTCACCGCGGTCATGATTGCCATGCCGGTGCCGCTGGTGAAGGCGCTGATTCCGTCCACGAATGTGCATGGGGCGATTCTGATATCTGGGCCTCTGATCGGCCTGCTGGTGGGATTGGTGCCCACCAGTGCGTTCCTGCTGGTGCAGCGCGCCTTCTACGCGTATGAGGACGGCCGCAGCCCGTTCCTGTTCGCGGCGGCCGACAACGCCGTGCAGTTGCTGCTTCTGCTGACCTCGCTGCGTTTCGCGCCGCCGAAATATTGGACGCTCATGGTGGCTCTGTCGCTGAGCCTGTCATATATCATCACGTTCCCATGGGTGTTCTGGCTGTTGCGCAGACGATTCGGTGGGCGGATCGACGGCAAGCGCATCATCATCATGCATGTCAAGGCCCTGATTGCCGGTGCGGCGGCATGCGCGTGCGGACTATTCCTCAACCCGCTGGTCACGCGTTTGGTCGGCGCGAAGGTTTCCAGCGTCAACGGACATATGAGCTGGTGGCAATCCATCGTCATATGCGCGATTCTGACGATTGTGGTGACGGCCGTGTATGCCGGGCTGCTATGGCTGATGCGCGTGGAGGAGTTCTCCAGCCTGATCGTCACCATGAAGGCACGGCTGTTGCGTAGGACTTCCACTGCGACATCGGTATCGACACCGGCTGAGTCGCAGACCGAGGAAGCTCAGGCACAAAACGCGGAGGTCGAAGAGGGTATCACGGCAATTGCGGAGAATGATAATCATTACGATAATCATTCGCTGGGTGACGATGGAACCTCGGAGAATGACGGTTCCGCGGAACGGGCCGCTGAAACTGTGACCGATCTCGAACGGCCGGTTCAGGACCACCCCAGGGGGATTCCGTCCGACAACCTTCCGCCCAGCTTCGCGCCGACGGTCAACCGTAAGGGCCAACGCCCGTCCATCAAGTCCGTCGTACTGCCGAACGTCGCGGCAAACGCAGCCGGCGCCGCAGCAAGTGCAGCGGCAGGTATCGCGGCCGGCAACAACGCCCAGCCGCGAATTCCCACCATACTGCCAACGCCGCATCATTCCACTCGTCAAGCCGCGTCCATCGCGGCTGCACAGCCGACCATCCCCACGGCTAGAATGTCAGCATCACCACTATCTCAGCGCGTGACAGCAGAGCACGGAGAAACAACTACTATGAAGCCTCAATTGGGAGATACCGTCATCGGTCGCTACACTCTCGTTTCTTCACTGCGCGAAAGTGACGGATTGAGCGCATGGATAGCCAATGACCGCATGCTGGCGCAGTCCTGCCAGCTGTTCATCATCACCGACACATCCGTTCTGCCGCAGATCAACGAGGCGGCTTCCACGCTCGCGCTGGCCAACAGCCGGTACTGCACGCCGGTGCTGCAGCTGCAGCACGTCGGCGATGCCGCGGTGGTTATCACCGAGCCGGACTCCGGTCTGGCGCTGGCGGAATACATGCAGCGTTCGTCTTCCTCGTTCCTCAGCTACGACGCGATTCGATCGATCGTGGGACAATGCACCCAGGCGGTTCAGGAGCTGTTGGACACGGGGCTGACCCATACCGCGCTGAGCACCGATACCATTCGCGTGAGCGTCAATGGCGTGCAGTTCGCCGACACTCCCGTCGCCGCCGCATTGGCCGATATCTGCAGCGGCATCGACGGCGATGTGATGTCGTATGAGCAGATGGCGACGCGACAGCTGGCCGCACTGCTGTACGCGCTGCTGACCAAGACGCCTTCAGGCGCGAACACGACGTTCGACCTGAATATGCTGCCCGCCGACGTTCCCACGGAATTCCGCGTGATCTGCAAGCGTGGACTGGCCCTGCACACCGAAGATGGGGAAATCATCGTGCCGATGGCAACGCTGGCCGAGCTGAGCGCGCTGCTGGGCGCGTGGGAGCCATTCGGCAACCTGTCGGATCATGACATCATATTGCCGTCGGTCAGTGGCAGCGCCTCGATCAGCATGGTGGCGTTGCGTGACACGAGCGATGACAAGATCGTGGAACTGCCGGATGGGCTGGTTACCTCGACGAAGCTGCCGGAATTGTCGATTTCCGAGGCGGGACTGGCAGCCGGCGCCGAGGCCAGGTTCGTCAACGAGCAGCGCCTCGCGCAGCAGGCGTTCCTGGCTCAGCTGCCCGGAGATCCACCCTCGGCCGATCAGCCGGTCATCCCCGAAGCGGAATTGTTCGAACCGGATACCGCCGAGCCGTCAAAGACCCTGGCCTCCCTGCAATCGAAGGTCGGCCAGCTTATGGGCTCCTTGCGCAAGGACGGGGAGCCGGAGTCGCCGGTGACGACATCCACTGCGGAAGAGACCGCGATTGAGCAGCCGATGCCGGTGTATGCACCGCTGCCGGCATCGTTCCCGCCCGCCGCCAAGCCGCGTAGGTCCGCTACTGGCACGACGAAGGCACAGGCACATTCCGGCAACGGCGTGAACGTACCGGCAAACGCTGCTGGTGCGTCTGCTGTTGCGGGCGGTACCGGCAAACCCCGGACGATCGGTGCAACCGGCGAGATACAGAGCATCGTGGCCAATATGCCGAATGTTCCGCTGCCGGAAGAGGACGACAATGAGCGCACCCGCGCCGGCAGCATCCCGCCGTTGCCGCAGTCCGGTGAGGCGCAGGTGTCTGAAGGCGAGCAAACCGTGGCTGGAAGCCATCCCACGACCCGTGCGGCTCAGCCCATTGCCACGAACGCCATGCCGCAGCCGCGCGCGCATATGTCGGAATCATTGGCCGCTCTTGCCGCCAGATCCGCCAAGGCCGCGGCGTCGGGCGACGCCGTAATGCCCCCGTCATTCGCAGTGTCGGCACCGGCGCCCGGAGCCAATGGAGCAGCCATCCCCGGATCATCGAAGTCGCGTACGCGGATGACGGCACCAATCAGCCGCGATGCCCTGCGGAACATGTCTGGCGGCCGTCCTGCGGCGGCTCCGGGTGCGAATGTGCCGGGTGTGCAGACACCGGCGCAGCGTGCCCAATCCGACGCCTTTGACCCCACGGTCACCGTTCCGCTGCTAGGCACTGATGGTACTTCGGTAGATCAGCTGCCGCCTATGGCCCAGATCATGCCGCCGAGCTTCGCGCCCCAGCAGGTGCACGATGTCAACGCGGCGAATGTCGGACGCAATATCGAGGAGGACCTGCCTGACCAGCCACTCTGGGGGCAGCTCAAGATCAAGGTCATTGCCATCGTCGTCGCGCTGGTTCTGCTGGTGGTGGGATTGGTCGCTGCATGGTTCATCCTGAACGGAGACAACCACGGTGGCGGATCCGACAATCAGGATTGGCCGGACAAGACCGACATCGATAACGTCCCGTTCGGCAACTCGACCACACAGAACTCCACGTCAAAGAACTCTGCGGCACAATCCGACATCGTGTACATCCGCGTTCTGTAGGCGACGCAGAAGTTCTCATAGGCACACCCCTTCTACTCACGGGTAGGAGGGGTGTTTCATCGTACGCGGTGACTCACGCTGTGGACTTATGCTGTGGGCCCGTATCGTGCTCGTATTAGCTCCTCCGGTTTCCATGAACGCGGCATGCCTGTTTCGCAATCTGAAAGCGACCAATCGGCATTCGAGGCGAATCCATGTCGTTGTTCGCCCACCGATGGACGAGGTCAGGTCAACTCGCTATCGTAAGGGACATGACTGAACTTTCAACCATCATCATCGGTTCCGGCCCTGCCGGATATACGGCCGCAATCTACCTCGCACGCGCCGGGTATCGCCCAACCATTCTTGCGGGTGAGCTCACGCCGGGCGGCCAGCTGGTCAACACCACCACCGTGGAGAATTACCCCGGTTTCCCTGACGGCATTCTCGGACCGGAACTGATGGATCGTATGCGCGATCAGGCGGAGTCTTTCGGCGCATCCATCGAATATCTCGATGTGACGAGCGTCGATTTCAGCTCCTCCCCCAAGACCGTCACGTGCAGCAATGGAAGCCAATATCACGCCGATGCCGTCATCATCACCACCGGTTCGCAGTACCGCAAGCTCGGCATTCCCGGCGAGGCCGAGTATTCCGGTCACGGCGTATCGTATTGCGCCACCTGCGATGGTTTCTTCTTCAAGGACAAGCCCATCGTCGTGGTGGGCGGAGGAGACAGCGCGCTCGAAGAGGCACTGTTCCTGACTCGTTTCGGCTCTTCGGTGACCGTGTTGCACCGCCGCGACCAGTTCCGCGCCTCCAAGATCATGGTCGAGCGCGTGCTGAACAATCCCAAGATCACCGTGAAAATGAATACGGTGGCGACAGCCATTCGCGGGCAGAAAAACGCCGCCGGCGCACAGACAGGCGCTGATGCGGTAACCGCTGCGGCACCCGCAGCGCAGAACACCGGAAATCTTCTCTCGTTGAAGACGACTCCGATGCTGAATGTCTCCGGATCGGCATTGAATGCTCCCTCTTCGACCGGCATTTCCCTGTCGGCAAAGGCCGAAACCGCAGATGATTCCGCCGGCTTTGTGGACATTCGCGACACCGTGACAGGCGAGACGGGCACGTTGCCCGCCGAGGGCATCTTCGTGGCGATCGGCCATGAACCGGCCACGCGTTTTGCGAAGGGTTCCGTGGATATGGATGACGACGGGTACATTCTGGTCTCCGGTGCCGGAACGCATACTTCCGTGCCTGGAGTGTTCGCCGCCGGTGACTGCGTTGACCGGGTGTACCGTCAGGCCATCAGTGCCGCAGGCATGGGATGCCGCGCAGCGCTGGACGCACAATCCTACCTGGCCTCACTGCACTGATCCAACAGCACAGCTCGACCTGTCGGCGAAATCAAACCTCATCACAGATGATGATATTGCTTCACCGGCGGGTTGAGCTACACAAATACTGCTTGCACTGTCAGTAATCACAAACGAAACGACAGACTGACCGAAATAGCGCTGCGGACGCTTACCAGCGCCGGAGAATTGCATCAGAACGACAATCCGCTCAAATCTAGCTCATTGTACTGGACCGATTTCAACTCATATTGCTCAACAGAGTTTTCGGTAATGAATTTTCAGGTGCATGCAATAGGACAGTCATACGGGCGGTTCATTGCATTAGTCCTCTGACTGCAAATGCCACGACAGTTGCCTTATACGCGTTCTGCCGGAGAGGCAATGAATACCTCTCCAGCAGACCAGATCATACGGCTCATGAACGGCATGACCGTTTCCCGTTGTGTGATGATGGCGGCTCACACCGTTGTGTGGCTCGCAACCTCACACCCATTTTGCCGCCGCGCCCTCGACTGCCGTGGGAATCAGCATGCTGAGAATGCGTTCCATATCCTCAGGGGAGGAAAACACGATTTCGATTCGACCGTGCTTTTGCGTACCCTTGATGGACACTTTGGTGTCAAAATGATTTTCAAGGTTGTTGACAATCGGAGAACCGGCCCAAGGATTGTTCTTCGTAGGCCTTACCTTCTTGGGCACGTTGCTTTCTGCGTTCTTCAGCGCCACGATTTCCTCGGTACTGCGAACCGAAAGCCCCTCCCCTATGATTCGAGTGGCCAGCTTGTCGATTTCACTTTCGTCATTCAAACCAAGAAGAGCTCGCGCATGCCCTGCGGACAGTACGCCTGCGGCAACTTTCTTCTGCACGGACGCAGGAAGATTCAGCAGACGCAATGTGTTCGCGATTTGCGGTCGCGATTTCGAGATCGACTTGGATAGTTCAGCCTGAGTCAGGCCGAAGTCATCAATCATCTGCTGATATGCCGCCGCCTCTTCCAGAGGATTCAGTGCGACGCGATGAAGGTTCTCCAGCAGTGCATCACGCAGCATCTCGTCATCTGATGTGGTTTTGACAATCGCCGGAATCGTCTTCAGTTGTGCAAGTTGTGATGCACGCCAGCGACGCTCGCCCATAATGAGCTCGTATTTCTGCGATGTTTCACGTGAAACATCACTCTTGCTGGACTCCCCAGCCTGACGCTTGCGAACCACGATCGGTTGCAATACGCCGACTTCTTTGATGGACGCGGCCAACTCATTCAGCTCTTCCTCATCAAAGACGCTGCGCGGCTGCTGCGCATTCGGAACGATGGAGCTGACAGGAATATCCAGCAGATAGCCACCCTCGACAGGCTTCAATTCTGGAGTTTCCTTATTATCCTTTTCCTTGCCGGATGCCTTTGTGCTCTCGGAACGCTGAGCCGGCTGCGTTTTCTTGGAATCGCTCGTCCCCTGTGCTGTTGCTCCGAAAAACATGTCACTGGGGTGTGCCATATCACTGATACCGGGCATGGCAACGCGCTTGCCGCTCTTGGGCTTCTCCACCGTTGTGGACTTGTGTACGGCAGGAATGGAATCCTTCATGGCCGGAATGGTCTTACGCTTGATTTCGCCAAGACGAACCGGAGCGGTAGACTCACTGTGTTGTTCAGTACCGCTCTTATGGGATTCGACCTTCTCTGGTACAGCCGCAGCTTTCTCTTGAGGGGCTTTCTTGTTGGCTGTCGTCTCCTCGGATTCGAGATCAACACCCAATTGCTGCTGTTCCGCATGAGCTGTTTTCGACTCACCGGGAAGTGCGGGGAACAGCGCACCCAATCCTTTACCCAAACGTGATTTTGAGGTCATGGGTTACTCTCCCCTCTTCGCGTCAATTGCAGCCAGCACCGAAGGCGATCGACGGGCGATTTCCAAGGCCGCTTCGCCATAGGCACTCGCTCCCATTCCACGCGGGTCATAGCTGATGACTGTCTTTCCGAAACTTGGAGCCTCGGATATTTTTACCGTACGGGGAATCGTCGTATCCAGAACGATACTCGGATAGTGACTCTTCACCTCTGAGAACACTTCCCTGCTGAGCAATGTTCGTTTATCAAACATAGTGACCAGCATAGTCGACACAGTCAAATTAGGGTTATAGTGCTCCTGCACCAATCCTATGGTATTGATAAGTTGACCAAGCCCCTCCAAGGCATAGTATTCAGCTTGGATCGGAATCAACATCTCAGACACCGCGCACATGGAGTTGATGACCAACAGGCCAAGACTCGGCGGGCAATCGACCAGAACATAGTCATAATGATTGTTCGGATCCTGCAGGAATGATTCGACGGCTTCCTTCAGCAGATTGTTGCGATTCGGCAGATCCGCCACTTCCAGTTCCGCACCCGAAAGTTCAATGGAAGCGGGAACCACATCGAGCCCTGGGATATCAGGACAGGTTTTCAGTACCTCTCCGATTGTCATTCGTCCTTCAAGAACGTCATATACCGAAGGATCGCTGGTGCCGTGAGGAACACCGCATGCCGTAGAGGCGTTCCCCTGGGGATCCATATCGATGACCAGCACGTGAGCTCCGTGAGAGGCGAGAGCTGCGGCAATATTCACCGTTGTTGTCGTCTTGCCGACGCCGCCTTTCTGGTTGGCGACGGCCAGGCATCGGGTTCTCGATGGCAGGGGGAACAATGCGGCATTCAGGCGTTCATAGCGTGACGCCTCATCTGCAATCTCGGCGCCCAAAGAGGAACCATCATTCCCGAAAATCCTTCTGACCGTTTCAGAAGCAGATTCCATGGCAGGAATCGCAGAGGATTCCTGTGAATCATTGGATGTCATAGTCCCTCCTAAAAAACGAACAACATCTAATTTTTCCTAGTCGTATGGACATCTCAAGTTGTGCACAGCAATGTGGATAACTGTGGATAAGTATAGTGCATTAGTGTGTGAACACTTCGATCAACACTAGATAAACCGTTTATTTCCGCCATTTTCCTAATGTGGATTACATGTCGCAAATAATGTGGATAACTTTGTGCACTGTTTGAAATTGTGGATAACTCCATTCTTGCGAAACCATCGCTTTCGTGTTTGACATCCATTGTTTCACGTGAAACAATCTTCTGACAGTCAGCGATGTCGATGAAGATATAACAGCATTGTTTATGCGATCAAAGGCAATGGATATCGTCCATCTCGCCCCGCAATCCAACCTCCGACAGCGGAAGCAGAATTACGATTCCCGTCAGCGGGGGCATGGGATTATCGTGTGACTCCCACCCATGGGAGCCACACGATAATTAGCGCTTGTCGACGAGAACGACGTGCGTGGATTCGAGACCGGGAGCTACTGGAGCTTCAACGACACGAGCACGCACTCCCCCGGCATGGGAAATTTGATGCTTCGCCTTTTCAATCTCAGCCTGCGCCGAACGGCCTTTCAATGCGACCAGTCGACCTTGAGGGCGAAGCAGAGGCAACGTCCAACCGGCAAGCTTGGTCATTGGCGCCACTGCTCGACAGGTCACTACAGAGAATGGTTTCAATTCACCTTCGTGGTGCTTGATACGATCGATGACTTCGTCGGAACGTGCGCGAATAATCGTAACATTCTGCAGGTCCATGTCATCCACGCACTCTTGCAACCATTCGACACGACGTTCCATGGGCTCAATGAGTGTAAACGCACAATCCGGCATGCATGCTGCCGCAACGATTCCAGGGAAACCGCCGCCACTGCCAACATCGGCAATGGTCTTTGCCTTGCTTCGATCGGTGACTTCCCGAATGAACGGGACGCATGCGGCGGAGTTGAGGATATGACGTTCCCAGATGATGGATATGTCGCGTGGGCCTATCAATCCACGCAGCTCACCCTCGCGGGATAGTTTCACATGAAACACTTCGAGCTTGTCGTATGCTTCACCCAATGCCTCACGAACTATTGCGGAATCATCCAGCTCATCACCAGATGTTTCACGTGAAACAATATCGCTCACTCTTCGCTACCTTCATCGACGTCGGATTCATCGGCGCTGCTCTTCATGTAGATGGTGACATAGCGACGCGGCTCTTCACCGTGAGAACGAGACTTCAGCCCCTCCTCGCGAACCACATCATGAATGACCTTGCGCTCGAACGAATTCATCGGTTTCAAATCAACGGGCTCACCAGTGTCATGCACTTCATCAATGGCATCAAGTGCAATGTCACGAAGACGCTGACGCTTGCGCTTCAGGAACCCGTCAACATCAACAATCAGATGCGAGCGTTCGCCGGTCTTCTGCTGAACAGCAAGCCGGGTAAGCTGCTGCAAAGCATCGACCACTTCACCATTGCAACCAATAAGATGCTTGATATCCGTATCGTCATCAGCGACGATCTGCACCATCGGACGACCGTTGCGAACACCCATCTCGATATCGCCTTCGTAATCGGCGATGTCCAATAAGCCTTCCAAGTAGTCGGCGGCGATGTCAGCTTCTTCATTGAGCTGATCGATCGTCGTGGTCTCCTCCTGCGCCATATCACCACTCCTTTAAGCGAGTATTACTTCCATAGTGTAAAAAAAGGAAACCTCACGGTCAAATAGAGGTTTCCAATCGTGTCACTTTTTCTTGCGATTCTTCCGCTGGGGCTGCTTGCGCTGGTATCCCCGCTCCAGACGAACAGCGGCTTCCTGACGCGCCTTCTCCAGTTCCTCTTCCTCAATCGAAAGCTGTCCGGCCTTGGCGCGACGAGCATTCTCCTGACGATGATCTCGAATCTCCTTTTCCTCAGCTGCACGGGAACCCGGGGTCGGGAACTTGTACACCTGGAACAAGGAACGGGCAAGGTTGCATGCGTTGTTGGTCAGCCAGTACACCAGCACGGCGAACGGGAACATGATGCCGGAGAAGATGTACATGATCGGGAAGCCCCAGGTCATGGCCTGCTGCATCTTGTACGTGGATCCCTGCATAGAAGCCTTGGGGAGGTTCTTGCGCATGTTGTTGAACTGCATGTACCACATGCATGCGCACATCAACAGGATGAAGAAGCCGATGACGACCTTTCCGGAATTGTTGGCCGTACCGAAGGTATCGGTGACGCTGACACCGAAGACGCGGGTTTGCGCGAACTGCTTGGCAGTCGCCTGATCGAATGCGCCAAGCGCTCCCCTCTTGCCGGTCGCGATATACGGAATGGCGGAAAGCATGTAGAACATGCACATGAACACAGGACCCTGAATGACGGCGGTCCAACACGACCCCATGGGGTTGGCGTCATTGTCCTGGTAGAGCTTCATCATCTCACGGCTCATGGCCTCTTTGCTGGCCTGATCCTTTTTGCCCTTGTACTTGTTCTGAATATGCTGCATCTTGGGTTGCAAGGCCTGCATCTTGCGCATCGACTTCATCTGCTTGAGATAAATCGGCAAAATACAGGCGTGCACCACGAGCACAAGGAACACGATCGCCAGCACCCAAGAGATGCCGATCGGTGCCATGCCCAGCAGGGTGAGGAACTTATGGAACAGGACCATGACCTGGGTCATGAGCCACTCAAGTGGGGTCAGCAGCTTATACAGCCAGCCCCAAATGCCTCTGTCAAGAAGAAATTCTCCGGAAGTGTTCATCAGGCCATCTCCTTAATCATCGGCCATTGGTGTGAGTCGAGGCTTCTCATATGCCTTCGACCAGCGAAATCTGTAGCACAGTGAAAAATGTTGCGGAACATCATCGATGCCGCCACGACTCCAAGGGTTGCAGCGAAGAAAACGCCAAATAAACAGCACGATTCCTCTTACCGCGCCGAAGCGCCGAACCGCAGTGATCGCGTAATGTGAGCAACTCGGATAGTACTTGCAGCATGGCGGCGTTTTCGCCGAAATGGCCCTCTGGTACCACTTGATCATGCCGATAAGCGCCGATCCGATGGCTGACATCAGCGACTCACCCTGCGTTCATGCGTAGTCGTGACTTTGGCGAAGCAACGGGAAAACTGTCGGTCAAGGTCAGCGAAATCGACACGCGATGCGCTGGGTTTGGCTCTCACGACGATATCGCACTGCATCGGAAGCATATCTTCATATCGTCTTGCGAGCACACGAAATCGACGCTTCACACGATTACGCGTTACAGCGTTACCAACAGCCTTGCTGACGGCAAGTCCCATACGTCTCATGATATCCGCAGATGCCTGAACATCACGGGTATCGTCATGCACCACAAAGTGCACGACGATATCCGAATCCGTCACCTTGAAGCGACGCTTCAGCACTGCGATGAAGTCACGATGGCTTTTCAGCCGCTTCACTCGCCTTCGTCACCTACCGCAATCAGGCGGACAGAGACTTACGTCCCTTGTTACGGCGGCGGTTGATCATCGCGCGGCCGGAACGGGTGCGCATGCGCACGCGGAAACCATGCTTCATCGAGCGACGGCGGTTGTTGGGCTGGAATGTCCTCTTCATAGTTATGCTCCCGGTTTTTGCCATGCTGATGCACGGCTCTCATGAGTCAAGCTCTATAACGGTACTCTGAGCCATGCCCAAAAATCAAAATGAAAACAATTTCTTCACGATTTATCAGTGTGTCGTGCCCCTTGCAGAGCAGCGGAAAACATTGGAAACACGCCAAAACATGTAGAAAAGTTATCCACAAATTACATGAATGTTATTCACAATTGAGGCGACACAACACGCTAAGCTGTGGATAACTTGGCTAAAGTGGAGTACATATATCCTGTTGTTGTTGTACTTATTATAGCTACCGTAGCGTATCCGCTGCGGTGCGCACCGGCACACATACCTGAAGGAGGTCACAATGTCGGATGACCTTCTCGGTCCAGCCGGGCAAGCCACGCGGATATGGTCGGACACGCTGCGTCTGCTCAAGCAGAATCCCACGCTGTCGCCGCGCGACAAGAGCTGGCTTGAAGGAGTCGTACCGGAAGCGGTATATGGCACGACCATCGTATTGTGCGTAAGCAACATGGCCACGCAGCAAGCGTTGCAGAATGAACTCAATGCGCCGCTGCTCAACGCTTTGAAAATCATATCCGGAAACGACATGTTCCCGGCGTTCAAAATCGTGGCTCCTCAGGTGTCCCAACCGGAACCGCAGCCGCCGGAATACCGGCATCCCGATACTGCGGCGAAACCGAGCGAACCATTCCCTGCGAATCCGTCGCCGACCGTCGCCGATCTGGCTCAGGAATCCTACATGCCCAACAGCATGCAGTCAATCTCCTCCATCGATTCGATTTCCGCGGAAATGACGGAGGCGAATCAGCAACCAGGCGCCACGGCTCCTCGAATACCCGGCGAGCCGAGTTTTCCGGTACGGCAGCAGAAGGTGATGCGCGATCCGGAAACCCATCTGAACAAAAACTCGACGTTCGACACGTTCGTTCCCGGTGATTCCAACCGTTTCGCACGCACTGTCGCGCTTGCGGTCGCCGAGGGAACCGGGCAGGAATTCAACCCGTTGTGTATCTACGGCGGATCGGGACTGGGCAAGACCCACCTGCTCAACGCCATCGGCAACTATGCATTGGTCAAGGATCCCACGCTCAAGGTCCGATACGTCAACAGCGAGGAATTCACCAACGAATTCATCGAGGCACTGCAGACCCCGGCCCAGAGCCAGAACCGCATCGCAGAATTCAACCGCCGATACCGCGAGGTCGACGTGTTGCTCATCGACGACATCCAGTTCCTCGGCGGCAAGGAAGCGACCCTCGAACAGTTCTTCCACACATTCAACGCGCTGCATCAGGCCAACAAGCGTATCGTCATCGCGTCCGATGTCGCGCCCAAGAACCTCAAGGGCTTCGAGGCACGACTCATCTCGCGTTTCGACTCCGGACTCACCGTCGATGTCAAGCCGCCCGATCTTGAGACCCGCATCGCTATTTTGCGCATGATGGCTTCGATGAACGGCACTTCGACACCGAATGACGTGCTGAATCTGATCGCGGAGCGCTTCACCGAGAACATCCGCGAGCTGGAAGGCGCCCTGATTCGCGTGAGCGCGGTGGCATCGCTGAGCAGTCAGCCGGTGACCCGCGCGCTTGCCGAGCAGACGCTGCAGGACTTCTTCACCACCGACGTGGAAATCAAGCCGACCGACATCATCGGGCAGACGGCGAAGTACTTCCATCTGACATTCGACGACATCGTCGGGCGCGCGCGAACGAAAAACATCGCGCTGGCCCGTCAGGTCGCCATGTATCTTGCCCGTGAGATGACCAGCATGAGCCTGGTCGATATCGGCGAAGTGTTCGGCGGCCGCGATCACACCACGGTCATGCACGCGTATACCCGCGTCAGCGATGATATGCAGGAAAAGCCTGAAATTTACAACTACGTGACCGAGCTGACCGCGCGCCTCAAGCAGCGCGGCAATGAGTGACGACAGTCGTTTTCTCTCGGCTGTGCAATGGTCCCGTCTGGCACGATCGCGCTGAGACACCAAAAAACGCCTTTTTTCGTCGCTGTGCGTGATTCTGCTGGATGAAGGCCTGATTCGTCACCGTCGACAGGACCTATCAGACTCAAATAATATAGACATACATATTTAATCTGTACAATAAAACAGGCGCAACACGCCGAACGATCTGCTGATTGAAGGAAAAGTTATCCACATGCTTATTCACAAATGTGGGTAGAGCCTGCGGATAACTTGTGGACTACTGCACATTTTTTGTGGATGAACAGTGGATTAATCCACAGGAAATGTGGACAATCAAAATAGTTCGCCGAAAATGTGGATAACTCGGTACTTATGCACATTTTGTCCGGAAAGTTATCCACATAATCTGTGGGTTACTCAGCCCATATAAACACAAGGATTCGCGCAGTTATCCACACTATCCACAGGGCTTATTACTACGACTATCTTATTTCTCTTTCGATAACCGTCGTGATGATAACTCACTTCGCGCATGAGAAAAAACAATCCGAACATGACCCGCTAGAATGTTGCCAAGCACATCGTGAAATGAGGGAACCCATGAAAGTAGAAATCGATTCCGCGGCTCTCGCCGACGCCGTAGCCTGGACGACCCGCGTCATCGACGCCCGACCGGCGAGCCCCATCCTTGCAGGTATCCAGCTCGAAGCCATCGACGGCACCCTTCAACTGTCCGCGTTCAATTACGAGATTTCCGCCCGTCACCACATCGAGGCCGGTATCGACGAACCCGGAACCGCACTGGTACTCGGCAAACTCCTCGCCGACATCACCAAGTCACTGCCTGCCGAAAAGACCTACCTGTCGACCGACGGCTCCACCATGACCATCAACTCGGGCAAGTCCACGTTCACCATGCAGCTCATGCCCGATGCCGAATACCCGGATCTGCCGGTCGTGCCGGCAAAGCTCGGCCAGGTCGACGCACCCACGTTCATCCAGGCCGTAACCCAGGCCAGCGTCGCGGTCTCCCGCGAGGAGAACCGCCCGGTGCTGACCGGCGTGCGCATGCAGTTCGACGGCGACAAAGTCACCATGACCTCGACCGACCGTTTCCGCCTGTCCCGCGCCACGTTCACCTGGACGCCGCAGAACATCGACACCTCTACGACCACACTGGTGCGCGGATCCCTGTTGCGCGACGTCGCCCGCGCACTTGACGATCACCAGAACGTCGTCATCGATTTCGACGCCGACAACCCCACGCTGCTCGGTTTCGAGAACGCCGGACGCGTCTCGACATCCCAGCTGATCGACGGCGAATTCCCTGCGGTCGACCGCCTGTTCGCCGACGAATACCCGATTCAGGCCGTCATTGACAAGCAGCTGCTGATCGCTGCCATCAAGCGCGTCGCGCTGGTCGCCGAACGCAACGCCCCGATCCGCATGGTGTTCTCCGGCCAGGAAGTCACCCTGTCCGCCGGCGCCGTGGACGAAGCCCAGGCGCAGGAAATGCTGGACATCGACATGGACGGCGAGGACATCACCGTCGCGTTCAACCCGTCCTACCTGATCGAAGGCCTGAGCGCCATCACTGAGCCGTTCGTGCGCATGAAGATGACCACGGCCGTCAAGCCCGTCGAATTCAACGGCCAGCAGGAGGCGGACAGCGACGAATCGATGGATTACCGCTATCTGCTCGTCCCGATGCGTTTCAACAGCTGAGCCCGACGGCTGAACACTGGAATCCGAATCGAATCGCCGGCACCGCCGAAACACACGGTGCTGGCGATGACATGACAGGAGCCCATCTTGTACATTTCGCGTCTTGCGCTTGACCATTACCGGTCATGGAACCATTGCGTGCTCGACCTCACGCCGGGCATCAACATCCTGCAGGGGGCGAACGGGCTTGGGAAAACCAACATCGTCGAAGCGATAGAAGTGCTGTCCACGGGCCTGAGCCATCGCACATCCAGCTCGGTTCCGCTGGTGCAGCGCGGCGAACATGCAGCGACGATCCGGGCCAATATCGAATCCGTGACGGATCCGGAGCCCGCTGATGATGGCGTCAATACCAGCGCTGATGCCGTGGATATCTCGGACATGAAACCGGTCCGGCAGACACAGACCACCACCCTTGAGGCCACGATTGCGGCACGCGGCGCCAACCGCGCCCGCATCAACGGCGGGCAGTCGCGGTATCTGCGGGAGATTCTCGGCACGCTGCCGACCGTGAGCTTCACCCCGGAGGATCAGCAGCTTGTGGCGGGCGACCCCGCCGTGCGCCGCTCGTTCATCAACCAGGTCGCCTCACTGCTGATTCCTGGATATGCGAACCGGTTGCAATCATTCACGCACGTCGCCAAGCAACGGGCGGCACTGCTCAAACAGCTCGGTCAATGGCAGCGTGCAGGATCCCCGATTGACGCCGCGCTCAGCGGGCTGGAGATCTGGACCGGACAGTTCATCGAGGCGGGAGTCGCGCTCAGCCGCGACAGGCAGCGCATCATCGCGGAACTGAACAAGTCGTTCGGCCCGCTGTATGCCAGATTGGCCGGTGTGGCGGGCGACTTGCCTTCCAATGCGGAAATTCAGGATACCGCGCAGAATGGTGGTGAGCAGGCAGCGGTCGAATACGTGCCGTCATTCGACGAGATCCTTGGAACACAGGCGCCCGAACCGTTGATAAGCCAGCATTTCCAGCGCATCTATCCCGGCGAGGTGTCTCGCGGCGTCAATCTGATCGGCCCGCAACGAGATGACCTGTTGGTGACGCTCAATGGCATGCCGGCCAGGGAATTCGCCTCCAACGGCGAGATGTGGACGTTGGCCCTGGCATTGAAGATGGCACAATACCGGGCCCTCTGCGAGTATTTCGACACCAGGCCGGTGGTGATTCTCGACGATGTGTTCGCTCAGCTCGACGAATCGCGCCGCACCGAGATCCTGCGTTTTGCCGCGGCTCAGGATCAGGTACTGATCACCGCGGCCGCGGAAAGCGATATTCCGATACTGCCGGCGAATGAGTCGACAGAATCCGGCGAGATACCGGTGAACCGCATCGCAGTGGCCGATCTCAAACGGCGCGACGAAGCGGATGCCGAGAGGGCCGGCGAACAATGACCGAACCCCGCAAGCCGAATACGCCGGGCGGGCCGGGGGCACCGAGCAGGCCCGACAAGCCGGGCAGCGCGGTCAAGCCGGGCAATGTACACGATTCGCACGAGCCGATTTGCGCGACCCTGCATCTCGACCAGCGCAAACTGCCCGCCACGGTGTTCGAGCACATCGCCAAGATGGCGGGAGGAAGGCGTCAGCGGATGATTGACGCCGAGGCCGCATGGGAGAACTTCGGCAAGCCGGGCCGTGACCCGAGCACCTTGGGCAGCGTAACGGCGCTGATTGCGAATAACGGTCATTGGATACCGTATCTGAAAATCGCGCAGCTGCGCAATCACTGGGATCAGGTGGTCGGACCGGTCATCGCCCAGCATTCGCAGGTCATCGGGCTGCGCGACGGAGTCATGACCATCCGTGCTGATTCCGCGGCTTGGGCCACCCAGCTCACCTACCTGATTCCGCAGCTGGAACGTACCATCAAGGAGCGCCTGCAGGGGTTGGACGTCCACAAGATCCAGGTAACAGGCCCCCGTGCCGCGACATTTCGCGGCTCAAGGATGAAGAGGCGCTAAATTCGCTCAGAGAGCCAAAGTCCCCGTAGACGGGTAGGATTGGCGGATAATAGGTTCAGCGCTTAGAAACCCCCGTTATTCGCGTTTTAGAGCGTATCGCCCGCAGAACAACCTTTCATGACGAAAGAATATGCAGGAAGGAAACCGTTAGTGGCAGTTCTTGAATCGGATTCCGAACATGAATCCCGTGACGAGTCCGGCATGCCTGAGCAGGCTCCGGGCAGCGGTCTGACGGCGAGCAGCGCCGAGCAGCATGACCGCGAGGTCGATGAAGCCATCGCCCAGGACGAGCTCGATGACGCCCAGCTTGACGACACCTTATCGCCCGACCATTATGACGCCAGCGACCTGAAGGTGCTGGAAGGCCTTGAGGCGGTGCGCATCCGCCCGGGCATGTACATCGGCTCCACCGGCCCGCGCGGTCTGCACCACCTGGTCTACGAGATCGTCGACAACTCCGTCGACGAGGCACTGGCCGGCTACGCCACGCATATCGAAGTGACGATCCTGCCGGACAACGGCATCCGCGTCGTTGACGACGGTCGAGGCATCCCGGTCGACGAAGTTCCCGGCGAAGGCGTCTCCGGCGTCGAGACCGTGATGACCAAGCTGCACGCCGGCGGTAAATTCGGCGGCGGCGGATACGCGGTGTCCGGCGGCCTTCACGGTGTCGGCATCTCCGTGGTCAATGCGCTGTCGACGCGAGTCGATATCGAAGTGCGGCGCCAGGGATTCCACTGGACCCAGACATACGTCAATCAGCATCCGACGGCCCGCCTCGCCAAGGGCGCCCCGATGGCCGAGGATGAGTCGACCGGCACTTCCGTGACGTTCTGGCCCGATGCGGCGATCTTCGAAAGCACGGTATACGACTTCGAGACGCTGCGCTCCCGCTTCCAGCAGATGGCGTTCCTGAACAAGGGACTGAAGATTTCACTCACCGACCTGCGCGAGCCGGATCTGGCCGGCGACGAAGTGGCCGGCGATGACGATTCCACCGAGCCGAAGCACCAGAGCGTGACTTACCAGTACATGAACGGCATCAAGGATTATGTCTCGTACCTGGTCAAGTCCCGCAAGGCCACTCCCGTCGAGGAGGATGTCATCGATTTCGAGGCCGAAGACCTCAAGATCGGCATCTCGGCCGAGGTCGCGATGCAGTGGACCACCGCGTATTCCGAGGCTGTGCACACGTTCGCGAACACGATCTCCACCACAGAAGGCGGCACGCACGAAGAAGGCTTCCGTGCAGCGCTGACCTCGCTGGTGAACCGGTATGCGCGAGACAAGAACATCCTCAAGGAGAAGGATGACAACCTCTCCGGCGACGATGTGCGCGAAGGCCTGACCGCCGTCGTGTCCGTCAAGCTGACCACTCCTCAGTTCGAAGGGCAGACGAAGACCAAGCTCGGCAACTCCGAGGCGAAGACCTTCGTGCAGCGCGTGATGACCGACAAGCTCGGCGACTGGT